>ENA-UOJQ01000124-UOJQ01000124.1-human-gut-metagenome-genome-assembly--contig:-P63-NODE-124-length-104209-cov-21.819997_pt1 | contig 104209 bp, 95 predicted proteins | sample MGYA00242352_ERZ723899 | MGnify/ENA metagenome assembly ERZ723899
TCCATGTGGCAAATATGCTGCAAAAAACCGGGCTGGAAAACAAGCTTCAGCTTGCACTGGCGGTCAGCGACGCCAAGTTGATTGCCGATCTGGCGGAAGAATGATGGAATTTGATTTTCTGCTTGTGCAGCCACAGGCATTTATTGAAAAGAAGAAGCCGCGTCTGAGACGTAAAGATTGGACTAGGGTGTATCTGAAAACTCCCAACGCACCCGGACAGCGGGCCTTTTTGCGGTGCGCCGCGTCATTTTTCCTTGAAATACGTCAGTATTCCTGCGAAAAAATGTCTTGCGCAACGCAAAAATCCCTCGCTGCCGGTCACATCATGAGTTTTCAGACACACCCTAGCCTTGCGATGGGAGGACTTGGACGTTCAGAACCGCACGTTGTCCATCAACAAAAGTGTCGCACGACAAAATGGAAAGTTGGTCATCAGCACACCGAAAACGCCAAATTCCATCCGAAACGCGATCTGAAGCGAGAAAGCAAAGCGGCGGCTGCAAGTTGCAGCCGCCGCTAAAATGTTCAAAATATTCCTGAAACAAGCAGTTGATTTTTCAGGGCTGTCACGCTCGGCTGGTCGAGTGGATTTGTACTGCAAGAATACGTTTGAAGCAGGGAGGAGAGAAACACACTTTTTTCAGAGAAAATTCGGTCAGACCAGAAAAACGGCGTGCGGAACCTGCACCGCTGGAATCAGATGTCAGCTTTTCAGCAGCGAAAGCAGCTCCTCAGAAGACATATTCAAGATCCCGGCCTCCTCGCAGCCAGATATCGTATCAAGAAGCGCAAGCTTCCGGTTCTGAAGCTCCAGAATTCTTTCTTCGATGGTGTCCTTTGCAATCAGCTTATAGACCTGCACGTGTGCCTGCTGGCCGATGCGGTGGGCACGGTCCGTCGCCTGATCCTGCGCCGCCTGGTTCCACCATGGGTCATAGTGGATCACAATGTCGGCTGCCGTCAGATTCAGACCCATTCCGCCTGCTTTCAGAGAGATCAGAAAAACCGAGGCGCTGCCTGCGTTGAATGCTTTGACCATTGCAGCCCGTTTTTCCTTGGGCGTCGAGCCCTGAAGCGTGAAATTCGAAATATGCAGCGCGTCCAGCCGCTCACGCAGCCGATCAAGCATGGAGGTGAACTGAGAAAACAGCAGGATCTGATGACCGTTTTCCGCCATCGCCTCGCACAATTCCACGCAGGCGTCCAGCTTGCTCGTTGGACCTTCATAATTTTCAAAGCAGAGCCCCGGATCGCAGCATACCTGCCGCAGCCGGGTCAGCGCGGCGAGAATTTGCAGTTTGCCCTGCTCGTCGCCGAGATCTGCAACGGCGGCCTGCACACAGGCATAATAGAGCTTCTGCTCATCCTCAGACAGAGAGATCTTTCGGACATATTCTTCCTTGGGCGGAAGTTCCTTGAGGACATCTTTTTTCAGCCTGCGCAGCAGAAACGGCTGTACCAGCCGCCGCAGTTGGGAAACCGCGTCCGGATTTTTGGACTTGAGGATCGGCTTTTCCAGCTTTTCGCGGAACGCATGGTTTGTGTAGAGATACCCGGGCGTGAGAAAATCGAACAGATTCCAGAGCTCGCTGAGCCGATTTTCAATCGGCGTTCCCGTCAGGACAAACCGCTGCCGGCACGAAAGGCGCTTGACGGCCTTGGACGCGAGCGTTGCGGCGTTTTTGATGTGCTGGGCTTCGTCGAGCACGCAGCAGTAAAATTGCAGCTTCGCATATGCTTCAATGTCCTGCCTGACAAGCTCATAGGACGTGATCCACACGTCGCATTCTGCGCCCGCAGCACGAAGGCGTTCACGCTCTGCAGCGTTTCCCAGAATCAGCTGATAGCGCAGCTGCGGGGCAAATTTTTGCAGCTCGTCTCCCCAGTTGTAGATCAGTGAGGCCGGACATATAACGAGATTTGGTACACCGGTGGTCTTTTGGGGGACGGTTGCTAAAAACGCAATCATCTGAAGGGTCTTTCCAAGTCCCATTTCATCCGCGAGAATTCCGCCGAAACCGTATCCCTCCAGTGTTTTGAGCCATTGATAGCCGATCTGCTGATAGGATCGAAGCTGTGCGTTCAGCCCCGATGGCAGGGCGTAGTCACTCTCGGAGAGCGTCTTGAAATTGCGGATCATGCTGCGCAGCTGGCTGTCGCGGCTGACCTGTATGCCGTCGCTTCCGGACAGCAGCTCGTCGAGATAGAGAGCGCGATACGCCGGAAGCGTCGCTTTGCCGCGGGCAAGCTCCCGACCAGTGAGCTGGAGCATCTGTGCCATTTCCGCAAGCTTTTCACACGACGAACCGTTCAGCTCCAGATACCGGCCGTCCGGAAGGCGGTGATATTTTCTGCGCAGCAGCATACTCCGGTAAAGCTCCGAAAGCTCCTCGGGCGGATAGCCGCCGGTGTCCAGCGTCAGTGTCAGAAGGCCGTCGGAAACGGAAAGGCCGACGCTGGACGGTGCGGGCTGGAGACGCTTGCGGTTCAGGCGGTCACTGAAATAGACCTCGCCTCTGCGTCGGAAAGCGTCGATCGAACCGGTGAGAAAATCATAGGCCGCGTCCTCGCCCTGTAAAACGAACTGCTGTCCCTGCTGCTGAAAATAGCGCCGGACGAACAGCAGCGCGGCATTCTCTTCTTTTTTGTTTCGCCGCACACCGTCTGGCTCGGAGCTGTCGTCGAAAGCGATCAAATGGGTGTCGTACCGGAAGACCGGCTTGACAAGCAGCGTGTCCTGTTCCATATCAAAATAGAAGCAGACCGTGCAGGAATCGGGGATGTAGTTTTGTAAAAGATTCTGCGGATCTTCGATCTCAACCTGTCCGTCGAGCGCCGGCAGCACGCAGCCGCAGAAGGTCGGAAGATCCTTCCGCGCCAGATACATGGTCTGCTGCTTTGCTTCGAGCAGCGGGTAGATCTTTTCCCGAAACTCGCCCGAGCAGCGTAGAAGCTTGCCGCCGCCGAGCGCATATAAGCTCCGGTAGCTGCCGAAAAAGCGGTAGGGGCAGGGCGTCTGGACCGTCAGCCATGCACCGCCGCCTTCTTCCGCAATTTGCAGACGAACCTGCGGGTCGGCCTGCGTGAGCGTGAGCGGCTCGGAGCCTGCGCAGTCAACCGGTGCGTCCGACAAAAGATCAAACCACCGATCAAAGGAATCGCCGGTCAGCGTGATCTCGTTTTTTCGATGATCCGGAGGCTCGTAGCCCATATAGTAGGAAGAAGAACCGAGTGCGCGATACCTGCCGTATTTGTTCATCAAAAGCCGGATCATGGCCTGCGCCTTCGGTTCAAACAGTTCGAGGTTATGCTCCAGCGTCAGTCCTTTTCCGTAGACGACTGTCCGGCGCTGGCTTACATTGTCCAGAAACTCCCGAATATTCTGCACGCTGTACAGCCGGTCATACCCGACACGAAGGGAAAACGAAGGATATTCGGCCCCATATCCGGCGCGCAGCATCGCGGTCAAGCGGACGGGCTGCTGGGAAGGCTCAATCGATTCCTGCGTAATTTGCAGATAGCGCTGAAGCATCCACCGTGCACACGAGTCGCTGCCGGGCACAGACTCGTGCGGCGGCTCGCCTATATAGGCGATCATGGCAGCGGCAAGGTGCTTGCAGCGGCCAACGTCGGCGTAACGCGGGCAGGTGCAGCTGATGCGCAGCCGTCCTTCTGCCATTTCGGTGAAGCGCACCGTATATCGTTTGCTGCCGCGGACAGTGCAGCTGACATTCGTTTCTGGGCCGGCTTTCGTACACTGCATATCCGTAACCCGCCCCTTCCGGTAATATTCCATCCCGCGTTCAAAATCGGTGGCGGTAAACAATGATTTCACCTGATTCAGCTCCATCCGGAAACTCCATTCTGCAAGATTGATACCGTGCAAGCGGAAAAACGCCCGGTTTCCGCCGCATTCGCGTCTTTTCGCTCAGTATAACAGAGAACCACGGGAAAAACCATAGGCAACACACCGCAAGTGGGCATGAATTGTCCACCTGAAGCTGGAATTTGATTTATATCGTTCAAGAAATATTCGTGCTGGTTTATCAAATAAATCTCAATAAATCCACTGCGTCTAACGCCCGTTTGGGTCAAATCTGGGTCAGGTCGCATGACTGCAAAAATGCGGTCGTTTTTCGAGAAAAGAAAGTGGAACGATAAGCGGGATACTCCGCAAGCTTCGATTGCTCCGTGCCGATTGCATTTTCTTATGTTTTCTGCATTGCATGCAGAAAAAGCGGCGCTTTTGCGCCGCAAAAATGCATTCGGTCGAACCACAGCGTTTCTCGCGCCACGTATGCCCAGCCAAAACAAAAAAGCCATTCCTTACGGAATGACTTTTTGTTTTGGTGGAGATAAGCGGGATCGAACCGCTGACCTCATGACTGCCAGCTGCTATCGGTTCGTGATATGGAGCGTTTTTGCGTCAAATACGTCCGTTCCGTCAACGAAAAGTGCGGGATTTTTCAAGGTTTTATCCATTGCATCCACACGCTTTCGCGCACACCTGGAGCACAATCTGGGTCAGTTCTTCGCGGCTGGATACTCGTTGCAGAGCAGGCGGTAGGGCGGCTCGTCCTCCTCGATTTTTGGGAAGCGGCCGACTGGGGGATTGAAGCGGTTATCCGTATTGTCGTCGTTGCACTGGCTGACTTCGCCCAGCAGAACAGCGCCGGTACCGGGTTCGACCTCGAAATCATGATACATGTACTGCTGGATATGGATGCTCTCACCCGGCGTGAGCTTCACTTGCGTTCCAGCAGGCACGGTATAGGTTCTGCCGTCGCAGTGGACGGTCACATCGGATTCGCGGTCGATGGATTCATCGGGTAGGCTGTTATAAACGCGGATGAGGATATTGCCGCCGCCGCGGTTGATGATGTCCTCAGTCTTGTACCAGTGGAAATGATTCGGGGAATACTGCCCCTCTTTCATATAGAGCAGCTTTTCGGCGTAGACCTTCGGATACTTCTCCTGCATGGCGCGGTTGCCGTTGCGGATGGTGATGAGCGACATACCGACCTTGCCAAAATCGCTAAGGCCGTAATCGGTAATGTCCCAACCGAGCATACAGTCGCGGACTTCGTCGTACTCATGACCTTTGGTTTTCCATTCTTCGGGTGTAAAATTACAGAACGGCGGCAGGTAGCAATGCTCCCGCGCGCACATGGCTTCGAGCTCTTTTAAGGCTTTGTTTATTTCGGAGCGTTTCATAAGACGGATTCCTCCTATATTGTAAAATGATGCGGGTTATGGCTGCTTGCGGCGGACGGCGCGGCGCATCTGCTGGTAGCCGCTGAACCCGCTTTCCAGCGCGGCGCGGCGCGCCGAGAACTCACCCTTTTCCAGCAGCGCGCAGGCGTAGTGACGGCGGAGCTCTGTCAGATATGCGTGAACCGTCACGCCGTAAGCACGGCAGAAAATGCGGTCAAGCTGCCGCTGACTCAGGAAAAACTGTGCGCACAGATCCTGAGCGGAAAACGGCGTCCGGAAATTGACGTCGAGGTAGCTTTTGATACGAAGTGCCGTCGTGTCTGCGCGCTTTTTTCCGGAAAGCGTATCGGGCAGCCTTGCCTCCGATAATACACCCAGAAAATCAAACAAACACCGCAGATACAACAGCTTTGTCTGCAAAAGCTGCATATCCGAAGAGGCTGCCTGCTGGTCAAGCTGCTGCAGCAGCGGCAGCAGCTCATCCGGCGCTCTGGCAGAGGAAAATGCCTGACGGGAAAGGAAGCGGCGCAGAGACGCAAGCGGATCTGTCTCACCCTTCACTGCCGGCGGCAGCTCCAGTGTACATTCCACGCAGTATTCCTCCATAATATCCGCCGCAGAGGAAATCTGGCAGTGTGGGACAAACGGCAGCGTTACATAAATATCGTTCGTTTCCACATGAAAGAGCGTATCGTCGATCTGAATCTGTCCTGCGCCGGAGAGAATATAGTGCAGTTCGATCGTCGGATGCGTGTGCAGCGGAATCACCCATGCGTGGGTATTTTCGTGAATCTTGGAGAAGCGGAGAATCTGCAGTGCAGCGTTTTCAAATGAGATGGATAACGGCTGCATCAGCAGATTGGTTGTATGCAGCTCCGGCTGCTTGTTCATGATCTCGCCCCCTGTGCTGTATTCTGCTGACAGTATAGCAGAAGTTTCCGCAGGCGGCGAGTCCTTTTTACAGCCGGACAACAAACGTCATGATTTTTGCGTGCGGTGCGGAAAATGCCAGCGTATCGCCGGAGATGTCCACTGCTTCGCGGTGATTGCCGGTAAAATCCGTGCGCCACGCGGTCTGAATGGACCGGCAAAACCGAATCGCAGCCGAAAGCGCATGACCGGTGTGTTGATAGCCGCGAATCAGAATTTCTCCATCTCCCAGCCCCTGCACGCAGGAAACAACAAACTCCGGCACATCCAGACAAAACAGGCTCTGTGCAGATTCCTGCATCTGCGCGGGATGTGCGGTATCCTGATAATATAGTTCCGGCGTGTGATAGCGCTCGGCCAGCATGGAAAGCTCGCGGTCCGGTGTATCGAATGCCAGTGCGTACTCCATCTCCCAATTGCCAAGCAGCTGCGAATCCTGCGGATAAAGCGCGCACGGGCCGGGCGGGGCGTAGGCGGTCATGGAGCGAACCGAGCCGCACCGCCCGACGGCGCGCAGCAGCGTCACGGCAAGATCTGCACCGTTTTCGCCGTCCGATGCTTCATATTCCAGAAGCCCCGCACCCATAAATACCAGCCGCTGCCGTCCGTTTTGCAGATAGACAAAGCGTTTTTGCGCATAGCAGCCGCTTTCTGTCTCAACCCACGCCTCCGGCTTTGGCTGCCGTCTGCGAATGGGGTGGGCTTCCACGGTAAAGATGGAATCGGCAAAGCTTTCGTCACAGGAAAATCCGGTTGGGAAATGCACTCGCAGGCGATGATCGCCGGCGCGGTTCTCAATTTCCAGATGAAACCGAAGCAGCGGGTCATTTTTCCGCAGACTGAGCGTCAGACGGAGCGACTGCTCCGCCTCGTTCGGCTTGCGGCGATAGCGCCAGTCCAGAATGGCGCTGGTGCAAAGCGCCCCCTGCTGGATACGGATGGACGGCGCGCTGGTCACAGAATTCCAGACCTTCGCGGTAAGCTCCGGCGAAAACAGGTACGCATCGCCGATATCCGCTTCGTCGGTGAAGAGATTTAACCCTCGATATGCTGTGCCGCTGCGCTTGTTTTTTACGTCCAGCGTTCCGTTCGGCTGAATGGAAACCTGCAGATATTCGTTTTCCAGTGTCTGAAAGCGAACAACCGGACGCTCCGGCAGCGACAGCGGAACGAGAGACGGACGGCAGTATAGCGTCGTCCAGCTCATAGCCGTCTGATGCGGAAGCTGCACCAGCACGTCGGCAAGCAGATAGTCGTCCCAGCTTGGATCGCGATCCATTGGGTGCAGAATCACGCCGTCTTTTCGCAGGCGGACGATCTGACAGGGAATGTCCTGTCCGTCTGCTGTTCGGATAGCAAGGCCGCGGAGCAGCGTATCTGCCGGCAGCCGCAGTGTAAACGTCTGTATGGCGTTTTCCTCCGGCCACGGAGAAAGATGGAACAGCTGCACCGGAATTTCATCCGCAGGGGTCTGCTGCGTGTCTGTCTGCGCGGCAAGGCGGCGCATGGCCTCCTGCTGATACTGCTGCATAATGTCGCGCGCCCACGCAAAGCGGCGCTCCATATCGCGCGAAACATCGTCGCAGCTGCATCCGCAGATGCTGTCGTGCGGATGATTTTGCAATAGATATTTCCAGGCGGTGTCCAGATAATGCAGGCCAAGCGGCAAGTGTGCCGCTGCCAGCATCGCGCTCAGCGGCTCGGTGCAGCGCACAAGCCCTGCCTCACACTGCGCATTTTCGATTTTCTGCGGAATATGCGTGGAGAGTGTATTTTTGAGCGTTGGATTCAAATGGCGGCCTGCGGAATAATTCGTCCGGTTCTGTTCCCCGCAAAATATGCTAAGCGTGTCCGGCGATACGCGCAGCTCGTCAAGATACTGCGTCAGCGATACCTGACGCAGCTCATAATCGTCATGCGTTTCATTAAAATACCGGATAAATTCCGGCAGGGCATAATTTGGTGTCTGATGGTCACAGCCGTTCATAAACAGAAGCTGTCCGCTTGGCGAGCGCGGCAGGCGTTCACGAAACCAGTCCTCAAACTGGCGGCTGACCGTCTCCGGCGTATCGGCCAGAGGGAAAGCGTTGAGATAGCCCCGGTCGTCCGGCAGGCGGAGCGTCAGAAGCTGCGTGCCGTCGGGCGCGCGCCAAAGCACCTCGTAAGGCGGTTCGGGATCGTCCGAGCTTCCACGCCAGATCACAGCCGCGCGGAAGCCATATCCGGCAAAAATCTGCGGCATCTGTGCCGGATGAGAAAAGATATCCGGCAGATATCCAACCGGTGTGCCGACGCCAAAGCGCTGCGCCAGCGCAAGGCCGCGGCTGAGATTGCGCAGAATAGACTCCTGACCGATGCATTGTAAATCCGGCAGGACATACCAGGGGCCGACGGCAATGCGCCCGGCTTCAATCAGGTGCCGCAGCCGCTCCGCCTGATCCGGGCGCACCTCCAGATAATCCTCCAGACAGACCGTCTGCCCGTCAAGGTGAAAGTGCGGGAATTCCGGGTGCTGCTCCAGATAGGGGATCAGCGTATCGAGCATATCCACAAGGCGCATCCGGAACAGCTGAAAGGACAAATACCATTCCCGATCCCAATGCGTGTGGGAAAGAACATAACCGATCGTTTTTTTCATGACGGCACCTCCTGCCGTATACATATCACGAAGCGGATTCAGATACAAGCACGCATGCAAAAGATGTCTTGATTTGATAGCTCGATGTCGGAAATTTATCTTGCGGCGTTTTTCACATAATTCTATAATGAAACCAGATTGAGCCGTGAGGTGCTGCCGTATGAAAACTGCTGGAAATAGGAAACGAAATATGCACTTTCAGACAAAGGTTCTGATTGTGTCCGTGCTGATTGTCTGCGTGATGGCCGGGGCAATCGGCAGCTTCTGGTATCGGCAGACATCGAAGCAGGCGCAAAGCTCGGCAGAGCGCTATATCGGCAGCGTTCTGGAGCGGCTGAACGGCTCGTTTGAAACGATGCTGCGCGACGTGGACCATCTGGTAATCTGCGCATCCATTGATACAAACCATATTGTGAACCCACTTCGAAATTACAAGACGGCAGCTCCATCCGAAAAGCTGGCGTGCAACCAGACAATTCTGGACACCATGCTGAGTCTGTATCAGTTCAAGACATATCTGGAGGGAATGATGATCTCCAGTGTGGACGGGAACTATTTCCGAATCGGAACGACGCTCCCCTATCAAACGCTGATTCAGCAGCCATGGTTTTATGAGGTGTCGATGGACGGAAAAAAGAGCGCCGTGATCCTGCCGTACAGCAACGGCTCGGAAATGGTGCTTTCCATCGCGCGCAACATCTATTCCGGCAGTGAGCAGCTGGGCGTTGTAAAGGCAGATGTGCGCTACACCATTTTAAACGACTGCTATGGCAAAGACTTCAACGGTCTTGGCGCAATTTATATCATTGACCCTGTAAGCGAACGCATTATCTACCCGCTGGACGTGCCGCAGCAGATCGGAGCACAGCTGCTGACAAGCGGCGGGCAGGGCGAAGCAAGCGGCAGCGGCTATGCGGAAATCGACGGTGTTTCCAGTCTTGTGATCTATCAGCGCTCCGAGCTGACCGGCTGGCTGACGCTCGGTGTTGTGCCCGAAAGCGATGTAACGCGTGAATTTCGAAGCGTCAGCCTGACAGCGATGGCAGTCAGCCTGCTGTTCGGCGTGGTAGCAGTCGCATTCCTGGCAGTCTTTTTGTTCGGTGAAACCGCAAAAATCCAGAAGCTGTGCACTGCTGTAGCACAGATCGGCGGACAGAATCTGCAAATGCAGCCCGTGATTCACTCCGGCGACGAGATTGAAACGCTTCAAAATCAGATCATCCGCATGGTTGACCGCATCCGGAATCTTCTGTACGACATTCAGTGCGCGGAGCAGACGCGCCACAAGCTGGAATTTCAGATTCTGCAAAACCAGATCAATCCGCATTTTCTGCACAATACGCTCAACACCATCCGCTATATGGCCTATGTGCAGAAAGAGGAGAATATCGTAACCGTCGTTGACAGTCTTTCCGTACTGCTGCGGAACAACATGCGCGCAAACGAATATCTGACGATCGAAGAGGAGGCGCAGAGTCTGCGCAGCTATCTGGAGATCCAGACCTTTAAATACAGCGGAAAATACATCTATACAGTTGAGGTTGAGCCGGGACTAGAACAGTATAGAATCTTGAAAATGCTGATCCAGCCGCTGGTGGAAAACGCGCTCAAGCACGGAATTGCACCATCTGACCGGCCGGGGGTTGTCAAGGTGCAGATGTTTTCGGACGATGGAATGCTGCGGGTCGAGGTCGTGGACAACGGAGTGGGAATGCCGCAGGAGATCATTGAAAAAATTCTGAACGAAAGCGACGACAGGCATATCGGTCTGCAGAACGTGATCGGCCGGATCAAAATTTACTATGGCGCGCCGTATGGCGTGGAGCTCCACTCCGGCGGGTTCGGGACGAGAGTGGCGCTGCTGCTGCCAAAAATAGAAATGAAAAAAGGAACGGAGGCGGCAGAACATGTATAATGTGATGATCGTGGACGACGAATTGTGGTTCCGCAGCTATCTGAAAGAGCTGATCGACCAGAGCGGCAGCGAGTTTCTGGTATGCGCGCAGGCGGCCAACGGCGCGGAGGCGCTGAAAATTCTTGCAGCGCAGCCGGTCGATGTGGTGATCGCGGATGTGCTGATGCCGGTCATGGACGGGGTAGAGCTGATGCAGCATCTTTCCGACCTGCCGCACCGGCTGCCGGTGCTTGCGCTGAGCAACTGTGACGACTATCTGCACGTCAGGCAGATGCTTCAGCTTGGCGCGCAGGACTATCTGCTCAAGCATGAGATCAGTGCCGCGGCTCTGCGGGAGCATCTTCAGCGCGCCGCCGACTGGATCCGGCAGCAGGCCACGGTAAGCAGCGAGCACGCGCGCGAACGGGACGCGGAGGCCTATGTGCGCAAAAACCACATGGTTCTGAAAAATGAGTTTCTCCACCGGCTCCTCACGGAGGAAATGCCGCCGGAGGAGCTTCGGCATCATATGGACGTTCTTGGCATTCGGCTTGCGCAGGACCGGCTGATGCTGTGCCTTTTGTCGTTTACCCCATGCGCAGACGGCCGGTCTGCATACGCTGCGCAGGACGACCCGCTGTTTGATTACGGTGTGCTTAATATTGTTGAAGAGATCCTGCATGAGAGCGGAGATGGTCTGGCGGGAAGCCTTGGCGACGGCATCTACGTGCTGCTGTTTTCGCATGGCGGACAGGTCAGTCAGGCAAAAATCGACGCCCGGACGCAGAACGTCCTGCAGAGGATCTCATTCTGCATGAGAAATTACTTTAACCGGCAGGCGAACTTCTGCATGGACAAATCGCTGCGGGATATAGCCCATCTGCGTGAGGGCTATCGCTATGTAACAGCGCTGAAGCAGGAGCTGTTTTATCACGACAACACCTGCGTGCTGCGCAGTCCGGAGGAACAGACGCAGTCTGTGCTGATGGGGCTGCCGCTGGAAACAGAAAAAAGCTTTGCCTCCGCGCTGGAGGACGGCACAGCGTATGAGGTGCGGCTGAACGAGATTTTTGACATGATCGAAACACGCCGCGTTGATCTGGAAAATGCCCGCATGATTCTGAATGATCTTCTGGGCGTACTCAATCGTGCGGCAAAAAAGCATCGTGTGCCGCTGGAAAGCGTCTATGGCAGCTGCAGCAGCTTTGATGAAATCTGGCGGCGATTTTCTTCCGTCGCCGATGCAAAGGCGTTCTTTTCCGGTGCGTTTTCCCGGCTGGTTTCGGCGATGCACACAGATGCACCGTCAGCCGGATACTCCCATTATGTCCGTCAGACGCTGCGCCGCATTCAGACGGATTATGCCGACGAGCTGTCGGTCAGCGAGATTGCGGAGCAGCTCGGCATTTCCAGCAATTATCTCAGCAAACTGTTTAAGGAGGAGACCGGGACAGGTTTTGCGGTTTATCTGACGGACTATCGCATTGAGCGCAGCATTGCGCTGATGAAAGAGCACACGCTTCCGCTCAGTCAGATCGCAGAGCGGTGCGGCTTCCGACAGTATACCTATTTTACGAACGTATTTAAGAAAAAGACGGGAAAAAGCCCGCGTGCATACTTGTCCGAAGTGTAGAAGAGTATAAGTTATTGTGGTTTTTTGCAGTTTTTTTCATGGATGGACTGCTTTACAATCATAACAGAAAGAGCCAAAGGCTCCGAACAAATGAAAAGGAGAACCAGAAATGAAAAAGATGCAGAAAATTCTTTGCATGCTTCTGGCGCTGGCCATGCTGCTGTCCTTTGCAGCCTGCGCAGCGAAGGAAGCTGCCCCCAGCACGACGGATACCCCCGCTGCGGATGCGGCAGATGAAAAGACGGAAACCAAAGCCGAGGACACCCCGGCCGAGCAGCCGGCAGCGGAGCTGCCTGAGCTGACGCTGATGCTCCAGACCTCCGACGAGTCGAACGGTCTGCTTGCAGCAGTTGACTATGTCAACGCCCACGCCGAAGAAATCGGCGCAAAGCTCATTCTGGAAAAAGTGCCGGACGGCGATCAGGGCGAGCAGGTGATTCAGGTTCGCTACGCCGGCGGCGAGGACGTGCCCGATATCCTCTACTTCCAGCCCGTGTCCTACACCAACTCCCGTCTGTCCGTCGCCGACAACTTTGTTGACCTGACGGCAAACGACTATTCCTATCTCTACAGCGATTCCTATCTGCGTACCCCCGGCTACCTGCTCGATGGCAAGCTTTACAATCTCCCGATTGCAACCGGCGGTGGTATGTATATGTTCTACAACAAGGACGTTCTGGCCGCATCCGGCATCACCGAAGTCCCCACCACATGGGACGCGTTCCTTGCTGACTGCGAAGCGATCAAGGCAAACGGCATTTCCCCGGTCTACTATTCCGGCGTTGACACCTGGACACTCCAGTTCTTTGCGCTGATGGGATGGTACAGCGATTACGCTCCCGAGGATGCACAGGCCTTTGCCGACGCAATGAGCACCAACCAGAAGCATTGGAGCGACATGAATGGCTTCATCGACTCCATCGGCAAGATCAAGGAATTGGTCGATCTTGGCTATGTGCAGGAAACCTACCTGTCCGATACCTATCAGCAGGCGCAGCAGGCACTGCTTGACGGCACTTGCGCATTCTATGCACAGGGCGACTGGGTTGTCGGCGAGCTGGAGAAGATCGACGCGGACAAGACCGCATCTTCCATCGGCGCGTTCCTCATCCCGCTGGCAGATCATCTGTACTGCGGCGTCGGCGTGAACAAGGGCTTCTACGTCTCCAAGAACGGCAAGAACCCCGAGCTTGCGCAGAAAGTTATGGAAGCACTCGTTTCTCCGGAAGCACAGCAGGCATATTTTGATGCACAGTCCGGCATTCCCATTGCAAACGGCGTTACCGCCGATCTGAAAGGCCCGTATGCCGACATCAAGAACATTCTTGACACCGCCGACCTCAGCCCGCAGTGGACGGACTTCTGCAAGTATTCCAAGGGCCCGCTGGAGACCTATATCTCCGAGGTGCTCGTCGGCACCAAGACGCCCGCGGACGTTGCCGCAGCGCTCGACGCTGACTTTGCAAAGGCCGCGATTGACGCCGGCGATCCCAACTGGAATTAAACACAGTCATTGACCACAGCAAGGGCGTCTGCCAAACGGATACTTGGCAGACGCCCTTCCGTATAGCGAGGAAATTGTGAAGTATGAATAAGAACAAGCGCTATCCCGCGTTGTTTATGGCGCCCGGCGTTCTGATTTACGGCGTCTTTTTCATCCTGCCTGTGCTGATCGGCGTCTGGTATTCCTTTACAAACTGGAACTTTACCAGAGCGGACTTTGTCGGGCGCATGAACTACAAAAATATCATCAGCGATCCCAGCATCAAGCGGGCGCTGCTCAATACGATCATTTTTACGGTTGTGACGACTGTCGGAAAGGTTGGCCTTGGTCTTGCGCTGGCCGTATTTCTGAACCGGAAGCTCCACCTGCGCAACTATCTGCGCGGAATCAGCTTCTTCCCGGCCATCATCAGTACCGTTGCCGTTGGCATTGTCTTTACGGCAATTCTGCATCCCTACGGCCTGCTCAACCAGTTCTTCCGCGCGCTCGGACTTGATTTTATGGCGAAAAACTGGCTGACAGATACAAAGCTGGCGCTTTTGTCTGTCTGCGGCGTGGAAATCTGGAAATGGTCCGGCTTTAACATGGTCATCATCCTTGCCGGGCTTCAGGCCGTTCCGCCGGAATATCAGGAAGCCGCAACCATCGACGGCGCAAACGCATGGCAGCGCTTCTGGCGCGTTACGTTCCCGCTGATCCTGCCGGCGTTCAATAACGCGTTCGTAAACAGCCTGATCGGCGGCCTGAAAGTGTTCGATATCATTGTCGCTACCACAAACGGCGGCCCGGGCGTTACCACGCAGGTCATGAACACCATGATCTATCGCTCGTTCTCGTTCAATATGCAGGGCGAGGCAAATGCAGGCTATGTCCTGCTGGCGGTCATTGTCGCACTGTTTGCCGTTTCGTCGTACAGCATCATTCGCAAGCGGGAGGTAGACCTGTGAAAAAGAAATGGAAATCCATCGCAGCGGAGCTGGTGGCGCTGCTGGTAAGCGCAATCTTTGTCGTCCCGATCTGGATGATTTTTGTAAACTCCCTCAAGGAGTCCAAGCATGCAAACCAGCTCAGCCTGTCCTTGGCAGGCGTCAACCTGAAACAGGCAGCGCAGAACTATGCGGAGGTGTTCCGCGTATCCGGCCTGACCACGGCGTATCTCAACAGCACGATCATCACGGTTTTGTCCGTCGCGCTGATCGTACTTACGGCAAGCATGGCCGCGTTCATCATCCAGCGCCGCAAGCAGAAATGGGTCGGCCGCGTCAACAGCCTGATTATCCTTGGCATGACCATGCCCGGCTTTACCGTTCCTACGTACTTTTTGCTGAAATCACTCGGACTGCTGCACACCTACCTTGGAATCTGCCTTGTCTATACGGCAAGCTTCTTCCCGCTCGCTGTGTTTATCTTCACGGGCTATTTCCGCAGCATTCCGGATGAGCTGGACGAGTCGGCGCTGCTGGACGGCTGCACGCCGATGCAGATGTACTGGAAGATCATCCTCCCGCTCATCAAGCCCGTCATGGTGACGGTTATCATCATTGCCGGTATGTCGATCTGGAATGAGTTTGGAACGGCGCTGTTTCTGCTCAACTCGCCGAAGCGGTATACCGTCTCTTTGACGATCTATTCGTTCTGCTCACAGAAGAAATCTGACTGGAATCTTCTGTTCGCGAATATCACCCTGATTTCCCTGCCAATCATCGCAATCTACTGTTTCCTGCAAAAATATATCGTGTCCGGCATGACTGCCGGCGCAGTGAAAGGATAGACGATATGCGTTCAAACAGACAAATGAGACGATGGATTTCGGCGGCGCTGTGTCTGCTGCTGGCATTCTCGGTGCTTGCTGGTACGCTTCCCACCGTCCGCGCGGAAGCGGTTTCGGCCAATACAAAAGAAGTTGTCCTCAATTCAATGGACAGCGCTGCGGACTGGCACGCAGAGAGCAGCGACAGCGTCGCAATTTCGGCTGAAGCTGCCGCAAGCGGTGATCGGACAGCGCTGCGCGTCACCGGCACCTATAAGCAAAAAGCCGGCGCGTTTGCGAACCTGAGCTGGAACGCGGGCGGTCTGAATCTGACCGGCGCGCTGAAGCTGCTGATCGACGTATACCCGGAACAGACGCTTGAACCCAGAAGTCTGAACCTGAACATCTCAAACGGCGGCAGCATCATCTATATGGGCAGCCCCTTTGCCGATGCGCCCAAGGGCACATGGACAACCGTAGAGATTGACCTTTCCGGCAAGGACGTCAGCAATCTGACGGAGCTGAAATTCTGGCTCTACGGCGACGATATGCCCCGCGATACCGAATGTTCCATGGCGTATCTGCTGGACAATATCCGCGTTGTCCTGCCCAAAACCGACGCAGAGGAAAATGAAAAGAGCGTTCTGATCTGCGGCATGGAGGACACGGATGCGTGGAAGATTGACGGCACGGAAAGCGTCCGTATCACGGCGCAGAAAAGCGAACTGCACACACAGGGCAGCGCCGCGCTGAAGCTGACCGGCACATATTCATCAAAAAGCGGCGACTTTGCCACAATGGTGCTTCAGCCGGGCGAACTGGATCTGACTGGTGCAAAGCGTCTTTTGATGGATGTCTACCTGGAAACGCCGCTTTCCGGCGGCAGCTTCAATATGAACCTGACTTCCGACAGCGGAATGGTCTATATGGGCGCTGCGTTCCCGGACGCGCAGGCAGGAAAATGGACGACGGTTGCCATTGACCTGAGCGATAAGAATGTTACAAAGCTGACGGAGCTGAAATTCTGGCTTTACGGCAACGACATGCCGGGTGATTCCGAGTGCTCCATGACCTACATTGTGGACAATATCCGCATGATCTGCGAGAAGCAGGAGACGCCGCCGGTGCTGGAAGAAGTCGTGCTGAACGCAATGGACGATGATTCTGCATGGCGGACAGAGAATGACGCCAGCGTCGCCATCTGCACAGAGCCGGCACAGAGCGGCGATCGGACAGCGCTGCGCGTCACCGGCACCTATAAGCAAAAAGCCAGCGCGTTTGCCAATCTGATCTGGAACGCAGGCGGTCTGAATCTGACCGGCGCGCAGAAACTGCTGATCGACGTATACCCGGAACAGACGCTTGAGCCGAGAAGTCTGAATCTGAACATCTCCAACGGCAGCGAGACCATTTATATGGGCAGCCCCTTTGCCGGTGTAACGAACGATACGTGGTCAACGGTTGAGATCAGCCTTGCCGGTAAGGACGTCAGCAATCTGACGGAGCTGAAATTCTGGCTCTACGGCAATGATATGCCCCGCGATGCCGAATGCTCCATGGTGTATCTGCTGGACAATATCCGCGTTGTAAAGCAAAAGGCCGCGCCTGCGGTGACGGCTTCTCCCGCAGCGGGCAAGGTTGCACCCGGAACGACAGTAACGCTCGCTCTGGCGGAGGCCGCAGAAAACGCGGTGATCCACTATACAACGGATGGTACTGACCCGCGCACATCCGTAACTGCCGCCGTCTATGCCGCACCGATCTCCATCACCACCAAAACGGAAATCCGCGCTTACGCAGCGGCGGAGACCATGGCAGACGGCAGCGTGGAGAAATTCCGCTACACCGTCGGCACGGACGCAGACGATGAGCTGTATCATGGCCTGACGAACTTTGGCTCCGGCCGCTATCTGCCGGTTCTTCCGGCAGCTGGATTGACCATCGACGGCGATTTCAGCGACTGGGATACCGCAGCCGGGATTACGCTGGCGCTGGACAAATATTTCCCCGCAAAGCCCGAGGGCTTCTCCATGACGGCACGCGCCGCCTATGACGAGTCATATTTCTATATGGCTGTGGACGTAATGGACGACGTGCTGGACGCAGACTACGGCTACGGTATGTATGGCGGAGACTGTCTGCAGATCGCGTTCAGCGAATACGGCCATGACTATGGCGCGGAATACGGCTTCTCCAACTATAATGGCCAGCCGGAGATCTGGCGGTGGTATGACGGAAACGCCGCGCTTGAGATGCAGAGCGTGCAGTTCAAGACCGTCCGCGACGAGGAAACCGGACATACGCGCTATGAAATTGCGTTCCCGTGGCAGTCGATTTTTGCTGCAAAGCCGGACGGCTCGTTCTATATGACCATGCTGGCTGGCGACCGTGACGGCGGCTCGAGCAAAGCAACGCTTGAGTGGCGCGCCGGTATCGGAAACGGCAAAAAAGCAGACGATTTTGCAAAGGTCGAGCTGCTGGACGTGAATACCGACTGGTGCATTGCGGCAGCACCGCGCAGTGTCGGAGACAGCTCTGCAATGGTGGACGGCTTCCTCGTAAATTTCTCCGATCAGACTGCCGCATATCAGTGTGAGTGGGATGGTCAGACACAGACCGTCACGGTTCCGGCGCATACGGCGTTCCGCAAGACGTTTGCACTGGTCGCGGCGGCAGACGGTCTGCTCCAGCTGAAGCTCACAGCCACGGACGCACACAATATGCAAAAGCAGGCGTCGTGGGCGAATCGAAATGTACAAACAGCGCTGGATGCAGCGGAAATTGCGGCCCGCAGAGATGCGTTGCTGCACCGGCTGGGCGAAGCGCTCACGCTGGAAAACGCGCAGATGCGCTTTGCAGTTTCCAAACAGACGGGCAGCTTCCTGCTGTATGATCTTGCGACCGGCGTTGTCTGGTCATCTGGCGTGCAGACAAACGGCGTTGGTACGGCATCCTATCAGCATGGCGATCAGCAACATACGCTCGTTCTGACTGCACCCGACGCGGCAGAACTGGAAAACGGAAAAATCCATCTGAATTGGACGCGCAGCTGCGGCACGTTCGACGTGTACTTTGAACAGCTGCCGGACGGCAGCGGTATTTCCGCCAGCTATACGGCAGCACCGGCCGACGGCTGGACGCTTACGTCGGTTACGCCGCTCGATCATGCGCTCTGGACGCTCGATACGGAAAACGGCTATGCCGCTGTCCCGGAGAGCATCGGCAAGCTCTATTATGCCGACGGAAGCGAGCAGTTCAACAAGGTCTATCAGACCTATGGCAGCTACTCCATGGCGTTTGTCGGCGCAGTCAAGGACGGCAGCGCCATGCTGATTGACTGGACAGATCCCGATACGGCGCTGAACGTCCACCACAGCCGGATCGACAGCCCCTATGCCGGCGGCAGCGATCAGCTTTCGTTCTCGCTGAGCATGACGCAGCACAGCGGCGCATTCCAGATGTGCGTGCTTGGCAAGGGCGGCTATGTTCAGATCGCTAAGGCATACCGCGCAGCCGCGTCTGCGCGTGGACTGGTGCGCACGTTCGCGCAAAAAGCACAGGAAAACCCCGACGTGATGAAGCTCTATGGTGCGGCAACGGCAAAGCCGGATACCATGATCCGCAGCCGCGGCAGCGCGGGCTATACCTCGCACACGTTTGCGGAGCTTTCGCAGGTCGCGCAGCACTGGAACGATGTGCTTGGCTTTGACCGGGCACTGATGACGCTCGGCGGCTGGATCCGGATGGGCTTTGACAATCAATATCCGGACATTCTTCCGGCTTCTCCCGAGGCCGGCGGCAACGAGGGCCTTGCCGCACTTTCCACGCAGGTTCGCGATTACGGCTGGCTGTTCGGTCTGCACGATAACTATCAGGATATGTATGACGACGCGCCGTCGTTTGATACGAAATACCTGATGTACAACAAGGACGGCCGCCCGCAGACCGGCGGCGTATGGGCAGGCGGAACGCCCTATCTGATGGCGTCGGACAAGGCAATGGAGTTTGCTTACCGTAATCTGCCGCAGGTCAAGGATCTGTTTTCGCCGAACAGCTATTTTATCGACACAACGTTCAATGTACCGCTTGCCGTCAGCTATGCGCCGAATGTGCTCAGCCGCAGCGAGGATATGCACTGGAAGCAGACGCTTGCCGGATACGCACAGGATACATTCGGCGTGTTTGGCTCGGAGGGCGGTGTCGAATGGGCCGTCCCATATGGAGATTACTTCGAGGGCATTCTCTCCAAAAAGACGCAGGCCGAGCCGGGAAGCCATATCGTGCCGCTGATGGAGCTGGTCTATGGCGACTGCGTGGCGCTGTATCCGCACATGAGCGAAAAGATCGGCACAAACGGCTATAATACGGCAAAACATGTAGCGACAGATATTCTGTATGCGGAAAATCCGCTCTATCAGCTGACCGACGGCGTGTACTATGAAAACGACGACGTTGTTGCGGTGAAGCCCTCCGTCAGCGAGATCAAGCAGACCGGAAACAATACGTTCCAGATCACCTATCAGTGGGAGGCGCTGGAGGACGTTTCGGTTGAAGCGCAGACTGTCTTTACGCACTTTACAAGCGAGGCAGCAGCGTTCCAGGAGGCAAAGATTCTCTTCCAGGAGGGTCATAATCTTGCAGCAAGCGCATCGACGTGGAAAAAGGGCGATATCATCACAGACGGCCCGTATACCGTCACCATCACAAACAGCTCCAGCAGCCGGATCGCAGTTATGACGATGCTGCTTGGCGCAAATGGCCAGCGTCTGCATCTGTCGGACGGCAACGGCGACGCGTTTGGCCGGTATCTGCTCGGCTATCTCTGCGTCGGCAGCGATGGCACGCTCCGCTTTGAAGAGGCAGCGCAGCTGATTACGGATGACTATGAGGTATTCTCTCGCAATGATGCCGGCTACGGAGAGGAGCAGTCGCTTGGCTATTTCGATACGCTGATGAAGAACTCCTATGAGGTGCTCTCTCCGCTGAACCGTCTGACAGCGGAGCGGGAAATGACGTCCCATTGCTTCCTGACGGCAGATGAGTGCGTGGAACAGACGACATTCGGCGACGTTACGATCACGGTCAATTTCGGCGCGCAGCCGTACACCTGCGCGGACGGAAGCGTTCTGCCGCAGTATGGCTTTACCGTTGTGTCGCCGTCGCTGGAGGCGTTCTACGCAGTGCGCTATAACGGCGTGGACTATCCGGACGGCGCAATGTTCGTGCTCAGCACGGACGATGGGAGCGCAATTCGCTCCGCGTCGAAAGTGACCGTTTACCACGCGTTCGGCGACGGCAATATCCGCTGGCGCGGCAAGCTTTACTCCGTTTCCGGCAAGCAGGAGCTGAGCGTCTCTGATATGCCGGTTGTGCCGGTCAAGCCATCCGCTCCGGTCGGCTCGGGCGCATCCGGAACGAAAGAACCGGCGGTGCTCCCGTTTACCGATGTCACAAAGCAGGACTGGTTCTATGGCGACGTTGCGTATGTCTATGAAAACAGCCTGATGAACGGTGTGTCAAAGACAACGTTTGCGCCGGGACAGAAAACCACCAGAGCCATGATCGTAACCATTCTCTGGCGGCTAGAGGGAAGCCCAGCAGCAAAAGAAGCATCCGGATTCCATGATGTCCCAACAAGCATATACTATGCAGATGCTGTTGCATGGGCAGCGGAAAACGACATCGTCAATGGCTGCGGCGGCGGACGGTTTGCGCCGGATGACGCGATTACAAGAGAGCAGCTCGCAGCAATTCTGTACCGCTGCAGCCGCTATTGCGGCCAGAGCACCGCTGTGACCGCATCGCTTGAAGGCTTCTCTGACGCAGGCAGCGTAAGCGGCTATGCGCGTGAGGCGCTTGCCTGGGCATATGAAACAGGAATCGTGCGCGGCACAAGCGGCAATTGGATCAATCCGACCGGCTTTGCAACCCGCGCGGAAACAGCGGCCATGCTGCACCGCTATTTGAAAAAGTAAAACCATTTGGATAAACGGAATCCGGCAGACGTGCAAATTGTCTGCCGGATTCTGATAAGGAGAAAGAATATGGAGTTTCCCGAATCGTTTATTTACGCAGGCCCGGCGTTTTCTGCACCGGAGCAGCCCGTCCCCGCGCCGTATTTCCGCAGACAGTTCCGACTTGAACGTGTGCCGGAGCAGGCGGAACTTCTGATCTGCGGCATCGGCTTTTATGAGCTGTATGTGAATGGGCAGCGCATCACCCGCGGCCGTCTGGCACCGTACATCTCCTCACCCGACGTTGCGGTCTATTATGATTCCTATGATATCACGCCGCTGCTCAAAATCGGAGAGAATGTGCTCGGCGTCTGGCTTGGAAACGGCTTTCAGAACAATCCGGGCGGCTATGTCTGGGATTTTGACAAGGCGCGCTTTCGCGGCGCGCCGCGTTTTGCGCTGCGTCTGGACGAATGCAGCGGAGAGAAACGTCAGGCCATTTTGGAATCGGATAAGGCGTTTCTGACCGCTCCGTCGCCGCTTTTGTCCGATGACTACCGTGTGGGCGAGACTTATGACGCACGGAAAGAAAGGCCGGACTGGCTGCTGCCGGGTACGCCGTCCGGCGAATGGAAGCCTGCGCTCTGCGCCGAGCGTCCGCGCGGGGAACGCGTTCTTCGCACGATCGAACCTGTTACGATCGAAAAGGAGCTGCGGCCTGTTTCCATCCGAAAGGTGGACGATGGATATCTGTACGATTTTGGCGAGAACAACGCGGGCGTGTGCCGTCTGCATGTGACGGCCGAGGCAGGACAGACAATTACGATGCACCACGGCGAGCATCTGATCGACGGAAAGCTTGATCTGACAAACCTGACCTGCGACCGGACGACCGGAAGCCAGAAAGACGTTTATATCTGCAAGGCCGGAGAAAATGTCTATACGCCGACGTTCACCTATCACGGATTTCAGTATGTGTGGATTCGCGGCCTGCGCCCGGAGCAGGCAACAGAGGATGCGCTGACGTATCTTGTGATGCACACGCAGCTGCCGGTTCGCGGCGGCTTCCGCTGCTCGGATGAAACGGTCAACCGGATTCATGAAGCATCTATGCGCTCAACACTTTCCAATTTCGTCCACTTTCCGACAGACTGCCCGCAGCGCGAGAAAAACGGCTGGACGGCAGACGCTGCGCTGTCCGCAGAGCACACATTGCTCTATTTCGCGCCGGAGCGCTGCTATCATGAGTGGCTTCGGAATATCCGAGGCTCACAGGCACCAGACGGATCGCTGCCCGGTATCGTGCCGACGGCAGGCTGGGGCTTTGCGTGGGGCAACGGTCCTGCGTGGGACTGCGTGCTGTTCTGGCTTCCGTATGCGCTGATGCAATACCGGAATGATCTGGATGCCGTGCGGAAAAACGCGCACGCCATGCTGCGCTATCTGGACTATCTCACGACAAAAATCTGCCCGGATGGTCTTGTGGCGTTTGGGCTTGGCGACTGGTGTCCGGCTGGCCGCGGCTGCGGAGACTATCTTGCGCCTCTGGAGCTGACCGACAGCATTATGGCGATGGATATCTGCCGGAAAGCGGCAGATATGTTCCGCAGGATTGGCAGACAGAAGCAAAGTGCCTTTGCCGCAGAGCTTGCCGATGCATTCCGGCAGTCAATCCGTTCAAATCTGATCAACTGGGAAACGATGCTTGTGAAAGGCAATTGTCAGACGTCACAGGCGATGGCGCTGTATTTCCATGTGTTCGAGGAAACGGAATGCGCACAGGCGTTTGCGCGGCTGATGGAGATCATTGAGACTGACGGAGAACGCATGAATGTCGGCGTGCTTGGCGGGAGAGTGCTGTTCCATGTGCTTTCTGCGTATGGGCAGAGTGCGCTGGCGCTGCATATGATCACAAGACCGGATTTTCCGTCGTATGGCAACTGGATCGTGCGCGGCGCAACAACGCTCTGGGAGGAATTCCAGCCGGAGCGCGATGAGGTGACCTCGCTCAACCATCATTTCTGGGGCAATGTGAGCAGCTGGTTCATGCAGACACTCGCCGGCATTCGCTGTTTTTCCGCGCAGAACCCGGACAAAGTATGCATCCAGCCGTTCTTTCCAGATGGCATGACGTTTGCCGAGGGCTGGCATCAGACGCCTCAGGGCCGTGTGTTTGTAGGCTGGGAGCGCGCAGACGCACAGATCTGTCTGCATATTGAAGTGCCGGACGGCGTGCGCGGATGGATTGTTCTGGAGGACGGATACAAATTTGCCGATACGGGAACGACGAAACGACCGCTGGAAAGCGGAAGCTTTTTCGCAAAAGATCATTAAACATTTGTTCCGGCGTTATCCTGGAACGGCGGCGGGAAATCCTTTCAACAACAGAATATTCCGAAGTGCACCATAAAACGTAATGAAAGAGCGCTGCGGCCGAGAATGGCTGCAGCGCTCCTTTTGGTGCTCTATAGGAAAAATATGGAGGTAGGATCACAATCCAAGACAACTGAATAACCAGCAGCGCGGACAACTCCGCAGTTTGTTTCGACGCAAGACAGGCTGCCGTGGCTGGGGTTGCAAGCAGCCAAGGCCCCGTCCACGAGCTGTGAGAACCGCCAAGCTCTGTCCGCGCTGTTCCCCATCGCCGGGGTGCGAGCTGCAAATACGGCGGAAAAGAAAACCCTAGCGACTACAAAAAGGCGAAGATCTGAATTTCAAATTTACATAGCGACTAATGTAGCGACTATGGCATCCGAAGCGCAGAAATTTTGGATTTCATACCTGACGCTCAAGGAGAATGTCTATCAGGCAGTTCCCAGGGACACTATGCGCTCCGGCTTCTTTCAGCTGAAAGAGCTGTCGGCAGCCGACGGAGAATACACCGCGCGCTTTGACGCTTTTTATTTTGCAGATGAGGACTATACCACCGAATATGAGAAGGCGACGCCAAACCAGAAAGCCGTCCGCGATCAGGCGGGGATCAAAGACCAGTTACGGCCGCCCAAATTTGCAGACGCCATGCTGGAGATCCTCTCAAAAGACGATCACGCAGCGGTTCTGGATGTCAGCGAGACTGTAACGATCACCTTCTGCTTATCCGGCGACCCGAGGTATCCGCTGACCTGCACCGCATGCCGTGTGCAGCAGTCCAATGCTGAATAACAAGGACTTTCAAGTTCTCACGAGCATCATGTGCTGTGCGTGACGGCTGAACCTACAAGCTCCTCACGGGGCGCACCGGCTGGGCAGAAGAGCTTGCGCTTGCATTCCGGCGCCGCGACAGGCTGCGCGCACCGTTTGGCAAGCGCGTGCCCGACCCGGCAGCGCCGTATGACGCCTGTGATGCGCCCGACGACACTGGGGAAAAGCTCCTGCCGCCCGTGCGAATGGACAGAGTTTGAAGCTGCAAAGCGTCCAAGCGGCAAACCGTGCCCGGCGGCTTCCGTATATGCGTGAATGCACAGTGCGCCTTCCGAAAAACAGGAAAAGCCCGGCCAGCAGAAGCTGATCGGGCCCTTTTCCATATGAGAGATTGAGAGAAAGGAGAGATCGCAACAAACTTGCACTCAGCGCTGCACACGGCCGGAGGCATTTCCGGCGGCCAGTGCTGCGACCTCGGCCACGGAAACATGGTTGAAGTCGTGCTCGATGGAGTGCTTGAGGCAGGACGCGGCCACGGCAAAGTCAATGGTCTGCTGTGCGTCATAGCCGCTGAGCATACTGTAGATCAGACCGCCGCCAAAGGAATCGCCGCCGCCGACGCGGTCGACAATGTGCACATGGTATGTGGTGGAGAAGTACGCCTTGTCTGCCGCGGCTTCATAGAGCATACCGGCCCAGTCGTTGTCGTTGGCCGAAATGGAGCTGCGCAGGGTGATGGCGACGTATTTGCAGCCAAACCGGGAGGAAAGCTGCCGTGCCACGCTGATGTAGCCGTCGCGGTTGAGCTTGCCGCTGTTAATATCCGTGCCCTCGGCTTCAATGCCGAACACATCCTTGGCGTCTTCTTCGTTGGCGATGCACACGTCAACATAGGGCAGCAGCTGGCTCATGACCTCGCCTGCGCGCTGGCTCGTCCAGAGCTTTTTGCGGAAGTTGAGATCGCAGGAAATGGTCAGACCGCGCGCCTTGGCCGCCTTGCAGGCGTCCAGACAAATTTCGGGCAGTTCGCCGCCGAGCGCCGGGGTGATGCCGGTCCAGTGGAACCAGTCTGCACCGTCAAAGATGGTATCCCAGTCAAAATCGGTGCGCTTTGCCAGCGCGATGGCAGAGCTGGCGCGGTCATAGATGACCTTGGATGCGCGCTGCGACGCGCCCTTTTCGCAGAAGTAAATGCCAAGCCGGTCGCCGCCGCGGACCATATACTGCGTGTCGACGCCATAGCGGCGCAGCTCATTGACGGCGCACTGGCCGACCTCATGGGCCGGGACCTTTGTAACATAGGCGGCGTCCAGACCGTAGTTTGCCAGCGAAACGGCCACGTTGGCCTCACCGCCGGCGTAGGTCGCCTCGAACCGGTCGCTCTGCACCAGACGCAGATAACCGATGGGGTTCAGGCGCATCATGATCTCACCAAAGGTAATGACTCGTTTTGCCATGGTAATTCTCCTTCTGTTAGGTGATGGTTCGTTATTCTGCTGTGCGGACGGCGGCGACGAGCGCCTGTGCCGTCTGCGTGATCTTCTCAAAAGCCCCGTCGGCGATCCACTGCCGGTTTGCCAGATTGCCGCCCACACCAAGACCGACGGCGCCAGCCTTCAGGAACTCAGCGGCGTTTTTCTCATTGATGCCGCCCACGGCCATGATGCGCACATGGCTGATGGGGCTGCGCACGGCCTTGAGATATGCCGGGCCAAGCGCTGCGGCGGGGAAGAGCTTGACAAGGTCCGCGCCCGCGGCGTGCGCCGCAAGAATTTCCGACGGCGTCATGGCGCCCGGCATGGACACGAGCTCCAGCTCCCGCGTGCGGGCAATAACGGCCGGATTTGTGTCCGGGGAGATGATGAACTGGCCGCCCGCGTCACGCGTGCGCGTGACAAGCTCCGGCGTGGTGACGGTGCCCGCGCCGACGAGCATGCGGCCCTCGAATGCTTCGGCGATCTTGCCGATGGCATCGGCGGTTTTGACCCACTGGGCCGGTTCGCGCTGGTCATAGGTGATCTCCATGAGGCGGATACCGCCGTCATAGAGCGCCTGCGCTACGCGCAGACAGTCCTTTGCCTCCATACCGCGGACAATGGCGATGATCTTTTCCTTTAGAGCCCATTCGACGGTTTTTTCGCGCAAGGTGATGTCACGCTCCTCTGCAATTTCATAATGTGGAATGATGTTTCATATCGCAAAAATCTGCTCAATGCCATCATAACAGAATGAGGCGAAAATTGTCAATAGGTTTTTTCCCGAAAGTCGGCGGCGGGGCGAAAAAATTCGTTTTATGCCGGGAATGCGCATTGACGCAGACGCACGCGGGGTGTTATAGTAAAGTTATACGAGTGTGGGGCGGAGCATATCTTTGCCCCGGGAAAGATTGGGGAAGGTAACGAGCATGGAGAAAGGGCATTCGCCCGTGCAGTCGATCGACCGGCTGTTTGATATTGTTGAGGCGCTGTCCAATGCACCGCGCGGCATGGCGCTGAGCGACCTGTCTGCCGCAGTCGGACTGCATACGAGCACGACGCACCGGCTGCTGGCTGCGCTCGTGGCGCGCGGGTATGTGCAAAAAGACATCGAATCCGGCAAATACCGGCTGACGATGCGCCTGTTTGAGGTGGGCAGCCGCGCGGTGGGCGGCATGAATATCGTGTCGCTGGCGCGGCCATATCTGGAGCATCTGGCGGCGACAACGCACGAGGCCATCCATCTGGTCGTGCGCGACGGCGACGAGGTCGTGTACCTCTACAAAGAGAATATGGGCGACAGCACGGTGCGCATGGCGTCGTTTGTGGGGCTGCGCAACCCGATGTACTGCACGGCGGTGGGCAAAAGCATTTTATCCTGCCTGCCGGAGGCGGAGGTCACGGCCATCTGGCAGCGGACGGTCATCACCCGCTTCACGCCGCACACCATTGTCGATTACGCGGATCTGATCGCCGAGCTGGTCAAGGCCCGGCAGAACGGCTGGGCCGCCGACCGCGAGGAGCATGAGCTGGGCGTCAGCTGCATTGCCGCGCCGCTGCTGGACTTTCACGGCGCGCCGCTCGGGGCGATCAGCGTGTCCTTGCCGACAGCGCGTTTGAGCGCGGAGCGGGAGATCTTCTTTTCCAATGCAGTCTGCTCGTGCGCACGGGCGATCTCAGGCCTGCTTGGCAGAACAGACTGAGCGGGCGTGCTGCTGCTGGGGGCGCGGCACAAAGTGTAAAAGCGGGGAAACTGGGGGTACGGAATGGAATCATACTACAAGCAGAACAAGAAACTTATCACGGACATTTTGGACATTTTAGAGGGGCATTTTGGAAAAAACGTGGAGTTTGTGGTGCATGATCTGTCGCTGGACTATGAGCACACGATCGTGGATATTCGCAACGGCGAGGTGACGGGGCGCAAAGTCGGCGGCACGGGCGATCTGCTGGGCCTGCGTGCGCTGCGCTATAACGGCAGCAACGAGGGCAACTGCTTCAATACGCTGACGTATGCCGAAAACGGCAAGATCCTGCGCTCATCCACGCTGTTTTTCCGCAATGGCGCAGGTGTGGCTGTGGCGTCCATCGCCATCAACGAGGACGTGACGGAGTCCATCAAATATGAGCAGTATCTGCACAAACAGAACCGCACGGAGGAAAGCGGCGACGCCATGGAGCTTTACCGCGGCGACGTGAACAAGATGCTGGACTATCTCATCAATTCCGCGCTGCTGGAGGTGGGTAAAAACCCGTCGGCCATGACGAAAGAGGATAAAATGCGCATTGTGGAGCTGCTGGACCGGCGCGGAGCGTTCCTCATCACGAAGTCCGGATCAAAGGTCTGTGATGTGCTCAATATTTCCAAATTTACGCTGTATAATTATCTGGAAACGATCCGCAAGGAATCTGGACAGAAATGACGAAGGATCTCATTTTATAGACGAAGATCTTGCCCCGGGCTGCCAATGCCGGCAGCCTGGTTTTCTTTTTTACAGGATCGGAAGAAAGGCAATGACATAAATACAGCAAAAACAACAAATCAAAATGCTTCATTTTGGAACGATTCAACAAAAAATATGATTTGCTGATAAAAAGCTGAAAAAAAGTTTGACAGAACTTTCTCATAAGTGTATCATCTTAGTATCCTGTTGGGATACCGACGGACGCTTTTCACGGTCATGCTGGCAGCTTGCTGGGGGCCGACAGGGAGGGTATCAGGTTATTCTACAGGCTTCAACTGGATTTATAAGCGCTTTTTTGTGGTTTTTACTGCGCAGTAAGGTGTTTTTTGGGGGTTATACTATGGATTTTCGCAATGAAAAAGCAAAGAAGCTGAAGCAGGGTGCCATTCGTGCCATGTTTGACCGCGCGGCCACGATGACGGACGTCATCAGCATGGGCATCGGCGAGCCGGATATGCCCACGCCGGAGCTGGTGTGCAGAGCAGGCGCGGAAGCGCTGCAGCAGGGGCTGACGCACTACACGCCGAACGCCGGTACGATGCAGCTGCGCCGCGCTATTGCGGAACGCGCGTCTGTTGCGCCAGTGGGCTATGACCCAGCGCAGGAGATCATCATTACAAACGGCGGTATGGGAGCTTTATCGCTGCTGTTCCTTGTGATCCTGAACGACGGCGACGAGATCCTGATCCAGGATCCGCAGTGGCTCAACTATGTGGCGCAGGTGCAGTATTGCGGCGGCGTGCCCGTGCGCGTGCCCACAAAGGCGGAGAACCGGTTCGCCATGCAGCCGGACGTGATCGAATCGCTGATCACGCCAAGGACAAAGGCCATCATGGTCAACTCGCCGAACAATCCCACCGGCGAGGTTTATTCCGACGAGCAGCTGGCTGCCATCGCGGCCATTGCCGAAAAGCACGATCTGCTGGTCATCTCGGACGAGGTGTATAACACGCTGCTGTATACCGGTGCAAAGTTCCGCTCCATTGCGGAGCTGCCGGGCATGAAGGCGCGCACCGTGGTGGTGAACAGCTTCTCCAAGTCCTATGCCATGACGGGCTGGCGCATTGGTTATGCCGCTGGACCGGCGGACATCATTGACCGCATGGTCAAGTGCCAGGAAAACTTCAACGCCTGCGCCAACGCGCCAGGGCAGTATGCCGCGGCGATTGCGCTGGAGCATCCGGAGCTGAGCGAACAGCTGTGCACCGTATTTGCGGGCCGCCGAAAGCTGCTGCTGGCCGGGCTGGCCGGGATCGACGGCATTGTCTGCTCCCAGCCGGAGGGCGCGTTCTACGCTTTCCCGGACATCAGCGCGTTCGGCCTGACGAGCCAGGAATTCTGCGAGCAGCTGCTCGAGCGCCAGAAGGTCGTCTGCATTCCGGGCAGCGCATTCGGCGCGTGCGGCGAGGGACATATTCGTGTTGCTTATACCTGTGAAGAGGGTATGCTGCAAGCAGCCGTGGAGCGGCTGCATCAGTTCTGCAGGGAGGTGAGAGGCGCTTAAAGAGATAAAAACCGAAAGTCAGTTAAAAAGAGAGTACAAAATTTTACAGAAAAAGAGGGAAAAAACATGACTGGTGGAACAAGTCCGACTGTATTTCTTGTAGCATTTGTGGTTTATATCGCCGTGATGATCTTCATCGGCTGGTATTCCTCCCGCGGTAAGAGCGAGGGCACGGACTACCTGACCGGCGGCCGCGGCCTGAACCTGCTGATGATCTTCGGCACGATCGGCGCGACGATGATCGGCACCGGCTCTTCGATGGGCGCCATTTCCAATGGTTTCCGCAGCGGCTGGGGCGGCTCGACCTATGGTCTTGGCTGCTGCCTGGCGCTGGTGCTCATTGGCCTGCTGTTCTCCGGCCTGCGTGAGAAGAACTTCATCACGATGTCGGAAGAAGCACAGTATTATTTTGACGGCAGCAGCTCCGTGCGCAAGCTCACGGGCATCCTGACGTTCATTGCAGAATGGATCTTCATTGCCTCCTCCATCAACGGCGGCGCAAAGTATCTGCAGTTTTTGACCGGCATGGACGTGCTGGTCTCCAAGATCGTGTGCGTGCTGGCGTTCGGCGTGTATGTTTACGTTGGCGGTTATCTGGCCGTTGTGTGGACCGACGTCATTCAGCTGGGCATTTTGCTCGTTGGATTTGCGGCCATCATCATTAAGGCCGTTCCGTCCGCGGGCGGCTGGGACGCCATCCGCGCGACGTATGAGGCGGCCGGCAACAACGGCGCCATGACGTTCTATGGCCTTGGCTCGACCGGGTTTATGGCGGCAATTTCACTCATTGTGGCGTCGGCCCTTGGCGAGATGGGCGCGCCGACGTTCCGCACCCGTATCTACACCGCGAAGGACCCCAAGACGGCGCGCAAGGGCTTCATCTTTGCAGCCATTATGACGCTGCTGTTCTCGCTCGTTCCGTCTATCATCGGTATGTCCGCCTACACCATGGCGTCCGCCAATGAGGTGCTGGCAGTCCTGGAGAACCCGGACTTCGCGTTCGCCTACATGGCAACGAACGTTCTGGCTCCGGCACTTGGCCTGCTGCTGATGGTGTCCGGCCTGTCCGCGACGCTGTCCTCCGGCGACTCGGACGCCATTGCGGGTGCGACGATCCTCATGGAGGACATCTATCCCCTGCTCAACCACGGCAAGCGCATTCCCGAAAACAAGATGAAGAACGCATCCCGCATCGCGGTCGTCATCACGCTGTTTGCTTCGTTCCTTGTTTCGCTGAAGGCGGACGGCGTTATGGCGTTTATCAACAACGTGCTTGGCGCAATGATGCCCGGTATGGTGCTCACGCTCATCATCGGCCGTCTGTGGACGAAGCGCGTGACGGCTGCTGCCGGTATGTGCAGTATGGTCGGCGGCACGCTGTTCGGCCTGTGCTATCTGCTCATTCCGAGCCTTGCGGACCTGCTGGACAGAGATTTCTCCGGCCCGGCTATCCCCTGCGCCGTTTTGACGAGCGTCATCTGCGTCGTTGTGACCCTGTGCACCAAGCGCAGCGGTAAGAGCGAACAGGAGATCCTGGACACCGTTCTGGCCGGCAGAACCGACCTTGCGGCGAAGTAATTTTAAGAAGTATCATAATACTATGGCAAAGAGAATGGGGCCTGCCTCATTCTCTTTGCCGCCATGAGGGTTGAAAACATGAACACCTATCCCTATCGAACGTATGCCGAGATCGATCTGAACAAAATGCAGCACAATCTGCGGCAGGTGCGCGCGGCCATTGGGCCGGACTGCAAGCTGCTGTTTGTGCTCAAGGCGGACGCCTATGGCCACGGCACGCCCGTGTGCGCAAAATACAGCGAGGAGCTTGTGGACTGGTACGCCGTGGCGACCATCGACGAGGCGCTTTCCATCCGCAGGGCCGGCGTGGAAAAGCCGATCTTGCTGTTCGGCGCCCTGCAGGACCCGGAGATCGAGCTGGCGGCGGACAACCGCATTACCATCAATTCCTGTTCTCTGGAGTACAGCCGCCACGTGGCGGAGGTTTTGCAGCGGTGCGGCAAGCGCATGGACTGCCACATTAAGATCGACACCGGCATGAACCGCACGGGGCTGTTTGCCCGCGTTGGCCGCACGGACGGCGCGGTGCGGCAGGCAGAAGAGATCTTTGCTTTGGAGCCGCTGCATGTGACGGGCATTTATACGCATTTTTCCTGCGCGGACAGTGCGGACCCGGAGGACGTGGCCTTTACGCAGAGACAGTATGAAGCCTTTGCGGCGGTGGCAGAAGAGCTGCAGGAAAAGGGCTATGACGTGGGGCTGCGGCACTGCACGAGCACGTGCCCGTTTTTGTGCCACCCGGAGTGGAAGCTCGATATGATCCGCGTTGGAATGCTGGGCTTTGGGCAGAGCATGGACGAGGCGTGGGCAGCCAAAATGGATCTCAGGCGCATCATGCGCTGGTGCGCGAAGGTCGTATCCGTGCTTGATCTGGAGCCGGGGGAGAGCGTCAGCTATGGGCGCATCTACAAGACGACCGGGCATGAAAAGATCGCGGTCATCTCCGCGGGGTACGCAGACGGGTATAACCGCAGCTATTCCAACCGCGCGCGCATAATCATCAGCGACCATATCGTGCCGCAGTGCGCGAAGGTCTGCATGGACTACACCATGGCAAACGTGACGGGGCTGGACGTGAAGCCCGGCGACGACGCCATTTTGCTGGGGCAGTCCGAAACGTGCGAGGTGACGCCGGACAGCTTGTCGGCCGACACGGAATATGGCGTGAACGGCTGGACAACGTGTCAGATCACCGCGCGTGTGCCGAGAATTTATGTATATAACGGGCAGGTCGTGGAAACGCGGATGCTCTTTTGCTGAAGCAGACAGGAGGATCGCTATGTTTGAAGCCTATTATTCCCAACTCAACACGCCCTGCCTGGTCGTGGACGAGCCGATGACCCGCGAAAATATCAAGCGGATGCAGCAGGTGGCCGACGCGAATGGCTGCACGCTGCGCCCGCACATCAAAACGCACAAGACGCCGTATTTTGCAAAGCTGCAGCAGCAGCTGGGCGCGCGCGGCATTACGAGCTGCAAGGTGTCCGAGGCCGAGGTAATGGCCGACGCCGGGCTGCGCGACATTTTCATCGCCTACCCGCTGGTGGGCGCGGAAAAGCTGCGCCGCGCGTGCGCGCTGGCACAGCGCGTGGACCGGCTGATCCTGGCTGTGGACAGCATTGCGCAGGGCACGCCGCTGGCCGAGGCGGCCAAGGCGCACGACGTGGTGCTGGAGGTACGTATCGAGGTCGATTGCGGCGGCGGGCGCACGGGCGCGGAAATGGCGGACTTTGCACCGCTGGTGCAGTTCGTGGAGTCATGCCCGAATTTAAAGCTGACGGGGCTTTACACGTTCCGCGGCCTGAACGGCGGCATTGACGACCCGGCGCTGGCCGGTGCGCGCGAGGGCGAGCTGCTGGCGCAGTACCGCAAGACGGCGGAGGAGATCTGCGGGCGCAAGCTGGAGATCAGCGGCGGCTCGTCGCCCACGGGCAAATATGTGGCGCAGTCGGGGCAGGCGGATGAAATTCGCCCGGGCACGTATGTGTTCAGCGACTATATGATGTATAAAGAGTGCGGCGCGCCGCTGGAAAACGTTTCGGCGCGGCTGGTCGTGACCGTTGTGAGCGTACACAAGGACTATGTGGTCGTGGACGGCGGGTGCAAGACGTTTGCGACCGACCCGCAGCTGGATCAGCCGCCGTATTTCTTTGAGGGCTACGCCTGGTTCCCGCAGTATCCCGAGCTGCGCATCCGCCGCTTGACGGAGGAGCACGGCATGGTCACGGCAGAGGGGCCGATGCCGGAGCTGAAGGTCGGCGATATGCTGGAGGCGATCCCGGTGCATATTTGCCCGACGGTCAATTTGCAGAACCAGATCTATGTGGCGGACGGCGGCGTGCTGCGCACGGAGATCGTGGCGGGCCGCGGCAAGCTGCAATAACCATTCGGACGGGTTTACAAACCACGCGGTTTGTATTACTATGGAGGTGTCGGCCGGGCGGCAGGTGCGGCCCGGCGGACGCAGACTGTTTTGATATTTCATAAGGAGGAACTCCAAATGTATGCTGAAAAACTGAAAGAACTTGGCGTGACGCTGCCTGCGGCTCCGGGCAAGGGCGGTTTGTATGCCCCGACCAAGACGTTTGGCGAAAACAAGCTGATGTATATTTCCGGCTGCGGCTGCAACATCCCGGGCGAGGAGTCGTTCGGCAAGCTGGGCCAGGAATACACCACGGAGCAGGGCCAGAAGTGGGCGCGCAACGCCATGATGAACGTGCTGGCTGTGCTGGAGCGCGACCTTGGGTCGCTGGACCGCATTTGCAGCTTTGACAAGATCACGGTGTTCGTGGCCAGTGCGGATGATTTTTATGAGCAGCCGCAGGTCGCAAACGGCGCGACGAAGCTGCTGCAGGATGTGTTTGGCGACGAGATCGGTCTGCCCACGCGTTCGGCGGTCGGCATGAACGTGCTGCCCGGCAACATTGCGGTGGAGATCGAAGCACTTGTCAGCTACAAATAAAATCCGGAGGAAGCTTTATGACGGTTTCTGAAAGAATGTCCAATGCCGGCCTTGTGCCGGTGGTGGTGCTGGAAAATGCGGCGGATGCAGTGCCCACGGCGCGGGCACTGCTGGCCGGCGGTGTGGACGTGATGGAGATCACATTCCGCACGGCGGCGGCAGAGGATTCCATTCGCGCAGTGGCGGAGGAATGCGGCGAGATGGTCGTTGGCGCCGGTACGGTGGTGACGCTGGAGCAGTGCCGGCGCGCAGTGGACGCCGGTGCGCAGTTTATCGTGTCGCCGGGCTACGACGACGAGGTCGTGGCGTGGTGTGTGGAGCATGATGTGACCATTGTGCCCGGCTGCGTGACGCCGACGGAGATCATGGCGGCCATGAAACGCGGGCTTTCGGTGCTCAAGTTCTTCCCGGCGGGGGTGTATGGCGGGCTTTCGGCCATGAAGGCGCTCAGCGCGCCGTTTGGCTCGATCCGCTTTGTGCCCACGGGCGGTGTGAATGAGAAAAACTGCGGCGAGTACAGCGCCGCGCCGTTTGTTCATGCCATTGGCGGCAGCTGGGTGTGCACGAAGGCGGACATTGCCGCGCACAACTTTGAAAAGATCACGCAGCTGTGCAAGGCAGCGCGGGCGGCGATCCTCGGCTTTGAGGTCGGCCATGTGGGCGTGAACTGCAAGGACGACGCCGAGGCGCAGGCAGTGTGCGACAAGCTGACGGATGCGTTCAGCTTCCCGGCAAAGATCGGCAACAGCTCGAACTTCTCTACCGACGCCATTGAGGTCATGAAGGGCTGCGGACGCGGTGTGAACGGACACATTGCCATTCGCACGAACAAGGTCAGCATGGCCGTGGCGGAGCTGGAAAAGCGCGGCTACCATATCATTCCGGAGTCTGTCAAATATAAGGGCGACCGGATGACGCTGGCTTATCTGGAGGGCGACTTCGGCGGGTTTGCCGTGCATCTGGTGCAGAAATAAAAAACGCAAAAAGTGGTGTATCCGGGTCGGATACACCACTTTTTTGTGCAAAACAGGCCCCGGCGCAGCTGAACGGATGCGCCGGGGGCTTTGATCGATCAGTCGATGGTTTTGGCTTTTTCAAATTCATCCTGAATTTCCTGACTGGGGGCGGGGGTCAGGAGCGACACCACGACGATGAGCAGGCAGGAGAACAGGAAGGCGGGCAACAGCTCGTAAATGCCCCACAGGCCGCCGAGCGGCTTGAGCACGAGCCTCCAGAAGAACACCATGCCGCCGCCGATCATACCGGCGATGGCACCGGCGCGGGTGGTGCGCTTCCAGAACAGGGAGAAGAGCACCAGCGGGCCGAACGTGGCGCCAAAGCCGGCCCACGCAAACGACACGAGTGTAAAGATGATGCTGTTTTCATCCAGCGCAATGACCATACCGAAGTAGCCAAGGCCCCAGGCAAGCTCTGAGAGAATGGTGAGCAGGGGGTAGGGCTGCGCATCCCCGAAGAACGGCTGGCCGGCAGCTGTGAGCTGCTGTACGCCGTTTGCATCTACCTGCGGCGTGGCGGTGAAGAAAAAGTCAAAGAAGCCGGGGATCTGGCGCGCATTTTCAAGGACGGCATGGAAGCCGCCCGCGGCGGAAACGCCCAGCGTGAGTACAAGCACGAGCGCAATAATCATCACAACGGCCTGCATGAAGTCGGACGCAGATTCGGCAAGGAAGCCGCCGAGGAACGTGTACAGCAGCACGAACAGCGCGCCGACGACCATCATGAGCTGGTAGTTCTGGCCAAACAGCTTGGAGAACAGCTTGCCGCAGGTGACAAAGCAGCTGCCGGCATATACGGCGAAAAATACCAGAATGAACACCGACGCGATGGCCATGATGATCTTTTTCTTTTCGTGGAAGCGGTTGGATAAAAAGTCCGACACAGTGATGGCATTGCTTGCTGCAAGCGAGTAGCGGCGCAGAGGCTTTGCGACGATGAGCCAGTTGAGGTATTGCTGAGGTCAAAAATGCCTATGAGATTTACGAGCGGCTGGACGAGCTTATTATCATCTACTGCGGTAAAAGCGGAATGCCGCTGGTAAAACGGAATTTAATATACACGGCAATCTCCAGAGCACGGACGGATGCACGTCTGGTCGGAGATCGAACGACGCTCGATCGCGGCATTCAGACACAGCCAAGGATTCGGAAATCAATGCTGGTGATCAAAACGCGGCAGGCACAGCACGGCTGGCCAGCTGCATGGATTTTGAAACGCGGAAGATCAAAAAATCAAAAATGTGCATCATGCGCATTTTTATAAAGCAGTGTGTAAAAGTACTGCGAGTTTAAAATGTGCGCTGCTTGGCTCAGACCGGGCAGCGCACACAATTTATCTATTTATACAGTATGGTCAGTGGAGTTCAGCTTTTCGACATCCCGGATCATTGTTTCGGTGACAGCGCGGCGTAAGAACGCTGCGTCGCTTTCGCCCATCTGTCGTGCATGCGCAGAGATTTCGTTGTGGTATTCCGGCGTTACCCGCAAGCGCATTTCAATGTACTTTGCCTGATATTTCAACATGGCTTTTTTCTGAGCTTGTGTTGTTTGCTTCTTTTCTTGCGCTTGTGGCATAGAATCCCTATCTTTCTGTATTCATGAAATGTTTACATTTAACATGGAAATATCCACTTGATATATAAGCTTATATATATTATGCCAATGTCAACAAGTAAGAAACGTAGCAGTGTGCAAGAGGTTCCAGCTCCTGCACACCTGCACAGGTGTTACGGGCACCCGCACAGCAGAGAACTGCGCTACAAGGATATTATAACGGTCAGCATAGCATTTCGCAATCCCCCATTTGTGTAATCGTTCGTTCATTGACAGCTCTTTTTGCCGCTATGCAGGGCCAGACCTGCATGGCGGTTTTTAGCTTGTTAGGGAGCAAGAAAATATAACAAATGGAGGATTCAACATACAGAATGGATTTGTGTGCGCGAGAAAGGGGCGGAGCGTCTCGTCGAGCTGCTTGTTGATGGCGACGAAGCCGCAGAAATCCTTGATGCAGAACTGGACGCCGTGTACCTCGGACAGATAGTGCAGGTATTGCCCGATTTTTTCGAACGAGATCGGCATATAACCACCCTATTTTATCATCTTTCTGAAGTGTAGCATAGAACGGAAGTATGGTCAAGTTACAGTGCGGATTTGTCCAGAAATCATGCAGAAAATTCAATGCAGAAGGCAGAAAAACTTGCTATGATAGGCACAACGATAAGAAATATCGCAGGAAAAAAGATATTTGATAGTAAAAACGCACAATTTTTGATGTCGTGATTTGTATACATCTTACAAAAACTGAACTGCAAAAAGTATGTGCAATCGAGGTACAGGTGGTATCATGCAGACGATGAGAACACAGTTGGCAGTGATCGGTGGCGGCCCGGCGGGCGTCTGCGCGGCACTGCGCGGCGTGCAGCAGAGCAGCGAGCGGCAGTTTCATATTGAAGCGGACTATTTCATCGACGCGACCGGCGACGGCACGGTCAGCGCAAAGGCAGGCGTTCCGTTTTCGGTCGGAAACGGAAACCATGAAACGCTCGGCAATTCCATTCTCTATTACACGCGCAGGGAAGATCATCCCGTCTCCTTCATTGCACCGGATTACGCCTACGATATGTCACATATTGAGAAGATCCTCGGCTGCGGCGGGCGCATCATCAACGAACGGATGAGCGGCAGCGATTGCTGGTCGTTTGAGGCGAATCCGCTGGTCAGCCTCGCGGTCTGTGAGCGCGCCCGCATCGGCTTCCTCTGCGGACAAACAGGGGAGCCGGAGGTGTATGAGCCGCGCGCGTGGTATCCGGATGCGGCGCTTTACGGCGCGGAGCAGCTCGTCTCCGGGGATAGCCGCCCGTGGGGCGGTGTGAACGCATGGATCGCCGCGCCGGAGGACGCGGAACCGTGGGCAGAGCTGCGGTGGGCCGCTCCGGCCTGCGAAATTTGGTAAAGCCCGAAAATGCGTCCCAATATCTGGACATGTTTTCGGCAAAACGGAGAAAAAGGAAAACCGGAACAAAATTTCTTTTCATCCACCCAGGCACGTGATATACTCGAAATATCAAGAGAAAAAAGGAGGAAGCCGGGATTGAGTGAATTGCTGCGCATGGAGCACATCAGCAAACGGTTCGGCAACTTTTACGCCAATCAGGACATCAATTTCTCCGTCGCCAAGGGCGAGGTACATACGCTCCTCGGAGAGAACGGCGCGGGGAAATCGACGCTCATGAATATCCTCATCGGCCTCTACCAGCCCACTGAGGGCAAGATCTTTCTGAACGGGCAGGAGGTCCGCATCGAATCGCCGAGCCAGGCGGTCAAGCTTGGCATCGGCATGGTGCATCAGCACTTCATGCTCGTCGAGGCGATGACCGTCTTTGACAACATCATCCTCGGCGACAAACACGCCAAGGGCCTATTTATCGACCGCGCGGCCCGCAGAAAGGAGATCGAGGCGCTTTCGGAAAAATACGGCCTCGACGTCCAGCTCGACAAGCTCATCACGGAGATCTCCGTCGGCGAACAGCAGCGCACCGAGATCCTCAAGGCCCTCTACCACGGGGCCGAGTTGCTGATCCTTGACGAGCCCTCCGCCGCCCTGACCGACATCGAGGTCGAGGGACTGTTCGCCATCATGCAGAAGCTTGTCGGCGAGGGCAAATCCATCATCTTCATCAGTCATAAAATGCGCGAGGTGCTCCGCATCTCCGACCGCGTCACCATTCTCCGCCTCGGCAAGGTCGTCGGCACGGTCGACCGCGCCGAGACCGACGGCCAGAAGCTCGCCGGCATGATGATTGGCAAAGAGCTGACCGAGTCACACTATGAAAAGGTCGACGCCTCCGGCCATGAGATCGTCGCGGAGCTCGACCATGTGGACTATAACAAGGAGAGCAAGCACAGCGGCCTCGCCGATCTGTCGCTCCGCATCCACGCCGGAGAGATCGTCGGCGTCGCGGGTGTCGACGGCAACGGCCAGACCCAGCTGGCCCAGCTCATCACCGGCGTCATCGCCCCGGAGAGCGGCACGGTCCGGCTCAAGGGTGACCGCGTCGCCGTCTTCGACCCGAACGGCTTCATCGAGCACGGCGTCAGCCACGTCCCCGAGGACCGCAACCTGCAGGGCCTGATCGGCGATATGTCGATCGCGGAAAATCTTGTCCTCAAGGACACCGACGATCCGCGCTTCAGCCACGGTCATGGTTTGCGCCTGAACAAGCGCGCCATCCACGCCTACGCGCAGTCCATGATGGAAAAATATGATGTCCGCGCCACCTCTGACAGCCAGAGCGTGCGCGAGCTGTCCGGCGGCAACCAGCAGAAGGTCATCATCGCCCGCGAGCTCGAGAGCGGCCCGTCCGTCCTCGTCATGGCGCATCCTACGCGCGGCCTCGACATCGGCGCGACCAGCTTTGTCCACGACCAGATGATCGCCGCCCGCGCCCGCGGCGTCGGCATTCTGCTCATCAGCGCCGACTTTGACGAGATCCTCGAGATGTCCGACCGGATCGTCGTCTGCTTCGAAGGCCGCATCATGGGCGAATTCTCCGGCAGCAAGCCGCCGATCAACGAGATCAGCCTGGCCATGACCGGTAAGTGAGGGGGAGAGGTATGGGAAAAGTGAAAAAAGCGTTCGGCGCGTTCCTTGTGCCGCTGCTGTCCGTTCTGCTCGCGTTCCTGATCGGTGGTATCATCATGGCTGCCCTCGGCGCGAACCCGTTCCTTGCCGTGAAGTTCCTGTTCCAGGGCGCGTTCGGCTCCAAGGCCGGCATCGGTACCACGCTCACCAAGGCCACGCCCTTGATCTTCACGGCCCTCTGCGCCTGCTTCGCGTATAAGTGCGGCGTGTTCAACCTCGGCGGCGAGGGGCAGTTCCTGATGGGCTCCATCGCCGCGTTCCTGACCTGCTATTTCACCGGCCTGACCGGCTTTGCCGGCGTGCTGCTCGCGCTGCTGGCCGGCGCGGTGGCCGGCGGCTTCTGGGGCATGATTCCCGGCGTGCTGAAAATCGGCCGCGGGCAGAACGAGATGATCATCTCCATCATGCTCAACTATGTCGCCACGCTCTTCATGGGCGTCATCTACACCAGCTGGATCCGCGATGCCTCCGTCCCGCAGACACCCGCCATCGCCGATGAAGTGCATCTTCCGCGCATCATCACCGGGATGCGCTTCACTTGGGGCTTTGTGATCGCGGTCGCGGTCGGCCTGATCCTCTATTACGTCCTGTTCTGGACGAGCGCGGGCTTCCGCCTGCGCGCCGTCGGCTGCAACCTCACGGCCAGCCGCTTCAACGGCATTCCCGTCAAGCGCTTTATGCTCGCCAGCTTCATTGTCTCCGGCGCGATTGCCGGTCTCGGCGGCGGCGCGGAGCTGCTCGGTACGCAGTTCCGCCTCATCAACGGCTACGGCGCGGGCTACGGCTTCGACGGCGTGGCGATGGCCCTCATCGGCCAGCTGCACCCGATCGCGACGATGGTCGTCGCGCTGTTTTTCGCGGTGCTCCGCGTCGGCTCCACCACCATGCAGGCCGCTACCGGCGTGCCCACCAGCGTGTCCGACATCATTCAGGCGCTTGTCATCGTCTTCTCCGTCGCTGGCATGGCGCTGACCAAGCTCCCGGAATTCCAGGCGTGGCGCAGCCGCGTCTTCCACGGCAGAAAGGCGGGTGAAGCGTAATGGATTGGATCTCGAGCCTCCTTCTTGCAACGGTCCGTCTCGCCATCCCCGTGCTGCTCATCTCCCTGGCTGAGCTCTACGGCCAGCGCGCGGGCATGGTCAACATCGGCCTCGAGGGCCTCGCCTCCATCGGCGCGCTCGTCGGCTTCCTCGTCTGCTATGTCACGGGATCGAACTGGCTGGGCCTGCTCTGCGGCGCGCTTGCGGGCGTGATCGTCAACATGATCTACGCGTTCTCCACGGTCACGCTCTGCGCCGACCATACCGTCTACGGCATGGCCCTCAACATCTTCGCCCCGGCGCTCGCGTCCTTCATCTACCGCGTCTACTTCGGCACCGGGTCCGACCTCAAGCAGATCACCACCATGTCCTCCGTCGCCATCCCCGGCCTGAAGGACATCCCGGTGCTCGGGCCGCTGCTCTTCGACCAGAGCCCGATGGTCTATCTCACATTCCTGCTCGTCCTCTTCACGGCCATCTTCTTCGGCAAGACCCGCGCGGGCCTGAGCTACAAGGCCGTCGGCGAGCATCCGCAGGCCGCCGCCACGCTCGGCATCCCGGTCGTCGGCGTGAAGTACCTCGCCTGCGTGATCTGCGGCGCCCTGTCCGGCATCGGCGGCGCGTACCTCACCACCTGCTATTCCAGCACCTATACCGATGGTATCGTCGCCGGGCGCGGCTTCATCGCGCTGGCCGCCGTCATCTTCGGCCGCTGGAACGCGGGCGGCATCCTGCTGGCCTGCCTGTTCTTCGGCTTCTGCGACGCGCTCCAGATCCGCCTCCAGGTCTCCGGCATCGCCATCCCGTATCAGTTCTTCCAGATGATCCCCTACGTGGCGACGGTCGTCGTCCTCACGCTCATCGGCGCCCGCCAGGCCGGACCCAAGGCCAACGGCAAGCCCTACCGCCGTGAACAGCGGTAAACCGGTAATAACGCTTCAGCGTTGTTATAAACTTATGGCAGCACCGCATTGTGCGCTGCTGCCGAATCCTAATATTCTATGGAGGACAAAAAATGAAAAAGATCATTGCAATGCTTCTGGCGCTTGTCATGCTCCTGTCGCTGGCGGCGTGTGCCGGTACTGCGAAGACCGACACAGCGGCTCCTGCGGACGACACCAGCAAGACCGACACGACCGACACCGCCGCCGAACCGGTTGACACCACCGAGCCCGCCGACACGACCGCTGAACCCGTTGTCACGGAAGAGCCCACCGCTGCAACCAAGGCTGACGGCTCTGCCTATAAGGTCGCCATGATCTGCGACTCCAGCATCAACGACGGCGGCTGGGGCGCGGCCTGCTACAACGCCATGATCGCCGCGGCCGAAAAGATGGGCTGGGAGACCGAGGTCACCGACTCCATCTCGCAGGACGCCTACTATGATTCCATCGTCGCCTACTGCACCCTCGGCTACGACATGATCTACGCCCCCGGCAACCAGTACACCGACGCCGTCCTGCAGGCGGCTGAGGAATATCCCGACGTGGCCTTCGCCCTGCTGAACGGTGCGGAAGATACCCCCGCCAAGGCCGTCAACGGCAACGTCTCCTCCCTGCTCCCGAACGCGCAGCAGATCGGCTGGATCGCGGGCGCCCTCGCCGGCCTCATGACCGAGAGCGGCAAGCTCGGCTTCATCGGCGGCATGGAGCTCGACACCACCAAGGGCAAGATCGCGGGCTTTGAAGAGGCGGCCAAGTACGTCGCCGAGCAGGAAGGCAAGACCGTCGAGCTGCTCAACGTCCCCTATGCCAACTCCTTCTCCGACGCCCCGAAGGGCAAGGAATTTGCCACTGAGCTGATCGCCCAGGGCGCTGACGTCTTCTTCGGCGACGCTTCCGCCGTCGACTCCGGCGCGCGCGAGGCCATCGACGCGGCCAACGCCGCCGCGGGCGAAGTCAAGATCTACGACATCGGCCAGCCTGCCGACATCCTCGGCCAGAACGAGTGCATCATCTGCTCTCAGGTCACCGACAACTCCGCCATGATCGTCGCCTCCATGCAGGCTGTCATCGACGGCACCTTCGGCGGCGCGACGCTCTACGGCACGCTGCAGAACAACACCCTCTCCGCCGGCGCGCTGAGCGATCTTGTTCCCGCCGACGTGCAGGAGAAGTACCTCGCCTACATCGACCAGATGATCGCGGGCACGTTTATGCAGTAATCTCTTGCGGAACGCCCAAAGCGCCCGGCGGACCCTGTGTCCGCCGGGCACTTTCCCGTTTTCGGGCATTCTCGCCGGGAAATGCGGCTGCCGACCGGGGAAAACTGTCGATTTCTCCGGTTGACTCTTTTCCGATGCGTGTTATAATGTGGACTGTCTGAAACAATATAAAATTGTAGCGCCAAGGTGTCCACCGCAAGGCGGATGAAAAGGGAATCCGGTGAGAATCCGGAGCGATGCAGTCACTGTGTACGGGAGCGGACCTGCAAAGGAAGCGCCGGACCGGCCAGATGGCCGGTGTGTGCGTCCTTACCACTGGGAAACCGGGAAGGGCAGAGCCGCGAAGAACGAAGTCAGGAGACCTGCCTTGGCGTGGAATCTCAGATCCGCTGTCCACGGGTCGGCCTTCCTGCAAGTTTGTATGGTCTTCCGCTTTGGAAGACGACATTCGATACGGCTAGGGAGAACGGCTGCGCCAGCGCAGCCGTTTTTATATTTTTCAGAACATTTTAGAAAAGAGGTAGACCTCACATGAAAAAGACCCTCGCGCTCGTGCTCGCAGCCGTGATGCTGCTGAGCCTCCTCTCCGCCTGCAAGAGCAGCGCGGACGAGACCCCCACCGTAGACCCCGCAGAAACCGAACAGACCACTACCCCCGAAGAGACCACGCCCGCCGAGGAGCAGACCCCGGAAGAGCCGCAGCCCTCTCAGGAAGAGCTGGATCAGGCAGCCGCCGACAATGTCGCCGCCCTGATCGACGCGATCTATGTCCAGTCCCGCACCGATGAGACCGACGCCCAGTGCGAAGCGGCCAAGGCCGCCTGGGACGCCCTGACCGATGCGCAGAAGGAGCTCGTCGAAGGCGACGAGGCCAGCCCCGATTACTTCGGCCTCGATACCGGCGACGCTTCGCTCGACGATGCGCGCAATCAGGATGAGATCGGCGAGAACGAGCTGCTCGTTGTCTCCTTCGGCACGTCCTACAATGACAGCCGTGTTGCCGACATCAAGGGCATCGAAGACGCCCTGCAGGCCGCGTATCCCGACTGGTCCGTCCGCCGCGCCTTCACCGCGCAGATCATCATCAACCACGTCCAGGCCCGTGACGGCGAGAAGATCGACAACATGACCCAGGCGCTCGACCGTGCAGTTGCCAATGGCGTGAAGAACCTCGTTGTCCAGCCGACGCACCTGATGCATGGCGCAGAGTATGACGAGATGTGCGAAGCCATCGAGCAGTATAAGGACAAGTTTGAATCCGTCTCCATTGCCGAGCCGCTGCTTGGCGAAGTCGGCTCCGACGCTACCGTCATCAATGCCGACAAGGAAGCCGTCGCCAAGGCGATCACCGCTGCGGCCGTTGCCGATGCGGGCTTTGAGAGCCTCGACGCCGCGAAGGACGCGGGCACCGCGTTCGTCTTCATGGGCCACGGCACCGCGCACGTTGCCAAGGTGACGTACAGCCAGATGCAGACCCAGATGCAGAACCTCGGCTATGAGAACGTCTTTATCGGCACCGTCGAGGGCGAGCCGGAAGAGACCGCCTGCGAGGCTGTCATCGAGGCCGTCAAGGCTGCGGGCTATACCAATGTCGTGCTGCGCCCGCTGATGGTCGTCGCCGGCGACCACGCCAACAACGATATGGCCGGTTCCGAGGAAGATTCCTGGAAGACCATGTTCGAAGCCGCTGGCTTCACCGTCGACTGCCAGATCCACGGCCTCGGCGAGATCGCCGATGTGCAGGCGCTCTATGTCGCCCACACCAAGGCTGCGATCGACTCGCTGAACGCCTAATTTGACTTAAACTGAGCTCCGGGGTGGGGAAGACCTGCCCCGGAGCCAAGCGCCATTCAGGAGGAACCATCATGAAAAAGACCATCGCCCTTGCGCTCGCTGCGCTGATGCTGCTCGTGCTGCTGACCGCCTGCTCGGCCAAGCCCGCAGAGACCGAACCTGCAGAGCTGGAACAGACCGTGCAGACCGAACAGCCCGCCGAACCCGAAACCGACGAGACTGCGGAGGATGCGGATGCGTCCGCCGAAGAAGAGACGCCCGCGGAACCGGAGCAGCCCGCCGAACCGGCCCTGCCCGACGGCGTCTATACTGCCGACTTCAACACCGACAGCTCCATGTTCCATGCCAATGAGGCCTGCGACGGCAAGGGCACGCTCACCGTCGAAAACGGCGAGATGACTATCCACGTCAGCCTTGCGGGCACCAGCATCCTCAACCTCTTCCCCGGCGTCAAGGAAGACGCGGAAAAGGAAGGGGCCGAGCTGCTCCAGCCCACCACCGACACCGTTACCTATTCCGACGGCCTCTCTGACGAGGTCTTCGGCTTCGACATCCCCGTTCCTACGCTGGACGAGGAATTTGACCTCGCGCTCATCGGCAAGAAGGGCACGTGGTACGACCACAAGGTCTCCGTCTCCAACCCCGTTCCCGTCGAGGAATCCGGCAAGACCGTCGACGATCTCGCCCTGGCCGACGGCACCTACACCGCCGAGCTGACCTTCGCAGGCGGCTCCGGCAAGGCTTATATCCAGTCTCCCTGCACGCTGACCGTCGCGGACGGCAAGGCCGTGGCTACCGTCGTCTGGAGCAGCAGCAAATATGACTACATGCTCGTGGACGGCGAACGCTATGACGTCCTCACGACCGAGCCCGGCTCCACATTTGAGATCCCCGTCGCGGCCTTTGACACCGAGCTCACGGTCATCGGCGACACCACCGCGATGAGCACCCCGCATGAGATCGAGTACACGCTGAACTTCGATTCTGCGACGCTGACCGCTGCCGAATGAAGAAGCTCTTTATAGCGCTCCTCGCCGCGCTGCTGCTGGCCTTCGCGGCCTGCGCCGCGCCGCAGCAGGAGACCGCCGCGCCGGAACCGGCGCAGAGCGAGCCGGCAAGCGCGGTTTCGTGGGACGACCTGACGTTTGACCGGACGCTCCCGCTTCAATACGCCACGCAGTTTTCTGTTTCCTACGCGGGCGAGGACTATACGCGCCTCACGATCGGCGACGATCAAACATTCCTCGTCGTCGCCGGGGACGCGCCCGTGCCGGACGGCGTCCCCGCGGATGTGACCGTCCTGACCCGGCCCCTTTCGCACATCTATCTGGTCGCGACCGCTGCGATGGACTATTTCCGGCAGCTGGACGCCATTGACGCCATCGCCCTCAGCGGCCAGAAGGAGGCGGATTGGTATATCGACGAGGCCAAGGCCGCGATGCAGGCCGGGACGATGGTCTACGCGGGCAAATATTCCGCCCCGGACTATGAGACGATCCTCGCTGCGGGCTGCGACCTTGCCATCGAGAACACGATGATCTACCATACGCCCGAGGTCATCGAGCAGCTCGAGCGCATCGGCGTCCCCGTGCTCATCGAGCGCTCAAGCTACGAGCCGGAGCCGCTGGGCCGCATGGAGTGGCTGAAGCTCTATGCCGCCCTGCTCGGCAGAGAGGACGCGGCCTGCGCATATTATGATGACCTCATCGCCGCGCTCGCGCCCGTGCTCGACCAGGAGCCGACGGGCCAGACCGTCGCGTTCTTCTACATCACGACGTCCGGCGCAGTCAATGTCCGCAAATCCGGCGACTATATCGCCAAGGCCATCCGTATGGCGGGCGGCGAGTATGTCTCGTTCGACGAGAGCGGCGAGGAAAACGCCCTGTCCACAATGACCATCCAGATGGAGTCCTTTTACGACACCGCCCTGGACGCCGACGTCCTCATCTACAACAGCACCATCGACGGCGGGATTACCTCCATCGATGAGCTGCTCGCCAAAAGTCCGCTGTTTGCGGATTTTAAAGCCGTCCAGACCGGCAATGTCTGGTGTATCACGAAAAACTTCTATCAGGAATCGCTCGCCCTCGGCGACATGATCCTCGACGTCCACGCCGTTTTGAACAACCCGGACGCCGCCGATCTCCGGTTCCTAAAAAAATTATCATAACAGGAGGAGCAGCATGGAACATACCCGCAAACTTCACACATGGGGCGGTTTCCTGCTGCTCCTCGTCCTGCTTGTTACCTTTTTGATCTGGAATCTTCTCGCGGGCAGCGTCCGGCTCCCCGCGTCTGAAATATGGGCGGTTCTCCACGGCGGCGGCGACCTCACGCAGCGCCGCATCCTGCTGAATATCCGCCTGCCCCGCTTGCTTGCGGCGATGATTCTCGGCGGCGCCCTCTCCGTCTCGGGCTTCCTGCTGCAGACGTTTTTCCACAATCCAATCGCCGGGCCCTTCGTCCTCGGCATCTCGTCCGGGGCCAAGTTCACGGTCGCGGTCACGATGATCCTGCTGCTCAGCCGGGGCGTCACGTCGTCCTCCGCCGCGCTGATCGCAGCGGCCTTTGTCGGCGCGATGCTCTCAATGGGCTTTGTCCTGCTCATCTCGCGGCGCGTCCGCCGGATGAGCCTGCTTGTCGTCTGCGGCGTGATGATCGGCTATATCTGCTCCGCGCTGACGGACTTTCTCGTCACGTTTGCCGACGACAGCAACATTGTCAACCTGCACAACTGGTCCCTCGGCTCCTTCTCCGGCATGAGCTGGGACAATGTCCGCACGATGGCTGTGGTCTGCGGCAGGGCCCTGATCCTGACGTTCCTGCTCTCCAAGCCCCTCCGGGCCTATCAGCTGGGCGAGGTCTACGCGCAGAATCTCGGCGTGCCGCTGCGCGCGTTCCGTGCGGCGCTGATCTTTCTTTCCAGTGTGCTCTCCGCCTGCGTCACGGCCTTTGCCGGCCCGATCTCCTTCGTCGGCATCGCCGTGCCGCACCTGATGAAGTCCCTTTTTAAGTCCGCAGAGCCGCTTTTGATGATCCCGGCCTGTTTCCTCGGCGGCGGCGCGTTCTGCCTGTTCTGCGACCTCATCGCGCGCACGGCCTTCGCGCCCACCGAGGTCAGCATCAGCTCCGTCACAGCGGTCTTCGGCGCGCCGGTCGTCATCTATATGATGCTCCACAGAAAGGGGGCGCAGTGATGGATTATCTGCAAACCGATGCCCTGTCCGTCGGCTACAACGGCAAGACGCTCATCTCCAAGGTCGCCCTCTCGGTACAGCGCGGCAGGATCGTCACGCTCATCGGCCCGAACGGCTCCGGCAAGTCGACCATCCTCAAGACCATCATCGGCCAGCTCCCGTCCATTTCCGGCTCAGTCTTCCTCGACGGCGCGGACATGCGCAGCCGCAGCCGGGGCGACGTCGCCCGCCGCATGGCCATCCTGATGACGGCCCGCATGGACCCCGAGCTCATGACCTGCCGCGACGTCGTCAGCACCGGCCGCTATCCCTACACCGGCCATCTCGGCGTCCTCCGCCCGGAGGACAAGGCCATCGTCGAGCAGAGCCTCCGCGAGACCGACGCGCTCGACTTTGCCGACCGGCCCTTCCAGTCCATCAGCGACGGCCAGCGGCAGCGCGTCCTGCTTGCCCGGGCCCTCTGCCAGCAGCCGGAGCTCATCGTCCTCGACGAGCCGACGAGTTTTCTCGACATCCGCTATAAGCTGGAGCTGCTGACCATCCTCAAGCGCATGGTGCGCGAGGAGCACCTCGCCGTCCTCATGTCCCTGCACGAGCTGGATCTTGCCGCCCGCGTCTCCGATACCGTCGTCTGCGTCGCGGGCGACCGGATCGACCGCGTCGGCCCGCCCTCGGAAATTTTCACGCCCGACTATATCGCGGCGCTCTATCGCATGGAGCCGGGAAAATACGATCCCTGCTTCGATTCCTTGGAATTTGTCCCCGGAGGTGCCAGATGAGCGAACAAACCGGAACCTTCTATGCCGTCTCCGTCGGGCCCGGCGACCCGGAGCTGCTGACGCTCCAGGCCGTCCGCGTTCTGGAGAACACGCCCGTCATCGCCGCGCCGCAGACGGCGTCCGGCCAGATGCTCGCGCTCGACATCGCGCGCGGCGCGGTCGATTTGACCGGAAAATCCGTTCTGCCGCTCAGATTCACGATGTCGCATGACGCTGCCGTCCGGGCGGAAAGCTATCGCGCGGCGGCGTCCGCCGTCGAGGCCGAGCTGCGGCAGGGAAGAGACGTTGCGATGGTCAACCTCGGTGACGTCGCCCTCTTCGCTACGGCGTATTACATCTTCGCGGAGATCGAGCGGGACGGGTTTCCGGCCAGAATGCTCCCAGGCGTGACGAGCGTCGCCGCCGTGGCGGCCCGCCTCGGGCAGAGCCTGACCGAGATGGAGCAGCCGCTCCACATCCTTCCGGCGAGCTGCGATCTGGATACGGCGCTGGCCCTCCCGGGCACGAAGGTGCTGATGAAATCCGGCTCCGCCATCCACGAGACCGTTGCAGCGCTGGGGCGCGCGGGTCTGTTGAAGCGGTCCTCGATGGTCGCCGACTGCGGCCTGCCCAGCGAGCGGGTCTTCCGCGATCTGCGGGAGATCCCGGAAAATGTCAGCTATTTTGCCACCATTCTTGTCCGATCGGAGTGAGCCTATGCAGCAAAATCTTCCGCGTCTGATCCTCGCCGGGACGAACAGCGGCTGCGGCAAGACGACCGTGACCTGTGCCGTTTTGCAGGCGCTCGTGAACCGCGGCCTTTCAGTCGCCGCCGCGAAATGCGGCCCCGATTATATTGACCCGATGTTCCATAGCCGCATCATCGGGGCCAAAAGTTCGAATCTCGATCCGTTTTTCTTCGACGAAAATACGCTTCGCTTCCTCCTCGCGCAGAATGCCTCCGGCTGTGATGTCACGGTCATTGAGGGCGTCATGGGCTATTACGACGGCCTCGGCCTGACCAGTACGCGCGCCAGCACCTACGAACTCGCGCAGAAGACGGTCTCGCCCGTGGTCCTCGTTGTGAACGCGCGCGGCGCGGCACTCTCGGTGCTGGCGTCGGTACGCGGCTTTCTGGACTTTCTGCCGGACGACCGCATCTGCGGCGTCATCCTCAACGGCTGCACCGCGATGACCTACGCGCCGCTCGCGCGTGTGCTGGAAGACCGCCTTGGCGTCAAGGCGTGCGGCTTTCTGCCGAATCTGCCGGACTGCGCGCTGAAAAGCCGCCATCTCGGCCTTGTGACTGCGGCGGAGGTCGCAGATCTGCGCGAAAAAATGCAGCGCCTCGCCGCTGAGGCCGAGCAGACGATCGATCTGGACGCGCTGCTGACCATCGCGCGCGAAGCGCCAGCGCTGGACGTTGTGCCGCCGACGCTTCCGGCGCCCGGCGCACCGGTGCGCATCGGTGTTGCGCGGGACAATGCGTTCTGCTTTTACTATGAAGACAGCCTCGGCCTGCTCCGGACGGTCGGCGCGGAGCTCGTGCCGTTTTCTCCGCTCTCTGACAGCGCCTTGCCCGCCGGACTCGACGGCCTCTATCTCGGCGGCGGCTATCCGGAGCTCTATGCCGCGCAGCTGAGCGAAAATCGCTCCATGTGCAGCAGCGTCCGCGCCGCGCTGGAGGCGGGGCTGCCCTGCATTGCCGAATGCGGCGGCTTTATGTACCTGACAGAGGCTATCGGGGAGCATCCAATGGTGGGCTTTCTGCCGGGGCGCTGCTTCGACGCCGGGAAGCTCGCACGCTTTGGCTACGTCACGCTGACGGCCGAGCGGGACAACCTGCTCTGCCGCGCGGGCGGATCCATCCCTGCACACGAATTCCACCACTGGGATGCGGAGCAGACCGGAGACGCCTTCACGGCGGCGAAGCCCTTCGGCCGCAGCTGGCCGTGCGTCTTCGCCACGGACACCCTCTACGCGGGCTATCCGCATTTCCATTTTTACGCGAATCCATCCTTTGCCGTCCGCTTTCTGGACGCGTGCCGAAAGGGGAAACACCATGCTGGAACAGATTAGACCGATGGACATTGAGCGCCGCAGCTTCGAGATCATCACCGAGCTGCTGGGAGACCGTAAGCTCGACCCTGAAAACGAGCTCGTCATCAAGCGCGCCATCCACACGACTGCCGACTTTGACTATGCCGACAATCTCGTCTTCTCCGACCACGCGGTCACGAAGGGGATCGAGGCGCTGCGCGCCGGCTGCGACATCGTCACCGATACGCAGATGGCGAAGGCCGGCATCAACAAGACCATTCTGGCCTCCCTCGGCGGGGAAGTCCACTGCTTCATGTCCGATCCGGACGTTGCCGCGGAGGCAAAAGCGCGCGGCGTCACCCGCGCCATCGTCTCGATGGAGCGGGCCGCGCAGCTGCCGAAGCCCTGCATCTTTGCCATCGGCAACGCGCCGACGGCCCTTGTCTCGCTCGAGGCCCTGATGGAAGCGGACAAGCTGCACCCGGCGCTCATCATCGGTGTGCCGGTCGGCTTCGTCAACGTCATTGAGAGCAAGGAGCTCGTCATCGCGAACTGCCGCGCGCCCTATATCGTCGCGCGCGGGCGCAAGGGCGGCAGCAATGTCGCCGCCGCGATCTGCAACGCGATGCTCTACCAGATCCGGCGCTGAGATGGAAGAATATGTAATCAAAGACGGAAAACGACTCCGTCTCGGCTATACGACCGGCTCCTGCGCCGCTGCCGCCGCGAAAGCGGCGGCCTGGATGCTCCTGACCGGCCACGAAAAACGAACCATCGATCTGCTCACGCCCAAGGGCGTCTCCCTGACGCTGGACGTGCTCGAGATCACGAGAACTCCCGATACCGTCTCCTGCGCCATCCGCAAGGACAGCGGCGACGATCCGGACGTCACGCACGATACCCTCGTGTTTGCAGCCGTCCAACGCACGGAAACACCCGGCGTCACGATCGACGGCGGCGCGGGCGTGGGCCGCGTGACGAAGCGCGGGCTCGACCAGCCGGTCGGCGCTGCGGCCATCAACTCCGTCCCGCGCCGCATGATCCGCGAAAACGTCGAAGAGGTCATGCGCCTCTGCGATTATCGCGGCGGTCTGGCCGTCATGATCTCCGTGCCGGAGGGCGAGGCGCTCGCAAAAAAGACCTTCAACCCCCGCCTCGGCATTGTCGGCGGCATTTCCATCCTCGGTACGACCGGCATCGTCGAGCCGATGAGCGAGCAGGCCCTCGTCGACACCATCCATGTCGAGCTGCGGCAGCGTCGGGCGAACGGCGCGGACTATGTCCTGCTCACGCCGGGCAACTATGGCGCGGATTTCATCCGCGCGTCCATCGGCCTCGACCCGCGCACCGCCGTTTTGACCAGCAATTTCATCGGCGACGCGCTGGAGCATTGCCGTGCGCTCGGCTTCCGCGGTGCGCTGCTCGTCGGGCACATCGGCAAGCTCGTGAAGCTCGCGGGCGGCATGTGGAACACACACTCGAAGTGCGGCGACTGCCGCATGGAGCTCATCGCGGCGTATGCCGCCGCCCTCGGCCTCCCGCCCGCGCGCGTGGAGGAGGTGCTGGACTGCGCGACGTGTGACGATGCGCTCCGCATCCTGAAAGAAGAACAGTTATATGACGCGGTGCTGGCCCGCCTCGCGGAGCGCATCGAGTTTCATCTTGCGCACAAGTGCGGCGAGATGGCCGCCGGCGCGATCGTATTTTCCAAAGAATATGGCCTCCTGTGCCGGACCAGCCGCGCGCAGGAGCTGCTGGGAACCATTATGGAGGGATAACTATGGTACATTTTGTCGGCGCCGGGAGCGGCGCACCGGACCTCATCACCGTGCGCGGCGCGCGGCTGCTCGGCGAGGCGGACGTCGTCATCTATGCCGGGTCGCTCGTCAATCCAGCGCTGCTGGACGCTACGAAGCCGGGCTGTGAGATCCACGACAGCGCGAAAATGACGCTGGAGGAGGTCATTGCCGTCATCCGTCAGGCCGAGGCCGAGGGCAAGACCACTGTCCGTCTCCATACCGGCGACTCGAGCATCTATGGCGCTGTGCGGGAGCAGTTTGACGCGCTGGAAAAGCTGGGCATCGACTATGATGTCTGCCCCGGCGTCAGCGCCTTCTGCGGGGCCGCCGCGGCGCTCCGCGCGGAATATACGCTCCCGAACGTCAGCCAAACGGTCATCATCACGCGCGCACCCGGCCGCACACCCGTTCCCACCCGCGAGTCCATCCGCGCCCTCGCGGCCCACCACGCCACCATGGTCCTCTTCCTCAGTACGTCGCTGACAAAGCAGCTTCAGGCCGACCTGCTCGCGGGCGGCTACGAGGCGGAAACGCCGGCCGCCGTCGTTTACAAGGCGACGTGGCCAGAGGAGAAGATCTTCCGCTGCACCGTCGGCACGCTGCACGATACTGTCACGGCCAACGGCCTGACGAAGACGTCGCTGATCGTGGTCGGCGGCTGCCTCGGGGGCGACTATCTCCGTTCGCTGCTCTACGACCCCTCGTTCACGACCGAATTCCGCGAGGCTACAAAATGAACATTGCGATTTTCGCTTACAGCCGTACTGGATGCAAAACGGCGCGGCGTATCTGTATGGCGCTGCCGGAGGCGGAAACGCTTTGTTATGCGGTGCCGCGGCTGGCGGAGCCGGGATTTCTGCCGCTTGAAAAAGCGGTCTATGGCGCGGCGTTTTCGGAAATGGACGCGCTGATCTTTGTCGGTGCGGCTGGGATCGCGGTGCGGGAGATCGCGCCGTATGTCCGCGACAAACGGACGGATCCGGCGGTGCTCGGCCTCGACGAGCGGGCGAATTTCGTCATTCCGCTGCTCTCCGGGCACATCGGCGGGGCCAATGCGCTCGCCCGCAGGCTTGCCGCAGCGCTCGGCGCGACCGCCGTCGTCACCACGGCGACGGACGTGAACGGCAAATTTTCTGTCGACACCTGGGCGGCGGAGCACGGCTGCGCAATCTCCGATATGGGGGGCGCCAAACAGATTTCAGCGGAAATTTTAGAGCATTCTGTTCCGGTTTGCAGCGATTTTCCGATTCAAGGTCCGCTGCCGGACGGGCTGGTTTTGGGCGAGTCCGGCGAGCTCGGCATCTATGTCGGTTATCGGTGTTCTGCACCGTTTATGCACACGCTGCGCCTTGTGCCGCGCGTGCTGCGCGTTGGAGTCGGCTGCCGGAAGGGCATCTCGAGGGAAGCTGTCGAGGCAGCTATTCAAACGGCGTTTGCGAGCCATGACTTAGATTTGAATGCGGTGAAGGGCGTCTATTCCATCGACTTAAAGCGGCAGGAGGCGGGGCTGCTCGCCGCCTGCGAAGGGCATGGCTGGTCCGCGACATTCTATACAGCGGAAGAATTGCGGGCTGTGACGGGGGAGTTCACCGAATCTCCCTTCGTGCAGGGGGTGACAGGCATCGGCAACGTCTGCGAACGGGCGGCGATGCTGGGCGCGGAGCGGCTTCTGGTTCGGAAGTGTGCGGGAAACGGCGTGACCATTGCGGTCTCGGCGGAAACATGGGAGGTAGACTTTGGGTAAGGTATTTATCGTGGGCATCGGCCCCGGAAATGAGGAAAACAGGACTATTCGTGCCGACCGGGCGCTGGAAGCGTGTGATGTGATCGCCGGTTACCCGGTCTATGTCGATCTGGTGAAGGATCGCTATCCCGGCAAGGAGCTGGTCTCCACGCCGATGACGCAGGAGGCCAGACGCTGCCAGATGGCGCTCGACCTCGCGAAGAGCGGGAAAACCGTGGCGCTCGTCTGCTCCGGCGACAGCGGGATCTACGGCATGGCCGCGCTGGTCTATGAGCTGCGCGGCGAGAACAGCGAGCCGGAGGTCGAGGTCGTCCCCGGGCTGACCGCCGCGTGCAGCGGCGGCGCGGTGCTCGGCGCGCCGCTGACGCATGATTTCGCGGTCATCAGTCTGTCCGACCGGCTGACACCCTGGGAGACCATTGAAAACCGGCTGCGCTGCGCGGCGGAGGGCAACTTTGCCATTGCGATCTACAACCCGGCGAGCCACGGCCGCCCTGACCACTTAAAGCGCGCGTGTGACATTTTACTGCGTGTCCTGCCGGAGGAGCGGCTCTGCGGCATTGTCCGCAACATCGGACGTGAGGGGCAGAGCAGCCGCATTCTGACGCTCGGCGAACTGCAAGCGGCGGATGTCGATATGTTCTGCACCGTGTTTGTTGGAAATTCGTCCACAAAGGTCGTAAACGGCGCGCTCATCACGCCGAGAGGATACCGGAATGTATAAAATTTGCGTGTTCGGCGGCACGACCGAGGGCCGCGAACTGGTGGAATTTCTGAATGCGCAGCCGTGCGAGGTCACGGCCTGTGTGGCCACGGAATATGGACAGGCGCTGCTGCCCGAGGCAGAGCGGCTGACCGTTTCGGCCCGCCGGCTGCCGGCCGATGAGATCAAGGCGCTCTTGACGGACAGACAGTTTGACCTCGTGATCGACGCGACGCACCCCTACGCGGCGTCGATCACGAAGAGCATCGCCCGCGCGTGCGCCGAGACCGGTGTGGAGCGCTGGCGGCTGCTGCGCGGCGCGTCGGATGCGCCGGAGGATGCCGTTTTTGTCGAAAGCACCGAAAAAGCGATCGAATTTTTGGATCAAACAGAGGGAAACATCCTGCTCACCACCGGGAGCAAGGAATTGAAAGCATACAGTCAGATCAAGGACTTTGCGGAGCGCGTCTATGCGCGCGTGCTGCCGCTGGAGGACTCGCTCGTGCTTTGCCGTGAGGCGGGCGTCAAGGCGGCGCATATTCTGGCAATGCAGGGGCCATTCTCGGAGGAGATGAACACGGCGATGCTGCGCGCCATCGGCGCAAAATGGCTGGTGACGAAGGACGGCGGGGCCGCGGGCGGCTTCGCGGAAAAGGCGGCAGCCGCCGCGAAGACCGGCGTGCGCCTTCTGGTCATCGGACGGCCCGCAGAGGCGGACGGGATCGGACTTTCAGAGACGGTCGCGAGACTCTGTGCGCGGTTTTCGTTTGGGCGCGTGCCGCATGTTTGCGTTGTGGGCATTGGGCCCGGCAGCGAGGCGGCGCAGACGGGCGAGGTCCGTGCAGCGATCGAGCATACGGACTGCCTGATCGGCGCGGCACGGATGCTGGAGGTAGCGGCCCGGCCCGGTCAGCTGCGCGTCGCGGCCATCGCGCCGGACGCGATCGCGGCGGCCATTGCGGCGCACCCGGAATGTTCGAATTTTACGGTCCTGATGTCCGGGGATACGGGATTTTTCAGCGGCACGAAGAAACTGCTCCCGCTGCTGCCGAATTGTCATGTCCGCGTGTTGCCGGGGTTGAGCTCGATGAGCTATCTCTGCGCGCGGCTCGGGAAGCGCTATGAGGAGGCCGTGCCGGTCAGCCTGCATGGGCGGGAACACGACATCGCGGCCGATGTGCGCGCACAGGAAACGGTCTTCGCGCTCGTCGGCGGCGAGGGCGGCATGGCGAAGCTCTGCGCGCGGCTCGTGGATGCGGGCCTTGGCGCGGTGCGCGTCAGCGTCGGCGAGCGGCTGAGCTACCCGGACGAGAAGATCACCTGCGGGACGGCGGCAGAGCTGGCATCGCGGGAATTTGACAAGCTCAGCGTGGCGCTGATCGAAAATCCGGCCCCGGATGCGGTCGTGACGCACGGGCTGCCCGACGAGGTATTTTTGCGGGAGATGGATCCGGCGCACGTTGTGCCGATGACAAAAAGCGAGGTGCGCGCCGTCTGCCTTTCCAAGCTGGCGCTGACGGAGCGCGCGGTCTGCTGGGATGTCGGTGCGGGCACCGGTTCGGTCTCCATTGAGATGGCTTTGCAGGCGAAGCGCGGACGCGTGTACGCCGTGGAGCGACAGGAAGATGCGCTGGCGCTGCTGGCGCGCAACAAGGCGGCGTTTTCCGCCGGGAATCTGGAGATTGTCTCCGGGACAGCCCCGGCGGCGTGCGAGGCGCTCCCGGCGCCGACGCATGTGTTCCTCGGCGGGACCGCGGGAAATTTGAACGGGATATTGGACGCCGCGCTGCGGAAGAATCCACACGTCCGCATCGTGGCGACGGCGGTGACGCTGGAGTCTGTGGGGGCGCTGGCGGCGCGCATGGCAGACTTTGAAAAGGCGGAATGCGTCAGCCTGCAGGCGGCCCGTGCGCGGACGGCCGGAAGCTATCACCTGATGCAGGGACAGAACCCTGTGTATATTTTCACGATGCAAAACAGGAGGGAACAGGCATGAAATGGTCCCTATTCGCACTTTGCATCGGATTTTGCATCGATCTGCTGATCGGTGACCCGCACGGCCTGCCGCATCCGGTGGCCGCGATCGGACATCTCATCTCACTGCTGGAACGGCTGTTCCGCCGCCTTTTTCCGAAGACGCCCGGCGGCGAGCGGGCCGCCGGAGCCTGTATCTGGATCCTGACGGTACTGATCGCTGCGGCCCTTCCGGCGCTGCTCCTCTGGGGCTGCGCGCGCGTGAGCGTCTGGCTGCGGCTGGCGGTGGAGAGCGTGATGTGCGGACAGATCCTCGCGGCGAAGTCGCTGCGGGACGAGAGCATGAAGGTCTATGCGGCGCTGAAGCATGGGAGTCTGGACGAGGCCAGACAGGCCGTGTCCATGATCGTCGGACGCGACGTGGCGCGGCTGGATGCGCGCGGCGTGATGCGCGCGGCGGTGGAGACCGTGGCGGAGAACACGTCGGACGGCGTGATCGCGCCAATGCTGTTTCTGGTGATCGGCGGCGCGCCGCTCGGTTTTTTCTACAAGGCCGTGAACACGATGGATTCGATGCTTGGCTATGTGGAGCCGCCGTACAAGGACATCGGACTTGTGCCCGCGCGGATGGACGATGTGTTCAATTTTATCCCCGCGCGGCTGTCGGCGCTGCTGATGCTGGCGGCAGGGGCGCTGCTGCAGCTGGATGTGAAAAACGGCTGGAAGATCTTCCGCCGGGATCGCTGCAAGCATGCGAGCCCGAACTCGGCGCAGACGGAATCGGTCTGCGCGGGACTGCTGGGGCTGCGGCTGGCGGGCGATGCGTGGTACCACGGGGTGCTGCACAAGAAGGACTATATCGGCGACGCGAAGCGGGAGATCGAACTGGAGGACATCCCGCGCGCGGGGCGGCTGATGTATCTGACGGCGGTTCTGGCGCTCGTGGTGTTCGGCGCGGGGAAAGCGCTGTTGATCGTTCTGTGAATTTTGAGGAAATGCGATGCTTTATGGAGTTAAAAACTCGCATGGCGGGGACCGATACGGCGATGGGATCGCGCTCGACTTTTCGGCGAACGTGAGTCCGCTCGGCACGCCGAAGTGTGTGACCGAGGCGATTGAACGGGGCCTGCCTGAGCTCTACCGCTATCCCGATCCCTACTGCCGGGCACTTGTGCAGGCGATCGCGCGCTATGAAGGGGTGCCGGGAGAATTCATTCTCTGCGGGAACGGCGCGTCTGAGCTCATCTACGCCTATTGTGAGGCCGTGCGGCCCGTGCGCGCGATGGAGCTCGCGCCGACATTTTCGGAGTATTCGCTGGCTTTGCAGCGGATGGGCTGCGGGGTCGTGCGCTTTGCGCTCAGTCAGGAGGAAAAGTTTGACTTGCAGGAGCGCTTTCTGGCGCGTCTTGCGCGCGAAAAGATCGATGCGCTGTTCCTCTGCAATCCGAATAACCCGACGGGACGGCTGATCGCGGGCGGACTGCTGGAAAAGATCCTGCGTGTCTGCCGAGAGAACAACATTGCACTGTTTGTCGACGAGTGCTTTTTGAGCCTGTCGGACGGCGGCACCGATCTGACGCCGTTTTTGCGGGAGTTTCCGCAGCTTTTTGTTCTCAAGGCCTTTACGAAGAGCTTTGGTATGGCGGGGCTGCGGCTGGGGTACGGCTTGAGCGCGGATGGGGCCTTGCTGCGGAAGATGTCGGCGGCGGTGCCGCCGTGGAATGTCTCGGCGCTTGCACAGGCGGCGGGCGTCGCCGCGCTGGGCGATGCGGAATTTTTGGAGAGGAACCGCGCGGTCATCCGCGCGGAGCGCCCGCGGCTCGAAGAACGGCTGCGGGAGCTTGGCTTCTGGGTGTGTCCGTCGCAGGCGAATTACATTCTGTTTCGCGGTGAGGCGGGCTTGGCGGATCGGCTGCGCGAGCGCGGCGCTGCGATCCGCGACTGTGCGAATTTTGAGGGCCTGGGGCCGGGATGGTATCGCGCGGCTGTGCGGCTGCGGGAAGAAAATGATGCGCTGCTGGATGCGATGCGGCGGGCGAGGGAGGATGGAAGATGGCGCTGAATCTGATGCTGCAGGGAACGATGTCGAACGCGGGGAAGAGCCTGCTCGCCGCGGCGCTCTGCCGCATTTTCCGGCAGGACGGTTATCGCGTGGCCCCGTTCAAGAGCCAGAACATGGCGCTGAACTCCTTCATCACGGCCGAAGGCGGCGAGATGGGCCGGGCCCAGGTGGTGCAGGCAGAGGCGGCGGGGATCGCGCCGGATGTGCGGATGAACCCGATTTTGCTGAAGCCGACGACGGACTCTGGCAGCCAGGTGATCGTGAACGGACAGGTCGTAGGCAACATGCGCGCGACGGAATATTACCGGCGGAAACGGGAATTTCTGCCTGCGGTGACGGCGGCATATGAGAGTCTTGCGGCGGAATATGACGTGATCGTCATCGAGGGCGCGGGCAGCCCGGCAGAGATCAACCTGAAACAGGACGATTTTGTGAACATGGGGCTGGCCAAGCTGGTCGATGCGCCGGTGCTGCTGATCGGGGACATCGACCGGGGCGGCGTGTTCGCGCAGCTCTACGGGACGATCGCGCTGCTGGAGCCGGACGAGCGTACGCGCGTCAAGGGGACAATCGTGAACAAGTTCCGCGGTGACCGGGCCATTCTGGAGCCGGGACTGCGGCAGCTCGAGGCGCTCTGCGGCATGCCGGTGGCGGGTGTGGTGCCGTACACGACGGTGGACATCGACGATGAGGACAGCCTGACGGAGCGGTTTTCGCGCGACACGGCGCGGAAGCTGGTCGACATCGCGGTCATCCGGCTACCGAAGATCTCGAATTTCACCGATTTTTCGCCGTTTGAGCGATATGAAAATGTGTCGCTGCGGTATGTCGACCATGTGGGCGCGCTCGGCACGCCGGATATGATCCTCCTGCCGGGGACGAAGAGCACGATCGCCGATCTCCGCTGGCTGCGTGAGCGGGGACTGGAAGCCGCGATCCTGAAGGAGGCGGCAGGCGGGACGCTGGTATTCGGCGTGTGCGGCGGATACCAGATGCTGGGCCGGTCCGTTTCGGACCCGGAGGGTGTCGAGGCCGCGGGGCTGACGGAACTGCGGGGCATGGGACTGCTCGAGATGGAGACCGTGTTCCACGGGGAGAAGGTGCAGCGGCAGACGGCGGGGATGTTTTCCGGTGTGGAAGGGATGCTCGCGGGGCTGAACGAACTGCGCTATGAAGGGTATGAGATCCACATGGGCCGCAGCGAGGCACAGATGCCCGCGCTGGCCGGGAACGGGAACGTCTACGGCAGCTATGTGCATGGGATATTTGACGCGCCGGGCATCGCGGATGAGATCCTGAAGGCGATCTGCGCGCGGCGCGGCGTGGCGTTTTCGGCGCTCGGGACCTTCGACCGGGCGGCATATCGGGAGCGGCAGTATAATCTGCTGGCGGACGCGGTGCGCGCGGGATTGGATATGGAATTCGTTTATCGGGTGTTGAGAAAAGAGATTTAGTTTTTTCAAAAGCGGGCGACCAATTGGCGAACACGCATAAGGACAACAACGAGATACCGCTCAGAGCAAGAGAAGTCCTTCCGGGAAACCGGAAGGACTTCTCCAACTATTGGAATCTGCTTTTCTATAGTCACGGCAGTCTAAGTTCAGGCATGCGTAGATGTCACCGATGCGATTTCACCACATTTCCCATTCGCCGCAAACCCATTTATCTGGGCATCGAAATATTATTAGATCAACACAACAGGGGAAACTGTGAGGCCCGCGAAGAAGCCCACAAGAGCTAATCTGATCATGAACGTCGAAGCTTTTTTTATGTATTTTATACTAGTGATGATTAAGACAATCGTCCCCACAAGCAAAGCACCTGACCCGTTGTCCAGTACAAAGGATATCAGTATAGCAACAACTCCACCAAGTGCGCATGCTCCATAATCGATCGACCGCATGGTTGCTTTTCGCAGTGCTGATTGAATCACCACCAGTTCGGTCTACAATCGCGGCAATAATCATTACTCCTTTACGTAATCTCCAGAAGCTTTTGAGTGACACGATTCATGGTGTCAAGGTAGTATTTAAGCTCTGCATCATTCAATGTGCCGTCGTTCCATTCTTCCATCTTTTTTGTCATTTCTGAATACTGCTCCATAAATTTCAGATAATCAGATAACATTTCCGTGGCATTATCAGATTCTTGATATTTTTTCATGAAGGCAACATATTCATCAAAGAACTTTTCGTAACTATCCATAGCTTCCTTGAATGATACACGCATCCCATCAACCATTTCTTCAGAGGAACTATCATTTTCTGCTGGTTCAACTTCTTCGGGCTGTTCCGATATAGCCGGAACCTCCTCTATTTTTTCTTCTGATTCTGCATCACTATGCTCAGAAGTTGGAGCTTCTGCGGGGGTAATCTCAACCGGCTCTGTACTTTTCACTGTATTTTCTGTTGTTGATTCTGAGATGCCTTCCGTTGGATTTTCAGCAGCTTCCTTATCCTTACCGCAGGCGGTCAATCCAAGAACAAGTACAAACGCGAGGAACACACAAATAAGTTTTTTCATTTTTGTTTTCATTCTCCTTTTGTAAAAAATAAAATGTGCGCCTCCAATGACGGAAGCGCACCGAAAAAGCACGTTCCCTCATTGTTGCCACACAATCTCTCCGTACCGCAGGGTATGAGAACGAGGGAAAGCACCTTTTACCAAGATGCTTCCCTACGATACGGAAAAAATCAATTGTGTGGCACTTGAATCATACCACAAATAATGTCAGTCCGCAACAGAATCCGTAATTTCTTTTTCCCATTCTTCCAGATTAACACCATAATCCGTCAGTTTGGAAGTGTAATGCCTTTTTCTTTTCGCAACTTAAGAAAAATACAATCCGGAAAAGCTTCTATTTTTCAAAAGTACCATTGACAAACGTTTGTTCTGATGCTATCATGTGAATCGTGACAGGAAATCCTGCCGACAACAGAATAATCCGAAGCGCACCATGAAAAATAATGAAGGAGCGCTGCGACCGAAAATGGCCGCAGCGCTCCTTTTGGTGCTCTTTAGGAAAATTTGGGGGGGATCACAATCCCAGACAACTGAATAACCAGCAACGCGGACAACACCGCAGGTTGGGAAAAGCGCACGGCGCGCGCGAAGACCCGGAGGCAGCGAGCTTCCGGCGAGCGAGAAAAACGCACCGTGGGCAGCCTTGGCAGGCTGCATCATGCCGCCCAATCTGTTTGGACACACAATGTCCGGCCTGCACGTAAGACAGGCTGCCGTGGCTGGGGTTGCAAGCAGTCAAGACCCCTTCCACGAGCTGTGAGAGCTGCCAAGCTCTGTCCGCGCTGTTCCCCATCGCCGGGGCGCGAGCTGCAAATACGGCGAAAAAAGTCATAGCGACTGTAGTAGCGACTACAAAGGGTGAAAATTTGAATTTCAAATTTTCATAGCGACTATTGTAGCGACTACAAAAGGCAAAAAAACAAATTTCGAACCGGCATAGCGACTAATGTAGCGACTACGGAATTCAAAGTGCAAAAAAGCTAGATTATATGCGGTGTACGAAACCTACGTCCACTCAACGCCGGGGATGAAACAGAGCGCGGCAGACGCGATCGGAAACACCATCCGAAACGCGATCTGAACCCGGAAACCAAAGCGGCGGATGCAAGTTGCAGCCGCCGCTAAAACGTTCAAAATATTCGTGAAAACAAAGAAACTTGTGCTGTTTTGTCAAATAAATCTCAATAAATCCACCGCGTTTTCGCCCGTTTGGGTCGAATCTGGGTCAGGTCGCATGACTAAAGAAATGCGGCTGATTTTCGAGAAAGGAAAGTGGAACGATAAGCGGGATACTCCGGCGGCTGCGCCGCCTCCGTGCCGATTGCATTTTCTTATGTTTTCTGCATTGCATGCAGAAAAAGCGGCGCTTTTGCGCCGCAAAAATGCATTCGGTCGAACCACAGCGTTTCTCGCGCCACGTATGCCCAGCCAAAACAAAAAAGCCATTCCTTACGGAATGACTTTTTGTTTTGGTGGAGATAAGCGGGATCGAACCGCTGACCTCATGACTGCCAGCTAAGAATTACTTGTTGCAGCTTGTTTTTACTTGTCGTAACTTATCGCCTGAAACCCTTGCGCCCCAATGGGTTCTGGATTTTATCTGTTGTGACTTGTTGTAACCTGATGTAGCTTCCCGTGTGGGTTTTTCTCATGCCCGTGTGGGTTTTGGTGCGGGTTTTTGCGAGCCGTGCAAATATGCCGCTCGGCTGCTCACGCCTGCTTGCTGTCGTCCTTCTTCGCTTTCAGCGCGTTGCGGAAGATATCACCGGCGGCCTTGATGCTTTCTGCGTTGGCGTGGGTGTACATTTTGAGCGTGATGCCTTTATTGGCATGACCGAGTTTTTCGGAAACCGAAGCAACATCCGCGTGGTTCGTGATGGCGATACTGGCGAATGTGTGGCGCAGCTTGTGCGGATGAAAATGATCGATGCCGTACCGTCCGCCGAATTTCTTAAAATATCGCGTCGGCGAGGTCGGGTGCATTGGCTCTGCGCGGCCATCCTGCGAAAAAACATACGGTGAGATGCAGGCACGGCTCTGTTCAATTCGCAGCTGCCGCAGAAGATCGGACGCGTCGTCGCTGATGTCAATCACACGGGCGGAAGCGTCTGTTTTGGGCGTGTCCTCGAAAACGCCCTTGCCGCCCTTCTTGGCGGACGTATAGACAAGATTGTTTTCAATCGTGATCGTTTTATCCTTGAAATTGACTGACTGCCAGCGCAGCCCACAGATCTCTCCACGGCGGCAGCCCGTATCGATGATCAGCGTGATATACGCCTGCCATTTGAGCGGTTCATTTTTCAGGCATTCCAAAATATGCTGCATTTCCTCGATGGAAAAGGCTTCGACCTGCGTTGCGTCTTTGGTGTCAGCTTTATTGCGTCTGGGCTTTTTGACCTTCTGCATCGGATTTGAGCGGATAAGTTCGCTGTCCTCCGCAGATTCAAACATCTGCCGCAAGGTGACATAGACTGCCGATATTGTTGATTCGGATTTTCCGCTGTTCAGTTCATCCAGCAGCAGAGCTTCCAACTCCGCGCGCGTGACCTCCTGCATTTTTCGTTCGCCGATGATCGGGCAAATGTGTTTATCCAACACGTTCTGATAATAGGCGCGGCTATTTTCGGCAAGCGCTTTTTCACCGATGGTTCCAGCGAGTTTGCCCGGCATAAAAACCCGCTCGCCGTATTGTTTCGCAGTCACGATTTTCGCTGCTTCTGCCGCCTGCCTCGCCGCCTCCTGTGCGGCGATTTCTTTTTTCTCTCTGTGTGAAATAACCAGACCCGCTCTGCACTGACGTTCAAACTCTGCGGCCTGTTTCGCCAATTCCCGCTGGATCGCCTTTTCACTCCAACCGGAAGGTACATACCAGCGCGTAGACAATTCAGAGGCTTCCCGGCTGGTACGGTAGCGGATCTCATAATATGCGCGGCCATCTTTAGTTGTCTTCAGTCTCGTCGCTGCCATAGCCTTCGTCAAGCCCCTCACTTTCCAGATAATCTAGCCATTCTTTTTCTTCATTTTCGTATTTTTCCATCAATTCAGCCTCTTGAATTTTGCCTAGCTGCTCATTCATCTGCAAAGCAGATTCGATGGTTTTACGCGCGGCAGTATATATCTGTATTTCTTCGCGCTTTCCCAATATCCGATTATCCATGCAGTTTAGGATTGCTTCGCTTACGTCCAGCCTGGCAACGCGATAGCAATGGTCAATATAGTCAAGTCGATCTTCCGCGTGTTCAAGATCATCCTCCAGAAAGTCATTGACGCTATATTGCTTGTAGTCTCGTAAAGCATTCGCTGCATCCGTTAGAGTTGCAATGCTTTCAATAATTTGCAATAGATCATCTGACTCAAACAGAACGTTCATCGCCTGAACAAGCGTCCAATTCCGCTTCTGCGCTCTCGCTGGGAATGGCAACGCCCTCGTCCGAGCTGATTCAACAATGGAGATGAGGTTCTCGGTTGCCTTTGGGGAAATGCCGAGCGTTTTTTGAATGACCTTGACATCTTTACGGATGCTGGGACAGTCCGAGACTCCAAGCAGATAATCGGTTGATACTCCATAATAGTCAGCAAGAGCAGTCAAGCGGGTAATATTCATTCCTTTTACTGCGTCTGGCTTTGAACTGAGTGTTTCAGCCTTTTCATAATTTATGAGCGTCTTTTTGTCGATGTGTACGCCGTAGCGGTCTTCAATCTCATCAGACAATTTATCATGCGATAGCTTTTTTGATTCCCGGAGTCGCTTTAGGCGTATTGATGTTTTCTTGCAATCGAATTTCATATATTCTCCATGTCGATATGGTGAAAATAAATTCACCATATAAGCTTTATAAGTATAAAAATTTTCTTTTTATTCACTTGAAAACTATTGATATCACGAGTAAACTTTAATCATAATCATCACATCAAGCATAGTGAATTTTATATCATATGTCAAGGAGGAAACATGAAAAAACCAGCTAATTTTGATTTGCGTACTGCGGCAAAAAACGCGGGCGTTCCGCTCTGGGCGATTGCTGACGCTCTTCACATCAGCGAGCCGACCATGACCCGGAAACTGCGCCGAGAACTTGGGGAGACCGAAAAAAGGAAAATTCTCGACATCATCTCGGCGCTTGCAAAGGTGGATCGCGATGAAGGGAACTGAACGTGCTCAGTCTGCAAACCCGCCCTTCCAAAAAATTGAAGATGCCGTCCGGACAACCGGTTTGAGCGCGTACTACTTGAGGCGCGGCTGCCGCAATGGCTCGATTCCCTGTGTCCGGTCGGGACGAACGATTTATGTTAATGTCCCGCAACTGTTGCGACAATTTGGTGCGACAAGCACCATTGCCGAAAATGGAGAAGTGGTGAAATGTCAGACACAAAAAAGTATTACTACCTACGACTAAAGGACAATTTTTTTCAATCACCCAATGTGCGCTACCTTGAAACCATGAAGAACGGCTGCGAATACATCGTTTTGCTGCTCAAGTTGCAGCTGCTATCCATCAACGAAAACGGCAGACTTGCAATCGGAGATCGACCGTATACCCCTTTGCAGTTAGCAAGGATGACCGGCCATGCGCTCAAATTTGTTCAAGGAGCAATCCCGATTTTCAAAGAGTTGGGGTTGCTTGAGGTGCAAGGCAACGGGACAATTTATGTTCCTGATATTCCGAACCTTGTTGGAAAATCCTCGGGCGAGGCAGACCGTCAGCGCGAGTATCAGCGGAGGAAGAAAGAGGATGCGATATCTTGTGAGAAAATGCGTTAGATTTCTTACGACTTTCTTACACCAGAGCATAGAGCATAGAGCATAGATAATTTCCCAATAAGAAGAAGTCCAGGGGGGTTAGTTATATGACGCAGGACCAGTTGAAAGACTTCATCAGGCAGCGCTTCGACTGCCGGGAGTTTCTAAAAAAGTCAAGCGGATGTTCATTGTACATCTGCCCCAAATGCGGGAGCGGCTGCGGGCAGCACAAAACCGGTGCGGTTCAGTATTATCCAGACACCCAGCGTTGGTACTGCCACAAGTGTAGGACTTTGGGCGACATCTTTACGCTTTACGAGCTGGAACATGGCGTGAACTTCAACACGGCGCTTCGGGCGCTGGCGGAACAGCTTGGTACGTCGGTCGAGCCGCACAGCACAAAGCCCGCTCGGAAGTGCCCACCCGCTCCGTCTCCCGTGCAGTCCGGCTCTGCACCGAAGGATCTGTCTGATTACTTCGCGGCGTGTCGTGCCAGACTGTATGACCCTGCCGCCATTGCCTACTTGGCCGAGCGGAGAATCAGTCCGGAGACAGCTGTGGCTTATGGACTTGGCTTCGACCCCAAAGCAGACCCGGCAGGAAGTCACCGCTGCTGCCCGCGAATTATCATCCCGACAAACTGTTTCCACTACGTCGCACGCAGTATCGACCCGGATGCACAACCGGGGTGCCGGACGATGAATAATCTGGGTGCCACCCCTGATCTCTTCAACCGGCAAGCTCTCTATGCACCCGGCAATGAACCGGTCTTCGTTACCGAAGGAGCCTTTGACGCACTGTCCATCATCGAAGCAGGCGGCAGCGCGATCGCACTCAATAGTGTCGTCAATGGCCGACTCCTGCTAACTGCGCTACGGGAACGGCCAACGAATCACCCACTCTTGCTCTGTTTGGACAATGACTCCGCGGGCTGGGAGGCCTGCGCAAGTCTCTCTGAGCAGCTACACGGTATGGCAGTGACCTTCCGGGATGTTTGCACGGAAATTTGCTGTGAGGCGCGGGACCCGAACGCCGCGCTTCAGGAGGATAGGGCAAATTTCATTGAATCTGTGCGGAGGCTCATTGGAAACTGAATGACCCCCCAAAAAAAAACAAGGAGCGGAAAAATGAGAAATTACAAAAATAACCAGCTTGTTCGCTGCATCTGTGGAAACATCCTCGCCGGGTACGATGGACGCAGCCTGACCATCCGGAAAAAAGGCCGATCCGTCGCCGTGGCATCCAGCCAAGCAAATATCAAAATCACCTGCGAGGACTGCGGGTGCAGAATCGACGTTCTGCTTGATGGACAGGCCATCCATACACGGTCAATGGCAGGAAACTGCTTTGGAGATTAAGACAATCGATAGGGCCGACGAATTTCGTCGGCCGTTCGGAAACATGGATTTCCGGCAACAAAATGATATGGCCCTGCGGCCGGAATAGCACATACGCACTTTCACACAGATTTGAGCAAAAGTCATTTATTTTAGGAGGAATTTGGAATGAGCAACCGCATTTATGAAATCGTTGAGGAAATCGCCACACTTTCAGGGACAGGCCGCTCGAAAAGAAAAGTGAGACGCATCCGCTGGGATAATAGCCCTGATTCCGTGCTGGACATTCGTAAGTGGTTCCAGGAGGTCGATGGGACGGAAACGCCCTGCAAAGGTATAAAGCTGGATGCAGCAGAAGAAGCTGCCTTGCGGGAAGCACTTCGTTTGTAAGCGAAAAACAAGAAAGGAACGTTCTTTCTGAGGCGTTCCTTTTTCGTTATATATCTATGGGGCAGTGTAACGAATCGTTACCCCGTCCTCCTGCGGCTGAACCAGCGGCCAAAGGTCGAGAAATACGCTCTTTGCGTTCACCCACTAGCGGTTAGCTAACGAGTCCAACTTTGGTCTCGTTGTCCGGATTACGGACGGCGTTCAAAGATGAAAACAGCGTGTCCGGATTTCGGACGTGCAGACCAACGCGACGAAAAACGTCTGCTTGGTTATAGGAACAGCAGCCAACGGAAAATTCCGTTCGTTAATTTCATTGAGCGCCATTCTGCGCAGCTTGTGACAGAAAAGTTCTCCAGAATGTAACCAGCGCAGAATTGCGCCCGCTAGATTTCATTGAGCGCAATTTTGCGCTGGTTGACGGGTCGCTGAATCCAAATCTGGATTTAATAAAATTCCAACCCGGTCAAAAATGTACGGGTTGAACATCGTGCAGCGCGGGGGCGTGTCACAAACATACCCACCTTACTGTGCTTTGCCGTATAGGGCTAATGGACAAAATTGTCCATTACTCAAAAATGAGTAAAACGCTGGAAAAACCGCGAAAGTCTTTCCCGGAACGTTGGGAACCCTCTCAAAAAAAGAGCAGGTTCCGTTTCGCCCACTTGTGGGGGAAATGGTGCTCGGCGGTCTGTCCGCTTTTCGGGCATACCAAGGACGCGGCATTTTACTGCCCCCACTTCGGTCTACTGCGTTTTACCGCAGACGCATACAACCGTCCGAATTTCGGACAGTTGCCTTGCAGGCTTTCCATGGGCTTCCATGTGGAAATGTGCCGTTTGCATGACTCTTCCCTACGCCGAGTGGATAAAAACCGCTCAGAACGGCGCGTAGGAGGCCACAGAGGCATTTACAGAACATGGCCGGACGCAGAGCACATCCCCCCTTCGCCCCATTTTCACACGTTTTCCAGCATGAAGCACGCTGATATCTATGAATTTGGTAAAAATTAGGCTTCTGTTGTCCGGGACAAATACTGAAAAAACACGCATTTCTGCGTAAAAATCATCAATATCCTTCGATTCGGCGTACTCCGGTCAGATCGTCTGGCGGAAACTCTGCAAATTGGGGCGGTTCCAGCTTCTGTCCACGGGCGGCATATTGACCGGTGCGGGCCGCAGATTTCTGCGGCTTTGCGCCATGCAGGAAGGCAAGCAGCGTTTCTTCGGAAACCATGACCTGCCCGCTGACACTGTTGGACGGGAGTTTTCCGCTCTTGCAGTATCGGTACGCGGTTTTTCGTGAGACATTCAGAACCTCTGCCACCTCGTCGAGATCCAGAAGCGTGACTCTGCTGTTCGGCAGATATGCGATATATGGCACAAAACCATCTCCTTCCTGTGAATAATTATAATATTCCCTGCTGATTTATGCAAGAATTCCTGCGTTTCTGATTTCAAAATGCAGTTTAAAAATTTTTTTGGAAAACGGTTCAGGTAATTTGAATTTTTTCACTCAGGTTTGTGAAATAGGGGGTGTCCCCAATTTTGGGGATACCTCCATTCTGGTGGGGTCTGCGCAATTTTGAGCAGGCCCCTTTTGTACGTTTTTCGTACGAAGACAAAGCGACCGTAAATTGGACAGCAAAAGAGGCGTTTCCTCACTTTTGAGGATACCTCCCCAGAATTGGGGAGACGTGCTCAATTTTGAGCGAAAGTTTTTTCAGATGTGTCCAAAACTGGACAGACCCCTGCGGCGAATCTGACGCACCCTGTTTCACGGCTGAAGATTCAGCTGCGAAATTATGACGCAGGCGGGACAAACCCGAAAATGCGGTAGAACAATAGACAGAGAAAAACGTAAAGGAGTTTTTTACATGAACGAACAAGATATTATCAGCCTGATCCTCGGCGAGCCTGAAGACGATTTTCACGGCACAGTCCCCAGCAAGGACAAGCGGCTGCGATTCGACCGGCTGCGCGGCCATGCCGGTGCGCTCATGCACTATACGCACGGAAACCTGGACATTCAGGAGCCGTCGGAAACACGCCGCAGCGCCTGCCTGACGCTCGATGTGCCGCTTCCCGTTGTGGTGCTGAACGAATATGTGCGAAAACATTTTTCCATGCTCATGGAACTCAGCGACAGTGTATCACTGTCTAATGCAGGCGGCAGGCTGCGCATCGGGTGTACGGTCTCTGGACTATGGGAGGAATGACCGGATCAGAATTTGATGATGGCCTCCATATCTTCCGCTGGGATGTGCGCGCGAAGGCAAATCATTTGTAATTCTCCGAGTGTGAACAGTTCAGACGTGTTCATCTTTTTTCGCGCCGTTGTAGCTGAACAGCCAATCATTTCTGCCACCTTGGGCGGTGTCGCATAGCCTCTTATGAGTCGCCCAACCTTGATGAAGTCGGGTTCTTTCTTTTTTAAGCGTGGCATAAATTACCTCCTGTTTTTTAGAACGTAGTCGGATGGAGACGTGCTTCCCATGATTCTGGAATTATTTTTTCATTCAGGCTTGTAAAACCACCCCCGTCTGTTTTTTGTGCTGACCAGTGCCGGGCTGACGTTCTCTAGCTGTGCCGCGTTCAGTCGCTGGAAGATCTGGATTTGAAATCTGAACAGCAACACGCCGGGATATCAGAAGCGCGGATACCTGCCATAAAAGAAAAACCGTGAGAAAGCCCATTGCAGGCCTCTCACGGTCTTTTTTATGAATGGAGTTCCAACCCCTGTATCGCATTCTCATACAGAAACGCTTTCAGCGGCTCGGCCTCGGCGGTGTCGTAGTAGTTCAGCAGCGCTTCGTTGAATTGCTCCATGTTTTGATCCCGGATGGTCAGAACGCCCGCTCCGGCTTGCAGCAGGATTTTGTTTGCCAGTGTCAGGCTGGTGCGCTTGTTGCCGTCCCAGAAAAGCTGTCCGCGCGTACCCCAGCAGAAGGCGTTCAGCGCCTTTTCCGTGGCCGAGGCATCGGTGGCAAGGATCGCGGCCAACTCTGCCCGGACAGTCGCTTCCTGCGGCACAGGCGGCGTGTAGTCCGTACCGGAGATGGCCACGCTTCCCGTGCGCAGCTTGCCCCACTCCAGAGCCTCGTTGCGGGCGATGAAGCCGTTGAGCTTGCAGACATACTCCAAGGTCACATCTTCGTCAATCGAGCCAATCAGGAAGCGCCAAGCGTCGCGCATGTTGAGAATGGCCTGAATATCGTCCAGCTGCACGCCGGGAACGTTCACGCCGTCCAAGATCGTCTTCGTCTGCGGGAAGGTGACGGCGCGGTTTTCCATCTTCATGCCGCAGTAGACGTTTTCATCCCACTTCTTCTTGGCTAAAAAGCAGCTCTGCTCCGGTGTCAGGTGGTATCGGTCAGTGTAGGTCATTCTGCTTCACCGTCCTTTGAGCCTTCGGCGTGAAGAAGATACCGCTGCAATTCCAGCACCCACGCCGGGCGAAGATCGCCAACAAGCAGTAACTCACCGTTCTTGTACTCTGCGACCTCGACAAAGCCGTTGTCGTTGTCAAAAAAATGTGCCTCGTCACAGTATGGCAGCACCTTCGACACAGCCTCCCAGCGGCCCGCAAAGCGGCGCAGAACGTCTTCCGTGCCGATGTTGTGCCCGCCGCGCTTTACACGGTTTGCGATGCGTGCAAGGCTTTCCTCCGGCGTGTCAAGGCCGACATAGAACAGCCGGACGGTATAGCCATCCCGCTTGGCTCTGGCTGCTGTCTGCGCCGTGTGGAAGTCTGACAGCGTGGATTCCTGCGTAAAGGAAATGCCTTTGTCCAGGCAATCGTCAATGCGCCGGATCGCCATTTTGCCGCCCTCGAGCGGGCTGACGCCTGCAAGCGCCGTGATGCGGTCAACGTCCACGATCACGCCCAGATCATTGCGCTGCGCCCGCAGAACACCGGTCAGACTGCTTTTGCCCGTGCCGTTCACGCCGCCGATGATGGTGTAGACTTTCATATGCCTGCCCCCTTATTCCGTGACCCCAAGTCAGGCGCGCTTCAGTTCCTTGATTTCCTGACTGTGTTTCCGGACGATTGCCCGGAGCATCTGCACGTCTTCCTTCAGATCTTCGAAGTCGTCTTCCGGGATGCGGGTTTCCATCATGGTCTTTTGATTCTCTGCCAGAAGGTTGAATTTCGGCATAATGGCAGATTCCAAAATCACGTTCATTCTGTGCGCGAAAATTTCATCGATAGCCTGTAAATCTTTTTCATCTAACATCTCGATTCACCTCGTGTTTTCATTATACGGCGTTTCCCGCCGTTGTCAATCCGTTTTCGGCTTCCCGTCCCGCTCCATCGTCTCCGAGATCGCGCGGTTGATAAACCCGTTCGTGCTTTCGCCCTGCGCTTCGGCGTGGGCCTGAATTAAATCTTTCTGACCCTTTGGAACGGTCAAGTTGATGCGGTCATACGCCTTTGCAATCCATTTGTTTTGCGCCTTTTGCTGTGCTTTAGACGTTGCCATACTATTTAACTCTCCTTCTGTTATCGGATAAATCCATTTTTTATCATTCATACTTTAACATACGAGCAAGACATTACGCAGCGATAAAAATGCACAAATATCGTTGCATAATTATATGCACATTGCCTATTAAATATCGTTGCGCAATGATATATAATGAATACAGTCAAGGGGGAACAAACGAAAACACATGGCCGAGGGTCTGACGGTCCGGGAAATCGCCGCCGCGCTGGGTATGAGCAAATCGGCAGTCCAGCGCCGCATTGACCACATCAGAAATCGCGCCCGCCTTCTGGCAAGCGCATAATAGAAAGGATGAATAATATGGAAAACAAGGAACTGAAAGAATTCAAGGAAATCCTGCACGAGGTCAAAGATCTTGACCGCTTTGAAAAATTCATGCTCTTCTGCATGGAGCGTCTGGAGCGCGGTGAAGAGGTTTCGGACATCTGGAACGCATGGGTGCAATCCGGACTCTGATTTTCAATAGGTACTTTCAAGTAGATGAAAATGGCGAAGACTGCGGGGAAAATTCCCCGCAGCCATTTTTTCGATTCTGGGACAAAAAGCATTTTTGGTGTAGAAACAAAATCAGAACAGAAACCCACACAAAATTAAAAACGGAGGGATTTTATGAATCAGGACACGCATCTTTATATCGAAGCGAATCAGAAGCACGGGCATGGATACCAAGTGCATATCGTCATTGACGGCATCGTCGATTCCACAATGGCAGATGAGCCGTTCAGCCTGTATGACGCGCTTGGCGGCGCACAGTTCACGCTGGAGGCCGTAAACAAGGAGCGCGGGACAAATTATCTGTTGCCCGATGTGCTGCTGGTGAGCCGCGAGGCGGCGATGGCAGAGCGGCAGACCGATTTTCTGAGTGCGAAGCTTCTGCGGGAGAACAGCAGCAATATCAGGGTGGGCCGTTTGAGCAGACGCTGAATGCCTGCGCTGCAAAGCTTATCTGCGGCAGCGAGATTATCCCTCCTCCGAAGTCGCCCTATGATCTGTGTACGGCGGGAGAAATCGGCGAGAAAATCGGGATCACATCGAATCTCGTCGGACGGATCGCAAACCAATATGACCTGAAACAGCCTGAATATGGTGAATGGGTGTTGGATGTAGCGGCGCATTCAACAAAGATCGTGAAAACGTTCCGATATTACGAAGCTGTCATTCCGATCCTGAAGGAGAAGCTGCGGAAAGAGGGCAAGCTTTAAGGACCAAGTATGAAATACGAAAATTTGTTTGATGTTCACTGTTTACTTTCTACTGTTTTTGTGGTATAATAAAAATAAGGCGGAACGCCTTTTCAAATCTTTCACTCACCCCCAGCGCCGGACCAGACCGGCTAACAAAGGGTGGGGTGCGGTCAGCAGAATAGAGAAGCATATGCGCTGGTTTGGTGCGATTTCCTTTTGGAGATGTATCAAACCGGCGCTTTTTCTTTATGTTTTGTTGGCCGCACCTTGCAACATTTTTTGACGGGAGGATTGCTTCTTGAACGATTCGGAAAAAATACGGGCTGCCCGTGCGGCGTATATGCGCGAATACGCGCGAAAACGCCGTCGAAGCAGTCAGGAAATGCGCGAGCGGGAAAAAGAGAGCCGTGACCGCTATTGGCTACGGAAATTCGATCAAATGCAGGCCGCAGCAAGCGGCGGAAAGGAAAATGTAAATGAGAAAACCAGGTGAATCAGTCTATTGTTTGAGTTTCTGGAGAAACAAGTTTCATGGAAAATCCGGTGACGAGCCATACTTCGACGTAGTAGAGGACGGAATCTCTGCGGGGAAGGTCATGCGGATTTATGTGGACGCAAAGCGCTTCCCGACATGGGAAAAATGGAAGGACGAGGAAGACAAGGCGCGGGCCTGCGCTTACATCGGCAACGCGTCGATGTGCGGCTATTTTGTCAAGGGCGGCACCTCTTACCCGCTCAGCGCAAGTCCGGCATTTATGATCGAGCGCCCCGAACTCCCCGGCCTTGATACGATTTTGTGGATCAATGTGCTTTGCCCGAATGAGTCAGAATTTCATTGGGCCGTCGAAGAAGCAAAAAAACGGCCGAACTCAAGGCGAAGAACCTGGCTCCCAGCGAACTCTATGCGCCGTTCAACAATGTCCAGTATAGACACCGGGAGGCCGCAGAGAGCGATATTGACGCATTTCTCCGGCGGAACGGGGTCACGCCTGCAACGGCAGAGAATGACGGCACATACGGGCGAAAGATTTACGGGCCTGTCCCAGATGATATCAAAGCGCTGCTCAAGAAAATTGGGCTGGGTGCATCAGAATGCGGAAACACGCTCGGCGAACTTTTTCAAAAATGGGGGGTCCAGTAATGTGGAGGTTCTCCCATCACCGCAGTCGGAAGCTTGCTATAAAAAAGCAGCCGGTCAAGATCGGCGGCATTCCGATTTATCCATATCTGCTGCATGACCGGACCACATTTATGAGTGCGCTTCCTGCGATTGCGCTTCTGCGGCATATCAAGCGGACGAACGCGCCGATCCTGCAAATCTTTTTCGAGACGGACTATGCCTGCGGCGATTCCGGCCAACCGGCAACTGGCCTTTTCCGAAGTTTGGTTTTGATGCTGCTGGGCGGTATGCGCATCGGCGTCGGCGAACCGGACGACCAGCGTATGCGGCACGTTGATCTTGTGGTGAACCACAAGTCACGCAAGCTGATCGGGCTGGTCATTCACACTCCGGAGCGAGACTATTTTGTGACGCCGCAGCTGTTTGAACGGCTGGCTCCAGTTCTGACCGCAGAGAACGGCTTCGAGAAAACGGAGGCTTCAGATGCTGGTCACACATGATATGCTGAAGAAATCCACGCCGGTCTGCATCGCGTTCAACCATATGCCATGGCACTACCTTGCCGTTGCCAGACTGGACATCGGCGGGCAAAGAAAACACTTCATTTGGAAGACGAATTTTAAAAAACGGCTTGAATGGGACGGCTCATTCAACGCGCAGGCAGGCGAAATGCTCCGGATCACACTCAATATGCTGCACGATGCCGGGTATTTGGGCCTTCCGGAAAGCTGGAAGCCCGGAGACGAAGACGACGGACAGCCGCCTGCATGGTTCGAGCTGAAACAGGAAGCAGAGCAGCACCGGACGGAGATTGCGGCGCAGGCCCGGCAGCAGACTGCAAAAACGGCGATCTACACATTTTCACGGGAAAATGAAGACGGTACACGGACAACGGTTCGGGTACGGGCCGCAAATCAGACGGTGGCACGGGAAGCGCTGAGCCAGACGTTTCTGAACCGCGCAACGCTCTGTACGGTGCAGGACGGGGAACGGTACGAACTCTGAAAGAGCGGGACTCGTATTGAACGAAAAATTCAAATACCCCCGAAAAGTCGGGCGGAAACCGCAGGAGTCCGGCACTGTGCCGGGCTTCTGCTTTTATAAGGAGTTTTTTATGGCAATCGAAGATTTTGTCCGGGATTTTAACCGACGCCTGGACGATGCAATCGGAAGGGCAATGGAAGGCGACGTAGCCGATGCTGTCCGCGCGGCGATTGTATCAGCGGTTGAGTCCGAGGTCTACAGCGAGAAGGTTTATAAGCGCAGTGAAGATCATCCGTATATCCGACGGGATGACACCGGCGAACCCGGCGGCTTGCAGGACTGGAACGTGATGGAAGCAAAATATGACCCGTCAACCATGACGCTGGAGGTGCAGGACAGGAGCCGGGACCGGGACAGCGGACGGCTGATCGCGCCGGTCGTGGAAAGCGGCAAGGGCTATCAATGGAAGAAGTCGGCGATTTACAAAACAAAGCAGGCACGCCCGTTCCATCAGAAAGCGCAGGAACTTGCAATCGGAACCGGGCTTGTGCGGGATGCGCTGGCAAAGTCTCTGACGGAAAGTGGATTCAAGGTGAAGGAGTAATAACAATAGACGCAAAAACAGCGCAGGAGAACAATGTTTTTCCTGCGCTGTTTTTGCCCCGTGTGGGTTTTGGTGCGGGTTTTTCAAAAAATGCAGAAAATCAGCACACTGGGCAGAATGCCTGTTTCGATGATAATAATTCGCAAAAGCAAAGAAAAAGACTGGAAATCATTCGAATTCCAGTCTTAATCATTTGGTGGAGATAAGCGGGATCGAACCGCTGACCTCTTGACTGCCAGATGTTATCGGTTCGTGATATCAAGTGTTTTTTCGTCCAATCCGTCTGTTGTATCAGCGAAAAGTGCGGGATTTCACAAGATTCTATCCATTGCGTCCACACGCATTCGCGCACACTTGGGTCACAATCTGGGTCAGGACAAGCAGGTGAATTTGGAGAAGTCCCTTCTCTTATTTTACCGCTTCTTTGTTCCTTTCCTGCTTTGCTATTTTTGACTTTTCAGATATACCCTAGCAGATCTTTTCTACGCCAGCTCGTGCCCGGTGGCACGTAGGCAAGGAGACTTTCCTGTCAGTGGGAAGAGGCGGAATGGAAATATTGGGATGCGATCAGAGCCTTTCGACCACGGCGACATAGCACGCAGCGCGAGCAGCAACAGCGTCAAAATCATTGGCTGCAACATTCTCTTTCCTTACCATTGCGCCACCGATCCCTGCACCTGCCATTCCAGCGTGCAGGTACTCTCCTAGATTTTCTGGCGTTACACCACCAACTGCCAACAGCGGGATGTGGTTGATTGGTGTGCGGATTGCCTTGATATAATGCGGGTCGACACAGTCAGCCGGAAAGAACTTTACAAAGTCGGTACCCGCCTCATATGCTGTGATGATTTCAAAGGGCGTGAACGCACCGGGGATGGAGAGAAGTCCTGCCGCTTTTGTTGCACGGATGATCTCCACATTCACGTTCGGCGAAATAATATACTCCGCGCCAGCTGCGGTAGCCAGCTTTCGCTGCGTCTCGGTCATCACCGTTCCCGCACCGACATGCAGACGATCGCCAAAACTCTCCCGCACCATACGAATTTGCTCCGCCGATACTTCTTGCGGAATATTTCCGGTCTGATCGAATGTGATCTCCATGAATCGAAGTCCTCCGCGCCAAAGTGCATCGGCAATTTTCGTGATTTTTTCCGTTGGTGCACTGCGGACAATGGAAATGAGCTTCTTTTGGCGCAGAAGGTACAAAGATCCTGCGTCATAATCTTCCCCTTCAAAGTCAAATAAGTGAACTGCTACGGTGCTGCTCGGGAGAACGCGCAGTGTCTGCTTACCATCTGGGTACAACGCTGCGGATCTGCCATTGGATGGGAATAGAAATGATATCAGCGATTTGATATGCCTTTTTGAAGCGCTTATGTTATTTGCTTTTCCATGCATCTTCGACCCGACTTTTCTTAGTCTTTTATCTCTGCACTCTTCCAGTGCCATCTCCGCCCATGAGCTTGGCCACATCGGAGACAGAAACTCGATTGAAATCTCCGATAACGCTGTGCTTGAGACAGCTGGCTGCAACTGCAAATTCGAGCGCAGACTGCTTGTCCTCATAGTTGTTCAAGCCATAGATCAAGCCGCCCGCGAAGCTGTCGCCGCCGCCCACACGGTCGATAATATCCCGAATTTCGTACTTTTTGGACACATAGAAGTCCTTGCCGTCGTTCAGGCACGCCGCCCAGCCGTTCCAGTCCGCACTGTGGCTCTCACGCAGCGTGATGGCGATGCACTTCATGTTCGGATAGCTTTCCAGGACCTTATTGCCGAGCACGCGGTACTTCTCACGATCCAGCTCGCCGGACTCCACGTTCACATCGACGGTAATTTCCAGCGACTTCTGCACGTCCTCTTCGTTGGCAATTGCCACATCGACGTACTTGGCAAGCTCGCGCATAACCTCGCTGGCTTTCTTGCCGTATTTCCAGAGGTTCTTGCGGTAGTTGAGGTCGCAGGAAACGGTGATGTTCCGCTTCTTTGCTTCCTGGACGGATTCAAGAGACAGCTCCATCGCGCTTTCGGAAATCGCAGGCGTAATACCCGTGATATGGAACCAAGCCACACCCTCGAAGGCTTTGTCCCAGTCGATATCACCGGGCTTTGCCAGCGCGATCGAGGAATACGCGCGGTCGTAGACGACCTTGCTCGGCAGCTGGTTTGCGCCGCCCTCGAGATAATAGATGCCCATCCGTCCGTCACCGCGGACGATCTTTTTTGTATCGACGCCAAAGTAGCGCAGCTCGCGGATGCAGCATTCTGCAATGTCGTTATTGGGCAAAACGGTCAAAAATTCTGCGTCCATGCCGTAGTTTGCAAGGCTCACCGCCACGTTAGCTTCACCGCCGCCGAAGGTTGCCTCCAGCATCGGACTCTGGAAAAAGCGCTCATGTCCCGGCGCTTTCAGGCGGAGCATGATCTCACCAAATGTCAAAATTTTCATGATTGCTCCTCCTCACTTTTGCAGCAGATGCACAGCAAAGCCGCCGATTTCATCTTTCAGGTACACAGCGACCATCCGTCCACCCTTATACTTGGCAGTCGTCATGTCACACACGAAGCCTTTCTTTGCAAGCTCCGCAATTGCCAGCGGAACAGAATTTGTGCGAATGGCGATGTGTCCATTCTTCCCAAGGTACATGGACTTCATGACCTCGATGCCGCCGGATGCAAACATCGAAGAATTGCCATCCTTGACGGTGAGCGCAAACGCCTCGTTCAGCTTCTCGCAGACGGCGGACGCCGCTTCGGCATCTTCGCAGTTCAGGCCGATGTGCGCCACTTCAAAGCCGAGCGCAGCGCTTCTTGCCTGTTTGCAAAGCTCCGTGATCTTCTCAAAATTGCCGGCTGCAATGTCCGCCTTCGGGCAGACCCAACTGCCGCCGACCGCGTGGATGAACGGCGCAGCGATGAACTCGCCGATGTTCTGACCATTCACGCCGCCGGTCGGGATGAATTTGATCCCGCCGAACGGACCTGAGAGCGCCTTCATGGCAGAAAGACCGCCATATACGCCAGCCGGGAAGAACTTGACCACGGTCAAGCCCAGCTTCATCGCTGCCATGATCTCGCTCGGGGTCACGCAGCCGGGTGTGACGGCAATGCCGTTCTCTACGCACCAGCGGACGACCTCTTCGTCAAAGCCAGGCGAAACGATAAACTTTGCGCCGCACTCGACCGCCTGTTTGCACTGTTCGAGTGTAATGACCGTGCCCGCGCCTACTAACATATCGCGGCAATTTTCCGCGACGGCTTTGATCGAGTCTGCTGCCGCTGCTGTGCGGAACGTAATTTCCATCACATCCACACCGCCGGCAAGCAAAGCCTTTGCCGTCGCGACCGCGTCTTTCGCATCATCCAATACCACAACCGGCACAACAGCGGCCGCAGACAGACGGTTGATTTCATATATCATATATGTCACCCTCTATCGCGGAAAAAATTATACTTGTACAACATCGGGCTGTTCCTTCATCCTACGCATGGACATATGTGCGCTACACAGGCGCTCATACAAATTCCACTCTTCCTGCACCGTCTTGCAATGGCGTGCGAAGTAGTCACGAATAACATCCCGTGCATAATCGTGCGCTACAAAGTGACCATCATCGCCCGCCAGATGCAATGCATCGTCATCTGATGCATCCGGCGCAAGCGCGCCACAGCTGCGCAGCTCTGCCGCAGCCTGCTTGGCCGTCCAGACGTTATTCCACAACTGCCGCGTTGCTTCCAGCTTGGCATAGCCGGCTGTTTCCATGTAGCGATGCCACAGGGGCATGAGCTCCAGCAGCTGCACATCCAACCCTGCTGGCTCAAAAATGTACGCACGCTCAAAGTCGATTTTTTTCGCCATGCTGTTTTCAAAACAGGTGTCGATGATGACGCGTGCGGAGCCTTCCGTAAACGCCGACGACGGCGAATATTGCGACACCACAGCCATCTCCGGCCAGCAGGTGTCGATCATGGCCTGCGTCCGCTTTTCATAATATGTCAGATGACCGGGCTCCATTTCATGACCGATGCACTCGACGATCTTATCGGCGCTCCAGCGCACAAGCGTGTTGAAGTTGCGTTCATATTCCAAATGGTTGTAATCATAGCCGAACAGAATGGACAAAAAGTCTGAACGCGGGTCCGCCAGCGCACGCACGCGCACGCGCGGCATACTGTTGCCGGTCACGTGCATATGCCGTACCGTTTCATCATGGAAAAACTGTGTTGCTCCGGTGAGTACCTGCAAAAGATGTTCTGTGGGCACGGTGATGCGGCTGCGAAATGCGGCGATCTTCTCTTGTACGCTGCCGCTGCCGGGCAGCGCCTGCTGCAGATCGGACAGCAGATCCTGCATGGGCTTCGGATCGTATTCTGGCGCGACCAGACCGTACAGTCCGTCTGTCATTTCGTCGTAGGACATTGTTTGCCCTGAAAGCAGCTGCGCACGCACATGCACGCTCGTCACGTGTTCGATAATGTAGTCGATACGCGCAAGCTCTTGTTCCTGCGCCGTGGCGCGATAGGCTTTCAACAGACCAATGAGGTTCTCCGACTCATCCAGAATGTCACGCAGGGCTTTGCCGTGCTTCAGATCACCGATCTCGTAGTCCGGCAGGATCTTATACTCACGGGAGTAGCGCATACTTGTTCTGCGCCAAAATGGCGACTCGGTAAACCACTGGATGTCGATCTCATCATAACGGCTTTTGGAAAGCGTCAGATCCAGATAGTCCTGCGCCAGCGTGTTGAGCATGGTTTCCGACATAGTTTGCTTCTCCTTTATGATTGTTTTATTGCATTTTCTGCGTCCACGCAGCAAGCTCACTGCCTGTGGCCAGCCATACGTCGCCGGCCTTTTGAATTTCATCCAGCACACGTTCGAGCATGAACAGCCTTCCCTGCTCGCCGGTGGCCTGCGGGTCGAGCTGCAGGCTGAACAGGGCGCCCCAACGGCGCGTACCCGTTAGCTCACACAGCCAGTTATCCAGCACCTGATCCATTCCGGCGCTGCGGGCCGAGCCCGGCGGAATGGGGGGATCGAACGCAAAGGTGAAATACGGAAGGTCAAACAGCGTCCACGAGATAGGAAGCTCCGGCAGCCCCGCCGGCTGGCGGATGTAGGGAACATCCGTGTCGGACAGGGAGCTGGAATAGGCAAAGCCCGCTTCCTTTGCCGCCACAAGTGTCTGTTCTGTGATCTCACCCTCCGGCATGCGGAAGCCTGTTACGGCGCGCCCCGCAGCCTTCTCAATGGCCGCCTTTGCTTTTTTCAGCAGCTCCAACTGCTCTTCCGGCGTGAAATGCGCCAGGATCTCGTGTTCATATCCGTGGCAGCCCAGCTCGTGACCGGCATCCGCAATGGCGCGTACAGCATCCGGATACAGCTCCGCAACGCGCCCGGGAATGAAGAATGTGCCCTTCACGCCGTGCTCCCGGAAGCAATCCAGCAGATGCGGCAGACCGTATTCCATCCCTGTCCAGCCGAGCCGCTGGATGTCACCCTCGGATACGTCGATGCCCGGGTAAAAAATGCGCCCGTAAAACTCCGCGTCCAGATTGACGGAGATCATGGCTGCACTTGTATAGCCCTGCGGCCAGAGAAATGTTCTGCTCAACATGCTGTGACCTCCTGTGCTGCCAAAAAGTGCTGCGCGATGTCCAGACATGTACTGCACCAGACCTCCCGGTTTTCCGCCAGATATGCGCAAAAACGATCCAACATGACGGACCGGCCGGCCGTTCCCGCGATCTGCGGATGAAAAGCCGAAGAACCCATTCGTCCAAAGCGGGCCATGCCTTCGATCTCACGCACCCAGTTGCGGTATACCACATCATAGCCTGCGGGCCGCGGCATTCCTTCCAGAACAGCTGGATAGTTGTGCAGCACCGTTTGCACATAGTCGTCCATCTGCTCATCCCGGCACGGAACATTTACGCCGCACGTGGCCGTGCCGTTCACATAGTACCAGCCGTCTCCCTCGCCGCTTGTTCCGGCGCTGGAATAGACAAAGCCAGCCGATTCATACAGCCAGCGCTCCGTCTGCGGCAGCAGCATTCCCGTCGGGCGCATACCGCGCGCGATGTCGCCGGTGTATTTTTTGAAAAGCTCCTGTGAATGACCGATGCGTGCACACTGCTGGTCAAATGTTTCACCGTAACGACCGGTATGGTCAAGACCGTGATGCGCGAATTCGTGCCCTTCCTTCCGGATCATCTCGATCACATCCGGATGCTCCTGCATCATGTCAGTCGGCACGAACCAGGTCGCCTTCAGATCATAATTCCTAAGAATATCCAGAATGCGTGCGGCGCCGCGATCCGGACCGAACAGACCGATGGAGCGTCCTTTGATGTATTGACTTCCGTTCGGCAGCTTTACGGTTTTATTGCGCCAAATCGTATCGCCGTCCAAATCAAATGAAAGCGAAAACGCGCACTTTGCGTCGTGCGGCCACGAAACGGGCCGCACGACCTTTTTTTCTTCACTCATACCAGCATTCTTCTGCCGCCGTTCGGCGCGAGGATCTGACCTGTCACATAGTCCGAAGCCTCAGAGACCAGATACAGCACTGCGTTTGCAATGTCAAGCGGCTTTGCGATGCGCCCCTTCGGGATGAGCGGCAGTTCATCGTCTACAAATTCGCCGTCGGCTTCATGCAGACCCGGAGTGTCCGTTGTGGGCACCACGATGACGTTGCAGTTGATGTTGAACGGAGCGGCCTCTCTGGCAATGGAGGTCGTCAGACCGATCACGCCGGCCTTCGCGGAAGCATAGTGCGCACACTGCTCACCGCCGCACAGCGCATAGCCGGAGCTGATGTTTACGATGCGCCCGCTGTTCTGCTTGCGCATATAGGGGAATGCCGCGCGGATGGCCGCAAATGCGCTGTATAGGTTCAGCCGCACATAGTGGTCAAATCTCGCATCGTCCAAATCAAAGAAGTCGCGCGGGGCTTCACCGCCTCCGCCGTTGTTGATCAGAAAATCGACCGTGCCAAACACCTCGACCGTGCGGGCGATGAGAGCGTTGATCTGTTCTGTCTGCATAATGTCACAGTGGCAATATTCTGCCGTGCCGCCTTTGGCGCGGATGCCTGCAGCGACTGCTTCGCCGTTTTCGTCATTGATGTCACATACCATCACGCGCACGCCGTACTCCGCCAGCGCCTCGGCAACTCCCTGGCCAATGCCGCGGCCGGAGCCGGTCACGATAGCGGCCTTGCCGCTGATACCCAGATAGTCTTTCATAGAATCAATCCTCCTGTTTTACCTGTTTACTGTTCCCAAGATACGATGACAGGAAGTTCTCTTCCTGCAAAATTTCTGCACCCGTGCCATACCGCACGATGCGGCCCTGCTGAATGACGCATGCATGATCCGCGATCTTTAAGGCTTTGCGCGCATTCTGTTCCACCAGCAGCACCGTAATGCCTTCTTTATTGATCTGCTGAATGATGTTGATGACCTCATTTACGATGAGCGGAGCCAGACCGAGCGACGGCTCATCCAGCAAAAGCAGCTTCGGATCGGACATCAGCCCGCGGGCAATGGCCAGCATTTGCTGTTCGCCGCCGGAAAGCGTACCGGCACGCTGGTGACGGCGCTCCTCCAAACGGGGAAACATTGCAAAGGAGCGTGCAATGCCGACGCTGCGATCCTTTACCAGATACCCGCCCATGAGCAGATTTTCCTCCACGCTCAGGTTTGGAAATATCCAGCGCCCCTCGGGGACCAGAGAGATCCCTCTGGCCACGACCTCGTGTGGCGTGTGCGGCAGCGGCTTGCCGTCATACAAGATCTCACCGCTTTTGGGCTTCAAGAGCCCGGCAATGCAGCGCATGAGCGTGGATTTGCCTGCACCGTTTGCCCCGACGATCGAAACGATCTCGCCGGTGTTTACAGTTGCGCTGATACCGTTCAGCGCTTTGATTTTTCCATAGCTGTATTCCAGATTTTCAATGGTCAGCATCGTCAATCACCTGCCCCCAAATATGCTTCGATCACATCCTCATTCGCCTGGATCTCCTCCGGCAGCCCTGTTGCGAGCTGTTTGCCGAAGTTGATGACCGTCAGCCGGTCACAGACATTCATAATGACATCCATATGATGATCGATGACCAGAATGGCGATCTGCGGATGATCCACACGAATATTGCGGATGATCTGCGACAACTCCTCCGATTCGCCTTCGTTCATGCCGGCTGCCGGTTCGTCCAGCAGCAGCACCTTCGGCGCGCAGACCAGGGAGCGCACGATCTCCAAACGACGCTGCTGACCGTAGGGAAGATTGCTCGCTATCTGGTCGCGCAGATCCCACAGCCCTACGCGCCGGAGCGTCTGTTCACAGACCTCGGCGGCCTTCTGTTCCTCACGGCGGCATTTCGGCGTTTTGAACACGCCGTCCCAGAAGCTGTAGTTCATGTTCTGCTGATAAGCGATATGCACATTCTCATATACGGTCAGGTCGTTGAACAACCGGATGTTCTGGAATGTCCGCGCAATGCCGAGATTTGCGATCTCGTTGGGCTGCCGGCCTACAATGGAGCTGCCCTCCAGAAGGATGTCGCCTTCCGACGGCGCATAGATACCGGTGATAAGGTTAAACAGCGTCGTTTTGCCCGCGCCGTTCGGACCGATGACGCCAAAGATCTCGCCCGGCTTTACGCCGAGGCTTACATGGTTTGTCGCCTTGATGCCGCCGAAGTGCTTGCTGATGTCGCGAATATCCAGAATGTATTCGTTTCCCATTTCAGCGTCCTCCTTTCCGCACGTCCGTGCGACGCTTGAGCGCTGCGCCGAGCTTGCGCACGCCGTTTTTGATGCCGCGCCAGGAAAGCTCCGACGTTCCCATCAGGCCGGACGGACGGAACAGAATGGCAAGCACGACCAGCAGACCGTAGAACACCATGCGCCACTGTTCCGCAGATCCGAAGCGCAGCAGCTCCGGCAGCGGCAGCAGCAGCAGACCGGCCAGGATTGTGCCGGTCAGGCTTCCGCGCCCGCCCAGGATGACCACAATGATAAGCTCGTCCGATTTTGCCATGGTGAACATGTTGGGATGCAGGAAGTGCATATAATGCGCCAGAAATGCACCCGCACAGCCGCACAATGCGCAGCTGATGATCATGGCTTCCATCTTGTATTTGAAGATGTTCACGCCTACGGAACGCGCCGCGATCTCATCCTCCCGCACGGCAATGCAGTTGCGTCCGTGCTTGGAGTTGATAAACGACCGCAGTCCGATCACGGTCAGGATCACGACGCCCCAAACCACAAATACGTTTGAGCCGCTCGGCACATCGGAAAAACCGCGCGCACCGCCGGTGATCGATTCCGTATTCTGAATGACCAGCTTGATGGCCTCGCCGATGCCGAGCGTTACGATGATGAAGTAGTCATCACGCAGGCGCAGTGTGGGGTAGCTGATGAGGTAACCCACAAGGCTTGCTGCCAGCATACCGCCCAGAATGCCCACAAAAATCGGCATTCCGCAGTTTTTTGTCAAAAGCGCCGAAACATAACCCCCAATGGCCATAAAACCTGCATGACCCATGGAGAACATTCCCGTAAAGCCGCAGAGGATGGATACGCCGAGCACTGCGATCATGTAAATGCCGACGATCGTCAAAACACCGATCCAATATTGCATATCCGTTCCTCCTTACGCCTTGTCCTCGCTGGATTTGCCCATCAGACCAGACGGCCGCACCAGCAGAATGAGGATCAGCAGAATGTATGCGAACAGGTCGCGCATCGCTGTGGATACATAGGCCGAAATAAGCGCCTCCGAAACACCCAGGATCAGCGCCCCGAGCACTGCGCCAGGCAGGCTGCCGAGACCGCCGATGACTGCGCAGATGAAAGCCTTATTCGTGTAGAACGTGCCAAGAGAGGGATATGTGGTATACTTTGCACCCAGCAGTGCACCTGCAATTCCGGCAAGACTGCCGGCAATAAGGAATATTGCCGTGATGAGCTTGTATGTATTCACGCCCATAAGCGCAGTGATGTCCAAACTGAATGAGGCACCTCGGATGGCAAGGCCCAGTCTGGTCTTGCGGATGATCAGCTCCACGATAACAAGCGCGAGAATGCTGACGGCAAAAATGATGATGTCCACCAGTCCGATGCTTGCCCCAAACAGGTTGATGCTCTGCGCCGTAAAGTTGACCGGGTACACGCGGAAGCGTCCGGTAAAGGCGATGATGACCAGATTGTCGCCAATGACCGACATGCCAAGACCGATGATCATCAGGTATACCCGACGTGCATTGCGGCGCAGCAGCGGACGATAGGCGGCGAACTGGATGAAGGCGGCGAGCAGCGCAGCCGCGATCACACCCATGATAATGCCCGCCAGCAGGTTCTGCATGGCATAGGTCAAAAAGAAAAATGTTGCGAATGCGCCGATCGTTACAGAAATGCTGTGTGCAAAGTTTGTGAAGTTCAGAAGACTGTAGATCAGCGCATAGCCGACCGCCATCAGTGCATACACGCTGCCGACGGACAACCCGTTGATAAGCTGTTGAATAAACACCGTAAGTTCCTCCTGTGTCAGGCCGCATGACCTAGAATATCACGTTCCCGGAATGCTCCGGGCCGTTTTGCCAAACAGTCTCTGCGCCGCCTGGCAGGACATGGCTGTTTGAGGCTTAAGCGTGCAGATCGTAGAGCTCGATCTGTTTGAATTCACCGTCCACGATCTGATAGATCGGAACCTGACGGTACACATTGTGCGTCGCCGGGTCAATCGTGATGGTGCAGGTCAGGCCCTGCAGGTCTTTCGTTGTTTCCAAAGCGTCGCGGATGGCCACGGAATCTGTGCTGCCCGCCTTTTCGATCGCGCCCGTCAGCAGCTTAAAAGCGTCACAGGCCATGTAGCAGTCCGGCGCAGCGTCGATGCTGGGATCATAGCCCCAACGCGCAATAAACTTTTCCAACAGCTCGTCGACGCCGGGAGCCTTGGTCACGCACGCAACGTTAAAGATGATCCCGTTCACATTGTCACCGGCGATCTCGAAAATGCCGCCGGACATGGTACCTTCCGTAGAGAGCAGCGGCTGCGTGATGCCAAGCTCACGCGCCTGGTTGGCGATCAGGCCGATCTGCTTGTGGTAGCTAGTTGCCATATACAGGCAGTCAAAGTCGCCAGATTCCTTGATCTTCGTCAGAACGGCACGGTAATCCACGTCACCGGTGTTATAGGCCTCCTTGGCGACGACCGTACCGCCGGCTGCTTCCACGGCAGCGGCATACTGACCGCTGACGCCCAGCGAAAAGTCACTGCCGATCTCATAGATGATCGCCACATTCTTGTAACCGAGCTTTTCAACGGTGTACTGACCGAGGATCGTGCCGCTCTGCGGGTCGTTCAGGCAGGCGCGGAACGCATAGGGCCGGACCTTCCCATCGTCGGTCATGGTGACCTTGGTGTTTGTGGCCATGGTGGAAATGACAGGCACTTTATACTCCGTTGCCACATCGACCAGCGCGATCGTGGTAGAAGAAGCTTCGCAGCCGATGAAGGCGCAGACGCCGTCGTTGAGAATGGCTTTGCGTGCCACGTTCGTTGTTTCAACGGCGTCGTCGCGGTTGTCGTAGCTCAGAAGCTCGATCTTCCGGCCGCCGAGCAGGCCGCCGTTTTCGTTCACCTCGTCCGCCAGCAACTGAACGGTGTGATACATGACGTCGCCCCACAGAGAGCTTTCGCCGGTTCTTGCGCCCACGACGCCGATCTTGATCGGGCCAGTGGCATCATCGGATTTCTTGCTGCACGCGCCCAGTGTCAGCATCATCGCGACGATCAGAAGAATTGCTGTCAGTTTTTTCATTGAACTTCTCTCCTCATAATATTTTTTGTGTTTTAGCCGTACCGCGCGAAGCTGTACCGCTGTTTATTCTGGAACTGTGCTCCTGCGCGGAGCACAGAAACCGTCTGCTTTACTGCGTCAGGCCGCATGACCTAGAATATCACGTTCCCGGAATGCTCCGGGCTGTTTTGCCAAACAGTCTATGCGCCGCCTGGCAGAACATGGCTGTTTGCGGCTTAAGCGTGCAGATCGTAGAGTTCGAGCTGCTTGAATTCGCCGTCCACGATCTGATAGATCGGAACCTGACGGTACACATTGTGCGTCGCCGGGTCAATCGTGATGGTGCAGGTCAGGCCCTGCAGGTCTTTCGTTGTTTCCAAAGCGTCGCGGATGGCCACGGAATCTGTGCTGCCCGCCTTTTCGATCGCGCCCGTCAGCAGCTTAAAAGCGTCACAGGCCATGTAGCAGTCCGGCGCAGCGTCGATGCTGGGATCATAGCCCCAACGCGCAATAAACTTTTCCAACAGCTCGTCGACGCCGGGAGCCTTGGTCACGCACGCAACGTTAAAGATGATCCCGTTCACATTGTCACCGGCGATCTCGAAAATGCCGCCGGACATGGTACCTTCCGTAGAGAGCAGCGGCTGCGTGATGCCAAGCTCACGCGCCTGGTTGGCGATCAGGCCGATCTGCTTGTGGTAGCTAGTTGCCATATACAGGCAGTCAAAGTCGCCAGATTCCTTGATCTTCGTCAGAACGGCACGGTAATCCACGTCACCGGTGTTATAGGCCTCCTTGGCGACGACCGTACCGCCGGCTGCTTCCACGGCAGCGGCATACTGACCGCTGACGCCCAGCGAAAAGTCACTGCCGATCTCATAGATGATCGCCACATTCTTGTAACCGAGCTTTTCAACGGTGTACTGACCGAGGATCGTGCCGCTCTGCGGGTCGTTCAGGCAGGCGCGGAACGCATAGGGCCGGACCTTCCCATCGTCGGTCATGGTGACCTTGGTGTTTGTGGCCATGGTGGAAATGACAGGCACTTTATACTCCGTTGCCACATCGACCAGCGCGATCGTGGTAGCAGAAGCTTCGCAGCCAATGAACGCACAAACGCCGTCATTGAGAATGGCTTTGCGTGCCACGTTTGTTGTTTCGACAACATCATCGCGGTTGTCGTAGCTCAGGATCTCGATCTTCCGGCCGCCGAGCAGGCCGCCGTTTTCATTCACATCGTCCGCCAGCAACTGAACGGTTTGATATATGACATCGCCCCACAGGGAGTTTTCACCGGTTCTTGTACTCATGACACCAATTTTAATAGAATCGTCAGCATCGTCGGACTTCTTGCTGCACGCGCCCAGCGTCAGCATCATCGCGACGATCAGAAGAATTGCTGTCAGTTTTTTCATTGAACTTCTCTCCTCATAATATTTTTTGTGTTTTAGCCGTACCGCGCGAAGCTGTACCGCTGTTTATTCTGGAACTGTGCTCCTGCGCGGAGCACAGAAACTGCCTGCTTTACTGCATCCACGCACCGCCGTTCGGCGAAATGACCTGACCCGTGAAATAGTCCGATGCGGACGAAGCCAAAAACGCGACAGCGTTGGCAATGTCCTCCGGCTGACCTGCGCGCGGCCACAGCGTGTCGGCGATCTCGTCTTCCCAGTCGCGGATCCGCGCCATGCGGGTGTCGACCAGACCGGGCGCAACGCTGTTTACGTTGATGCTTTCCTTTGCCAGTTCATGCGCCAGTTCTTTGGTAAAGGCAATGACGCCGCCCTTGGCTGCGGCGTAGTGCGGGTCGGAGAAATCGCCGGTGATCCCGGCACCGGAACTGATGTTCACGATTTTCCCCTGTTTTTTTGCCCGCATGATCGGCAGCACCGTCATGGTAAAGCGGAACACGCTGTTCAGGTTCAGCTCGATCAGGCGCATCCATTCCTGCTCATTGATGGTATCCACAGTTACGCCGCCGCCGCAGCCGGCCGCATCATTCACCAGAATATCCACAGTGCCAAATTTCTGCACCGCCGTGTCCACGACCTTCTGAATGTCCTCATACTTGCGCACGTCGCAGTAAAGCCCCAAGCATACGCCGCCTGCCAGCGTGATCTCATCGGCGGTGTTCCTGACGCTTTCCGCTTCAATGTCGCACGCAACGACATTTGCGCCGAGCCCCGCCAGTTTTTGCGCAATGCCGCGACCGATGCCGTTGCCCGCGCCTGTCACAATGGCGGTTTTCCCGGCCAGCTGAAAATAATGCTCCATATTTGCGTGGATCCAGTTCTGATTCATAGTATTTCCTCCGCACCATGATGGGCATGAACTTGAGCAAACTGCACAAGCTCACGCCGTGTTTTCCTGTGATAGTACTCATGTTAGCACAACAAAACGTGTTTTTTCGGACACACGAGGAACGGAGCGTTGTATTTTACCCGCTTGTTTTCACTGCTCCTGCGGACATTCGCCATGACCGCTTTTCTCTTTTACAGCACCCGTCCGCTTTTGGAGCGGAATTTGCCCCGGAACGCTGACGGTGTCATGACCTTCAGCTTGACAAAATTTCGCGTCAGCGTTTTCTGCGAATTATAGCCGACATCCAGCGCAACGTCCAGCACGGTCAGCTCCGTTGTAATGAGCAGTTCACATGCGTGGTTCACGCGGATCTGGTTCAGAAAGTCCTCAAAGTTGAACTCTACCTGCTCCACCAGCAGCTGCTGCAGCTTTGGTACCGTGATTTGGAATTTTGCCGCGACGCTCTTGGCTGTGAGCGGACTTGCGTAATTTCGATAGATATAGTTTACTATGGTATATCCGATGCGTTCCTCTTCGATATGACAGATGTTCTGCACCTTCTGGTATGTCGCCCGGTACTGACCGATGCGGTCGCCCACCCGTGTGGCAAACACTTTTGAAATGTGCGATTCATCCACAAACCCCAAGATCTCCGCCAGCTCCCGCAGAGTCAGGTCGGTATACAACAGATAATTCACGGTCTTGCAAATGCGCATTTCGTTCAGAAGATCAAAAAAGGACAGCCCCGTCATTTGTGTGATATGCGCGCTGACGGTCGATTCACTGTAGTAAAACTGCTGCGCGATCTTCTTGAGCGTCAGCTTTTCATTGCAGTGCAGATACATATAACGCAGAATGTCCACGGAATCCACGCATTCGCTGCGCCCGCTCTCCGGCTGCTCCGTTGCCGCGCGCGTAAAAATGACCGTCAGATACACGATCAGATTCAAAACCGCAATGTTTTCCAGTTCTTTTTCCGCGTGCAGGTTCTTGCTTGATTCAATGCCGATCTCCTCACGGATGAGCTGCACGATGTTCCGCACATCCGCGATCTTGTCCTCTGACAGCTGCACGGCGGCATGGTCCTCAATGCGCGTCAGGCTGGAGCACGGATCGCCCGATACGTCGCTGAACAGATGTATGACGTTCTGCACCGTATCAAAGTGATAGCGGATGATCACATACTGCACCGGCTTCTCGACCGCACTGATCTCGCTGACCTGCCACGGCAGGATGGACACAAGAGTTCCCCTTCGGAAGTCATACTCCTTGCCCTGAATGACGATTTTTCCGGCGCCGTCCAAAGCAAACAGAAACCGCGATTCCTGGTGAATGAGCGGCACTGCCGGTTCTGACACGGTTTCGTAGTCCAGACTGAACAGGCGGCTCTGATCCACCTGTGACCGATTGAACGACTGCATCTCGATCAGTTCTTTCATAGGCCCTCCCAACGGCAGAATTCTGTAGAGTTACTGGTATTTCTACAATTTATATTATAAAATGGCGAAAATAGCAAGAGGCTGTGGACAGTTAAGCGTGGATCTATTGTATTATCCGCAGGTGATCTGTACGCGCCTGCCTCGCATTTTTGACAGGCCTTGTTCCCGCCAGACCTATATGCGTGCATGGAAAGGCGGGCATATATGTGAAAGCGCACACAAGAACCTGTTAAAGTACAAAGAAAATCCATCATTTCGCACGTCCTGCGCAAAAAGTATCTGTTAGAATACGTTTATAAGGTCGCTGGCGATCAAAAAAACTGAAAAATAGGAGGGTTACCCATGCAAGGTCCCATCCACGTTAAAAGTGAGATCGGTCCGCTGCAAAAGGTCTTGCTTCACCGCCCGGGGCGGGAGCTGGAGTATCTTGTGCCGGATGCGCTGGAACGCTTGCTCTTTGACGATATTCCCTATCTGCACGGTGCGCAGCAGGAGCATGACCGGTTCGTGCAGCTTCTGCGAGAAAACGGCACAGAGGTCGTATTCCTGGAGGATCTGACGGCGGAAGCCATCGAAACAGACGATCCTGTTCGGGATGCATTCATTGATGCCGTTATTTCCGGCGCGGGAGCGCTGGCGGAGTATTACCGGCCGGAGCTGACCGAGTACCTGAAAAGTATTTCTGATGCGCATGTGCTCGTAGAGAAAACAATGTCCGGTATCTGCGTGCAGGAGCTTCCGGCTTCGCAGAAAAGCTGTTTGGGCCGGCTCATGCAGCAGGATGACCATTTTGTGATGGATCCCATACCAAACCTGTATTTCACCCGGGATCCGTTTGCGTGCATTGGCAATGGCGTGAGTCTGAATCGAATGCATTCGCAGACGCGCTGCCGGGAAACGATCTATGGCCGGTTCATTCTGAAGTACCACCCGGAGTTTTCTGATCGTGTACCATTATACTACACGCCGGAGCTTCCGACAAGCATTGAAGGCGGGGATATTCTAAATCTGAGCGCGCAGGTCATTGCGGTCGGCGTATCGCAGCGCACGCAGCCAGAATCCGTTGAGCTGCTGGCGCACAACCTTTTTGACGCGCAGGATTGCAGTGTGGACACCGTTTTGGTCTTTGACATTCCCCACAGTCGTGCCTTCATGCATCTGGACACGGTCTTGACCCAGGTCGACACCGATACCTTCACGGTGCATCCCGGCATTCTGGACAGACTGCATATCTATGAGATCACGCCGGCTGCCGGCGGACAGCTGCATATCCAGGAAATGGTCCGCCGCCCGGAGGAGGTGCTGGCACACTATCTGCATCAGGATCATGTGCGCCTCATCCGCTGCGGAGGCGAGAGCGCGATCGCGGCGCAGCGCGAGCAGTGGAACGACGGCTCCAATACGCTGTGTATCCGTCCGGGCTGCGTAGTCGTGTATGACCGCAACCATATCACAAATCAGATCCTGACGGATGCCGGGATCGAAGTTCTTACCGTTCCCAGCGCCGAGCTTTCGCGCGGCCGCGGCGGTCCGCGCTGCATGAGCATGCCGCTTTGCCGCGCCGCGCTGTAACAGGAGCAAGCAAATTGGATGATCCATATCCGGAAAACCAAAATCAGTGGACCAAATAGAAAGGAGCATTTTTATGCCTGTCAATCTTCGTGGAAGAAATTTTCTGAAACTGCTGGACTATTCTCCGGCAGAGATCCGTTATCTGCTCGACCTGTCCAGAACATTCAAGGACCTCAAGCGCACGGGCACGCCGCACCGCTATCTGGAGGGCAAGAACATCGTCCTGCTGTTTGAGAAAACGTCGACCCGCACGCGCTGCTCATTTGAGGTCGCCGGAATGGACCTTGGCATGGGCGTGACGTATCTCGACCCCGGCAGCAGCCAGATGGGAAAGAAGGAGTCCATCGCCGACACGGCAAAGGTCCTTGGGCGGATGTATGACGGCATCGAATACCGCGGCTTCAGCCAGAAGATCGTAGAGGAACTGGCAGAAAACGCGGGCGTGCCCGTCTGGAACGGCCTGACCGACGAATTCCATCCGACGCAGATGCTGGCGGACCTTTTGACTATTGAGGAAAAGAAGGGCACGCTCAAGGGGCTGCGCTTTACGTATTTTGGCGACGCGCGCAACAACATGGGAAATTCCCTCATGGTCGCGTGTGCAAAGATGGGGCTGCATTTCACCGCCTGCGCGCCGAAGGAGCTTTTCCCGGCACAGGAGCTGGTCGAGAAGTGCAAGGAGCTTGCGGCGCAAAGCGGCGGCTCGGTGACGCTGACCGAGAGCGTGGAAGAGGGCGCGCGGGACGCGGACGTGCTGTATACGGATATTTGGGTTTCGATGGGCGAGCCGGACTCCGTCTGGGCGGAGCGCATCCGGCTTTTGACGCCGTATCAGGTCAACGCCGAAAAGATGGCGCTGGCAAAGCCCGACGCGCTCTTTATGCACTGCCTGCCGTCGTTCCACGACATCAACACGACCATCGGAAAGCAGATCGCAGAGAAATTCGGCATTACCGAGATGGAGGTCTCGGACGAGGTGTTCCTTTCACCGCAGTCGGTCGTCTTTGATGAGGCGGAAAACCGGATGCACACCATCAAGGCGGTCCTCTATGCAACACTTCATTGAGCGGGCGCGGACTAAAAACTGGATCGGATTTGGTGCGCGTGCGGCGCTGCTGCTGGTCGGTGCGATCTGGGGCAGCTCGCTGGTCGTGGTAAAATCCGCCGCGGAGTATATCAGTCCGAATTTTCTCATTGCACTGCGTTTTACGGCAGCATTTGCCGTACTGGCTCTGATTTTTTGGAGGCGGCTGCGCGGCGTATCCCGCTCGCTTCTGGGCCGCTGCGCCGTGATCGGCGCATGCCTGTTTCTGGCTTACTGGATCCAGACGATCGGCGTAACGTTTGCCATGCCCGGAAAAAGCGCATTTCTCTCCTCGATCTACTGCGTGCTCGTGCCGTTCATTTACTGGCTTATCAGCGGTCAAAAGCCGAAGCTGCGGAATCTGTTGGCGGCGGTGCTGTGCGTGGGCGGGATCGTGCTGACCAGCGTGACGGGCGGCTTCACGATGGAGCTGGGCGATATGCTGGCGCTGCTCAGCGGCATATTCTTTGCTGCGCACATTGCGGTAGTTGGGAAACTGGGGCAGGGGGAAGATCCCATTGTGGTGACGATCCTTCAATTCGGTTTCTGCGCACTGTTCGCATGGATCGCAACCTTTGCGCTGGAAGGCGTGCACATGACCTGGGATAGGCGCGCCTTGGGCGGCGTCCTCTATCTGGCGTTGTTTTGCACCATGCTGGCGCTGCTGCTGCAAAATGTGGGGCAGAAGTACGCCTCGCCGGCCAGCGCGTCGATTTTAATGAGTACTGAGTCAGTATTCGGCATTTTGTTTTCTGTTCTGTTTGCTGGCGAGGTGGTCACGCCGCGGCTGGCGGTCGGCTTTGCGCTGATCTTTGCAGCCGTGCTCGTTTCAGAGGTGCAGCTGCCTGCGAAGCAAGCTGCGAAACAATAAAAACCAGCGCCGCACAGGAACGTTCTGGGCGGCGCTGCTTGAAATTTTGAGGTTAAATAATATAATAGAGGTTAAATATTATTTATAACAAAGGAGGCGCACCATGTTTACCATTCTCCGCATAGACGCGCATGCGAGCGCCGACCGCATGCCCACAGAGTACGCCGCGCTGGCAGCCAGCGGGCGGACTGATGTTGTTTTAAAACAAGCCGATGCCGAAACGCCGGAACAGCTTGTTGCTGCGGCGCAGGAAGCAGATGTTTTGCTGACGGATTGCGCTATGCTGACTGGCGCGGTGCTGCAGCAGCTGCCGCGCTGCCGCGCAATTATTCGCTATGGCGTGGGGTATGACACAGTGGATGTTGCGACTGCAAGCAAATGTGGTATCGCCGTTGTCAATGTGCCGGATTTCTGCAACGAAGAGGTATCAAACCATGTAATGATGTTTCTGCTTGCTGCGGCAAAGAAGCTGAAACCGTTAGATGCGCTTGTTCGGCAGGGGCAATGGGCGCAGGCAAAAGCCATGCAGCGTCCGATGGGCAGCATTCATGGCGAGACTCTGGGGATCATAGGCTGCGGCAATCTGGGGCGAAGCGTGGCGGTAAAGGCACACGCATTTGGTATGCCGGTCATTGGTTACAGCCCGCACACCCCGCAACCGCTACTGAATGCCGCAGGAATACGAGCTGTTGGATTTGAAGAGCTGCTGCAAACTGCAGATTATATCTCTGTGAATACTAGCCTAAATGCACGCACCCATCATCTTATTGACCGTGCCGCATTGAAGCAGATGAAGCCAAGCGCCGTGCTCATCAACTGCGCGCGCGGAACGATCGTTGATGAAGCTGCGCTCATTGAAGCTCTGCAGGCGCACACGATCGCAGGCGCGTGTCTGGATGTGTTTGAAACAGAGCCGCTTCCGGGCACATCGCCGCTCTGTGCGTTGGATAATGTGCTGCTCATGCCGCATGACGCATCGTATTCCGACGCCAGCTTTCATCTTCTCAAAACACGTGTGATCGAAGAAGCGCTGCGCGTGTGCGATGGTGCTACGCCGCTACATGTGGTAAACGCAGTGCAGCTTGGTCTGATATGACAGCAGGTCAGGAGAACGTGGATCACGGCAGGGAGCTGAAAGGACACACTGCAGCGTGTCTGACGGGTATGATCCTCTGCATTACGCCGCCGGACAAGATGGCGGTGCAATGCAGCACCACCTTCTATATCCAGGCGACGAGTGCGGAGTTGAATGAGCTGAACACCATGTCGAGCCTCAACGACTATGCCGAGCCCGCCGGCGAAAAACAGGTCTGGGATATCCACGAGGGAAACGCAAGTGGCAGAGATGAAAAAGCGGACATTGGTTTCATTGTTCTTGCAGTCATGAGTGAAAACTTGGTCGTCAGCAGGACGCCCAAGGGTCTCCTCGCGACAGATTACACCCTTACGACAACCCCACGACGGAAAAAGCGGACAAGCTTGTGAATGGCAGAGCCGTCTAAAAAACGCCATCGGCTGCCACGGTCTGAAAGAACTCATTGGCAGACTGGAACCGCCGTGCAGGGTCTTCCTGATAGCCAAGGCAGGCAAGGCAGTGAACGATAAAATACAGCGGCTGACATTCTATTTGGCTATTAAAAACATATGAGGAATTGAAAAATGGGAAAAAAGATTGTTATTGCTCTGGGCGGCAACGCTCTGGGCAAAAATCTAGAAGAGCAGATGCAGGCTGTCAAGACGACGGCCTGCGCCATCGCAGACCTGATCGAGGACGGCCACGAGGTCGTCATCGCGCACGGCAACGGCCCGCAGGTCGGCATGATCCAGAACGCGTTTGCCGCTTACCACAAGCAGCAGGCCAAGAGCGACATCATGCCCCTTTCCATGTGCGTAGCCATGAGTCAGGGCTACATCGGCTACGATCTGCAGAACATGATCGGCGAGGAGCTTGACCGCCGCGGTCTGGGCATCCACTGCGCGACTGTTCTGACGCAGGTCGCCGTTGATCCGGCTGACCCCGCGTTCCAGCATCCGACCAAGCCCATCGGCGCGTTCATGACCGAGGAAGAGGCCAAAAAGCTCGCCGCTGAAAAGGGCATCGATGTTGCCGAGGACGCAGGCCGCGGCTGGCGTCAAGTCGTCGCAAGTCCGCGCCCGAAGGAGATCGTTGAGATCGCCACGGTTCGCGCACTTATGAACGCAAAGCACGCTGTTATCGCTGCCGGCGGCGGCGGTATCCCGGTTGTGTGGGAAGACAAGTATCACCTCAAGGGCGTGCCCGCCGTCATCGACAAGGACTTCGCCTCTGAGTGCATGGCCGAGCAGCTTGACGCCGACATGCTTATCATCCTGACAGCTGTCGAGAAGGTCGCCATCAACTTTGGCAAGCCCGACCAGAAGAATCTGGACGAACTGACCCCGGAGGAAGCCCGCAAGTACATGGTCGAAGGTCAGTTTGCCCCCGGCTCCATGCTGCCGAAGGTCGAAGCGGCTGTCAAGTTCGCCGAGTCCAAGCCCGACCGCACCGCCCTCATCACCCTCCTGGAAAAAGCCAAGGACGGCATCGAAGGCAAAACCGGCACTGTCATTCATCAATGAACCCGTCGTCTCTTTCCATTCTTGGAAAAAGCCGCGTGCTCTATCGCTTTGCAGAGTGCTGGGATCATTTTCCTGACGAATATTTCGATCACCCCCGGCCCAGTGGACGTACAAGTATGCAGGACAAAAAGGACGGGAAAAAATTGCAGACGATGGAACGGTGAAAAAACTGATCCATGCATTGGAATTGGAAAACAGTCTGCATGAAAGGTATCTTAAAATCATACCTGTTATCATTCCATAAAGTACGCCGGCAACTACGGAGTTTGGAATCGCAATCAAAGGAACAAGCGCGACGATGCCAATCCCGGTACCCCCTACAACGCGATTACGACCGGTGTAAAGTCCATTGGGCACGGCTGACAGACGACAGACCGTACACTGGTGGAACCGATCAAGCGTGGCTGCTGGCAGGTGCTAGCGCCGTCTCCGATTGCGCTGCAATCGGAGAATATTGGGAATGTGCCTCCCATGGTTGCAGAAAAAGCTGCCGGGGACTCTTGAAATTCACAAAAGCTGGTTTTACACCTATGGAAGTCATTGTCTGCGCAACAGAAAATGGGGCGAGGACAGTCCAATGGGCGAAAGCCCTTGGTACATTGGAAACAGGAAAAATCGCAGATTTATAGCATTTTTCAAAATTAAAGCGCATATCCACAAGAACGAAACCACCCTGAACAGTCCGAAGGCGAAACATTCTGAAAGGCGTGTTGGATCGCGTTCGGAAGAGCATCCGGTGACCTTGCCTTGAATTTGCGCAAAAGAGCCTTTACCTTCGACCAAAGCTTTTCAATAGGGTTCAGGTCAGGGCTATACGGCGGAAGATAAGTGTATCGAACACCAGAACTGTCCAATAAATCTTTCACTGCCTTTGCATGGTGCAACTTCATATTGTCCATCACGAGGACAGGATCGTCGTATTCTTTGGCTTAAAAGAGGTGCAGAGTCAACCGCTCTGCTTCCTCCAAGCGAATAGGCATATCGTCTTGTCATATCGGTGTTGCAGCCGCTTTCATCCAGAAATACAAGATCACTTGCACGGAACCCAGATATAAGACCGTTCCAGTTTTTCCTCTTCTCGGCCACATCGGGGACGCTTCCGTTCACTGGCATGAAGAGATTTTTTCTTCCGGCGGTATCCTGCTTTCTGAAGAAAACGCCAGACGGTATCAATGCTGACAGACAAATTCAACGTTTCAATGATCTCCAGACAAGTGATATCCGGCTGTTTCTCCAGAAGTGAAAGTATGTGCTGATGGTCTGCATCGGACAATTTGGGCTTCTTTCCACACAGATTCGTCTGAGTTTCGTAGCTTCCTGTCTCGTTCCGACGCTTCAGCAAGCGATAGATCGAACAGGTGTTCACAGAAAAGCACTTTGCCAGTTCCTTTACACGGATACCCTTATCGTATCCTTCCAAAATCAACTTTCGAGCTTCATTGTGCAGCATTGCACGCACCTTCTTTGCCTTTATTATATCACTTTTTCTCAATGGTTAAAGCATTCTGCTGTATTATTGAAAATTGCTATAATTGTAGTCATTGATAATCCACTTGCCAATATTGCGTCACTGATGAAGACGGACAACACAAAAATGTCATGAAGGAAGGCATCATCGAAAAGAATATTCCGAAAATACCGATATGCCGGAAAGGCAAATCTATTATGACTGTAAAAGAAATGAAACGCTACGCCCTTGCGTGTCCCACGAGCATGGGCGTGCGCATCACGCCGGAAAACCGGATGGCGGTGCAGAACAGCAATACGTTTTATATGCAGGCGACCAGCGCGGAATCAAACGTGCTGAATGTCGCGTCGAGCCTTGGGCGGGAGTGCCTCGTGCTGACCAAATTTGTCAAGGACAGCCCCGTTGCCGACCTCATCAAGCGGCAGCTCCGCGCACGGAACATCCGCTTTGAGGGTCTGGACGTGGAGCAGGGCGGTCCGTGGGGCTATCGCCATCAGTTCAACATCGCGGACTCCGGCTTCGGACTGCGCGCGCCGCGTGTCTGGAACGACCGCGCGGGCGAGGTCGGCAGAACGCTTTCCATTGATGATTTTGACGTAGAACGCATCTTCGGGCAGGAGGGCGTCGGCATTCTCCACCTATCCGGTCTGATTGCCGCCATGAGCCATGAGACGACCGAGTGCTGCCTTGCCCTCGCAAAAGCCGCAAAGCAGTACGGCACACTCGTCTCCTTCGACCTCAACTACCGCGCGACCTTCTGGAAGGGGCGTGAGGAAGAACTTGCCGAGGCATTCAGCGAAATTGCGTCTCTTGCCGATGTTCTCATCGGCAACGAGGAGGACTTCCAGCTCTGCCTTGGCTTTCAAGGACCGGAGACTGGCGGCAAAGACCTTGCTTCCAAAATCGAGTCCTTCAAAATCATGATCTCGCAGGTGCAGGAAAAATATTCGAACGCAAAAATGTTCGCAACGACGCTCCGTCAGGTCATTTCGGCCAACGAGCACCTCTGGGGCGCGATTTTGCTGGCAGATGGGAATGGTACGTTGAGCAGCCGCGCGAGATCCAGGTCATGGACCGCATCGGCGGCGGCGACGGCTTTTCCGGCGGGCTTCTCTATGGCGTGCTGAATGGCTGGGAAGCGGAAAAGCGCCTGCAATTCGGCTGGGCGACCGGCGTTCTGGCCGCGTCGAGTCTCAACGACTACGCCGAGCCTGCCGACGAAAAGCAGGTCTGGGACATCTACAAGGGCAACGCCCGCGTGCAGAGATAAAGGAGCGTAGCACATGAAAAAAGCAGACATCGGTTTAATCGGACTTGCCGTCATGGGCGAGAACCTTGTCATGAATATGGAGTCCAAGGGCTTCACTGTGGCGGTTTTCAACCGCACGACAGAAAAGGTGGACAAATTCGTCAACGGCAGAGCCGCAGGTAAGAACATCATCGGCTGCCACAGCCTTGAAGAACTGGTGGACAATCTGGAAAAACCGCGCAAGGTGTTCATGATGGTCAAGGCAGGACAGGCTGTGGACGATATGATCGAGCAGCTCCTGCCGTTGCTGGACAACGGCGACATTCTCATCGACGGCGGTAACTCGCACTTCCCTGACACCATCCGCAGAACCGCGTATGTTGAATCCAAGGGCAAGCTCTACCTCGGAACCGGCGTCTCCGGTGGCGAAGAGGGCGCGCTCAAAGGTCCGAGCATGATGCCCGGCGGCTCTCCCGCCGCGTGGCAATACGTCAAGCCGATTTTCCAGGCCATCTGCGCGAAGGTCGAGGACGGCGCGCCGTGCTGCGACTGGGTCGGCGAAAATGGCGCAGGTCACTTCGTCAAGATGGTACATAACGGCATTGAGTACGGCGATATGCAGCTCATTTGCGAGGCGTATCAGCTCATGCGCGACCTCCTTGGAATGTCCGACGATGAAATGCACGAGGTCTTCGCGGAATGGAACAAGACCGAGCTGGATTCCTACTTAATTGAGATCACCCGCGATATTTTTGCCTACAAGGATACCGACGGACAGCCCATCGTCGAGAAAATTCTTGACACTGCCGGTCAGAAAGGCACCGGCAAATGGACGGGCATTGCGGCTCTCGATGAGGGCGTCCCGCTGACGCTCATCGGTGAAGCGGTCTTTGCAAGATGCCTGTCCGCGATGAAAGCAGAGCGCGTCGAGGCGGCGAAGGAATATCACAGAACCATTCCTGCTTTTACCGGCGACAAGGTCGAGATGGTCGAAGCCATCCGGCAGGCGCTTTACGCCTCTAAGATCATCTCCTACGCGCAAGGGTACACGCTCATGCGCACGGCGGCAAAGACCTACGGCTGGAACCTCAACTATGGCGGCATTGCGCTCATGTGGCGCGGCGGCTGCATCATCCGCTCGGTCTTCCTCGGCAAGATCAAGGAAGCGTATGACAAAAATCCGGAGCTGTCGAACCTCCTGCTCGACCCGTATTTCAAGAGCACGATGGAAAAACTCATTCCCGCGTGGCGCAAGGTCGCGGCCGCGGCAGTTTCGTATGGTGTGCCCGCGCCTGCAATGACGGCGGCACTCAGCTATTTCGACGGCTACACCACCGACCGCCTGCCCGCAAACCTTTTGCAGGCGCAGCGCGATTACTTCGGCGCGCACACCTACGAGCGGCTCGACAGCCCCAGAGGCGAGTTCTTCCACACCAACTGGACCGGCCACGGCGGCAATACCGCCGCGAGCACCTATAACGCATAAGCAGACAAAAGATATATAAATTACTGATCGATTCGATTCAGAAGCAGCAGTAAGAAAAAATTCTGCAAAAGAGCGTTGACAAACGTTTGTTCTAGTACTATCATATGGAACATGGCAGGAAATCCTGCCGACAACAGAATATTCCGAAGCGCACCATGAAAAGTAATGAAGGAGCGCTGCGACCGAGAATGGCCGCAGCGCTCCTTTTGGTGCTCTTTAGGGAAATATGGGGGTGGGATCACAATCCCAAACAACTGAATAGCCAGCAACGCGGATCACACCGCAGGTTGGGAAAAGCGCACGGCGCGCGCGAGGCCCCGGAAGCAGTGAGCTTCCGGCGAGCGAGAAACGCACCGTGGGCAGTCTTGGCAGGCTGCATCATGCCGCCCAATCTGCTTGGACACACAATGTCCGGCCTGCATGTAAGACAGGCTGCCGCGGCTGGGGTTGCAAGCAGTCAAGACCCCCTTCCACGAGCTGTGAGAGCTGCCACGCTCTGTCCGCGCTGTTCCCCATCGCCGGGCGCGAGCTGCAAATACGGCGGAAAAAAGTCATAGCGCCTATAGTAGCGACTACAAAAGTCAAAAAGCCGAGATTCAGTTTTTCATAGCGACTAATGTAGCGACTACGAAATCCACGGTTCAAAGATTTTGAAATTTATGGATTATACGAAACGAAAATCAAAAATTTCTTCTAAATGGAATCAAAATCGGACTACACTTTTGGCTTTTCTTGCTGTGCAAGAAAAGCGCAAGCATAGCGTTTTGGTACCAAAACGCAGCTTGCAGGGAGAACCCTGACCCCAATGCCGCCTGCAGGCGGAGAGTTGACGGGTGAACTACGGCACAAGCCAGAAACGCACGTCGGCGCAGCCGTTTGCTCCGCGGCGTGGGGCGCGTTGTGCCGATGTGTGCGGTTTTGCAGGCCGACCGCGCATCCGTGCAGGTCTGCGCTACACAAACGCCGCGTCCGCCCTCCGTGACGGCGTGAGGAAAATAGGATGAAAAACTTCGACTGGGTAATTCTTTTCGGCCATTCAAAAACAAATTTTGATTCCCTGAATGGGAGAAAGGAAGCCAAATGAACCAGAAACAGTATCACTCGCTGGAAGAATTGCCCCTGATGATGAACATAGCGGATGTTGCCACCGTCCTCGGCATTTCCAGAGCCGGAGCCTATAAGCTTGCCCATGACAGCAGTTTCCCTGCATTCCAGATCGGCAAACGAATTGTCGTTTCGCGTGAGAAATTTCTCGAATGGCTGGACCGGCAGTGTGAGGAACAAAAATGTACGTGAAGGAAGATTGGACTTGCTATTCGGCTGTGCTTGTGGTAATCGTGTGTGCTAACCGAAAACGAAGGAGGTAGAC
>ENA-UOJQ01000126-UOJQ01000126.1-human-gut-metagenome-genome-assembly--contig:-P63-NODE-126-length-103320-cov-176.948008_pt1 | contig 103320 bp, 129 predicted proteins | sample MGYA00242352_ERZ723899 | MGnify/ENA metagenome assembly ERZ723899
CAATTATAGTGACCGGCCGGCGTTGGTACTTCACACGGTTAGAATGGCTCTGAAATAAATAAACATCTTCTGGATAGCGTTCTCTTCTACGAGCAATCATCGCCTCCACTGGAGGGGTTGATTTAACACGTAGCTCCTTCAGGTGACCCTGTTTTCGTATCAGTATCAAGTCACCATCAATATCATCATATCGAATACTCAGCAGCCTTCCAGCGCTTAAACCCGTGTGAAAAATTAACGCCCACAAGTCAGCCCATGTATCTGAGATGGAAACAAGATTGCTGTTAATAGTTAAAAATTGCTCAAAACTTATTGTTTTCTTACCGTTCACGAACAAACCAAACTGTTTTCAAAGCTGAATGAATTGATTAAGCCAAACGTAACATATCAGGAAAAGTAGTGAAATCTTTGTCTTCAAGTCGCCGGGAGGTACTTGTAGATTGTTTTCACGTCCACGCCTGTCACATCAGCCACCTGCTGCCGGGTAGCGCCGTTCTCCAGCATTCTGCGGCACCGCTCCACAACCTCAGAGGTCATTACCCGGCGGCGGCCGCCGAATCTCCCCTGCTCCCTCGCGGCAGCTAAACCGGCGTGGGTACGCTCGACGATCAGCTCGCGCTCCATTTCCGCCAGGGCACTCATGACGTGGAAGAAGAATCGCCCTGCTGGCGTACTGGTATCGATGCTGTCGGTCAGACTGCGGAAATTCACCCCGCGCGCCTGCAGCTCCGACACGAGTGTAATCAAATCACGCACGCTGCGGCCCAGCCGGTCCAGTTTCCAGACCACCAGCACATCACCCGCCCGGAGCCGCCGCAGCGCTCGCTTTAATCCTGGCCGCCGGGCATTTTTCCCGCTGGCCATATCCTCAAAAACCAGCTCACATTCTGCGCGGATCAGCGCGTTTTTCTGTAAATCGAGGTTTTGATCCCCGGTTGATACCCTCGCATAGCCAATCAGCATGTTGTAACCCTTTGAAATTGTTGATTGTAAAAAGCTCCGCTCTTTCGCTCAAACCCTCGTTTGGGCGAAGCCTCTTTTTGGAGCAAAAAACATGGCCTTTGATCCGCCACTTGGGAGCACGTCGCCCGCGGTGCTGCTCGATAACGCCACTCGCCTGGATAATTTGCTGAATAGCCTGGCGCTGGTCTACCCTGACCGCGAAGGGGCTGATCTGGATACCTGGCGAGGTATCATGTCGCGGATTTCGAATACGCTGGACGATATCCGGCGCAACCTGGTTCCGTTGAGCCGTCAGTATATGAACCTCGCGGAAGCACAGGCGGATATCGCGAACATCCCGGCCGGCTCTGCAACGTTCGTTCGTAGCACATCCGACGAAGCACTCGCAGATGAATATATCAATATCGGTGGCACACTCACCGCGACAGGCAGGCGTATGCCCTCCGATATTGTGGTCAGTAAACTGATCCCGCTGATGGCATTGTCTGAAACCACGACTTTCAGGACGATGACAGAATTAAACGATGAATACGATTCTGTTGTGGTGGACAGCGAATACAACATTCTGATCGCGCTCAAAAACGGTTTATTTGATTTCTGCGGCCTTTCCGTTAACGGGGAAAGTATTAATCCTGCCGGTATCCTGGGAACGATGGATAAAACAAACCTCGAAGTGCTCAGCGGCACAACGGAATTCAGCTCTGCATCGGGTGAGTATGAGCTGAACCCCGCGAGATATGTCATCCTGGACGAAGATAAAAACATTCAGTTTGATCTGGATTACTATATCCAGAATGCGCCACTGTGGTATCAGGCGTATCTGTTTTCTTTACAACCGCCTAAAGTAAACCCCTATGCACCATTCTCGCAGCTCGACGCCAGCGGGAAATCACAGGTTCGCGTTTATGATACTGAGAATAAGAAAGAAATCGCCGTAACATCAGGGAGCAGCAACGAAACGAATCCCCGGCCGGATATTCTAAACCGGATCGTATGGACGTCAGACAGAGCCGACAATGCACCCGGCGGGTTGTTCTATGCCGAGGGCCCAGACTTTAAAGAATATCCCTATATCGCCAGGCCAAAACTGGTTGGATGGGGGCACAGCTTCATGGAGAACGGCCGCTTTCTTTCACGGCTCGCCCAGCTGACAGGCCTTTATACCTACAACTTTGGCAAGTCTGGACTGACATCGGAAGGTGTTGCCAGCCGCCAGGGAGCTGCCCGAACGTTTTACACTCCTGCTGGCGGTGTCATCCCCGCATCTGGTGCAGTGACGTTAAGCCCCGCTAAACCCGGCCCAAATCGCATTTTTGGTAATGCTGCCGCCACCAGTATTGCCTGCTCCTTTGCGGGTATTGACGGGATGTTTGGCTGGGACGGGACGAATGCGACGTTTACCAGGACTGCTGCAGGCGCTGCGGTGACAGTCAGTGTGCCCACTCCGGTGATCGTTTATCCGATAACAGGGTTTTCTGTAACCAACGGTGCGCCGGGTGGAACCCGTTACGATCAGCATGACGAGTGTATTAATATTTTCTGGCTGGGTCGAAATAACATTTCTGAGATTGATTTGATAATCAGTAACGCGCTGGCGATGGTGTCATGGCTTAAATCGGTAGGAAAACGATTTGTGATATTGCCTGATTTTCCTGGTGGGACTGAGCCAACGGGTTCAACCAATAATAATTACGTCCGTATTTTAAATAATTTATATAAACAGAATTTTCCAGATAATTATTGCCAGATTAATGGTATCGATCTGCTGCAAAACTTTATGAATCATTATAATCCGACGTCGCCAGGAGATGTCGAAGATATCAATAATGGCGTAACACCGAGATCGTTACGTTACGACAATTTGCACCCCAGCCAGAGTATATCGGGTTCAGTCACACCAGAGTATGCGCTGTATGCCGGAGCAGATGTTAATGCCGAGTTCGTTTACAACTTTATGAAATTAAAAGGGTGGGTATTGTAATGAGTGGAAGAATTGAGGTGTTAAAGGGAGTGGTTAACGATACCGGGAAGAAATTTTATCGAGATAAAAGCATTAACAAAGGTACCCGTAGCGTATTTGATATGGCCGTCGACGCAATGGGAGGAGGTAAAGATTTAGCTGCTGGAGCGATAATCCACGATCTAACCTATAACGATCACACTGGGGCGTTTTCCCTGGCTAAAACCTACAGCGCAGCAAACAAAGGCATGGTGTTCGCTGGCGTAAAAAATGACGGGTTTGATCTGGATGCCGCAGGCTGCATGAAAGTCAGCGATACGCACTGGATGTTTACGGGGTGGGTTAAGGTTACCAAAGCCGGGTCACTATCCACCTTCAACAATCAGCTCCTGCATTTTTCCACGGTCGAGACGAATGGCTATGCTAATGCGCTGTTATCAGTTGTGCCGACGACCGATGAAACCGGACAACCGACCAAAATAGAACTGGCCGTGCGAGGAAAAAACTACGTAGTGACCAGCAATCTGCTCCCCCTGTTTGATGGTGGGCGGCATCAGTTCGCCGTTGAATGCGAGTTCAGCGCGGATGGCACGCAGCATACTGTTCGCGCCTATATCGATAAGGTGGTGGTGTTCACCTCAACATCTGCGCTGGCGGCGACACCACCCGGAGAGCCCACGGCGCGACGGGTTGGAACGAGCAATCCGTTTCCGTTGTCCTGGACTGGTATGCTGTATCGCGCACGGGTTGATGATGTCGGTACATCCGGCCTGACGGCCACCGATATACTGACTGCCGATTACAACCTGTGCGCCTCCAGATTCATTTAATAATGGATAATTATCTATCCCCCGGTTTGAACCGGGGGCTTTTATTAAAGTAACATTCCCTGAACTTCACCAATATCTTTAAACCGGTTATACATCAGATCCATTTCTGTATTAGTTAACTGGCGGTCGTAGCAAGCATATCCCATAAATGCCAGCGATTTCGTTTGAGTAACCCTAGGGCCAGTATTCCCTACCCTGATAGTAGATGTCCCACGCATATCACGAACCACACCCGTCGGCGTCAGCGAGGAACCGGATTTTCCGGACGTTTTATCCATAATACGTTTGAGTCGCGGTGTGCCGTTAATGCCAGTTCCGTCATAGCAGCCAATGAGGCAGCGCCAGGAGGCTGCAGCTTCTGTTGTCGGCAGATCAGAAACATCCGTTATTATCACGTTGTTTGCAGAAGATGAACCAGTGCCGCCATCGTACGTTGAACAGATAACATCACGGTATCCCTGAGCCTCAAGAACAATCCCTGATCCCACCACTGCGGTAGTGCCATCTGCTGCATAACTCTGGAATGTGCCTATAAGCTGCGTATTTCCGCCCCCGCCCGAATTCCACAGTTTAAACACTGCAAAGTAGGTGAAGTTTTCCGACTCCTTAATATTCAGATCAAGATACCCTCCCGGACCAAGCAGCGTTGAATATGCGTCCAGCCTGGCAGGTGCACCGACAATTGTCGGTTGCACGCCATCTTCTACAAGATTCACACCGAAAAGATCGCCCCCAAGACCAAAAGAAAGCAGGTTTTCTGATACAGGAACATCAATACCTATCCCGGATGCAAAAACAGAATCACCCATAACTAAATCAAGAGACATATTTAATTTCCTCTGACTGAATTTGTTGAATGGCGGCAAAATTATTGAGCGCGTAAGGTTTATTAACGAGAGAAGGTATATTTTCCTGAGTATACTGACCGTTTATTCCGTATACCCAGTTAAGCCCACCAACTTCATTTGACGAGTCGCTGATATTATGAGTACCGTTATGGCTTTTATCCCCCAGCGATACAGTCACTGCTCCGGTTAAGACACGACTGGCATTAATGCGGATCACACGGTCAGAAACTATTTCAACGCTAAAATCTTCCGGGGAAAATGTCCCGGCACCATCTGAGAGCGTTATCCCTTTATCTGCGTGGAGTGTCTCTGTCCATTTATCGTAAACAGCAGAAAACTTCAATGGCGCTACCCGCGGCGTTAGAGACAAATAAACTTTGTCCTCACGGTGAACAGCTTTCAGTATCCGAAAAGTGAAATCACCATTACCAGAGTAATAGCGCCATAGTTCCCGCGCGAAGAGGCAACCCAGCTTGCGGTATGAGTTCGAGCAGAGATGTGCGCCGGGATTAGGCAGTCCCTGATACGAACCAACCAGAATGGTTTTGTCGGCCTGCTCCGGCAGTCTGTTCTGCGCCTGTGGTACGCCCATTGTGTTGATATAGGTGTTACCAATCTGGTTAATCAAATAAATTGGATCGAAGGTCTGCCCGGATGCCGCCTTACAGGAATTGATAAGGTTCTGGCGCATAGTCTGTGACTGGGCGGCATAGTAAGTGGTGCTGGCGGAATTATCATTTTCTCCCTGCAGGTAAATGATCCCGATAACCTCAAACTCCACCCCATCAGCTGCACAAGCTTCCGCGACGCCTGCAAGAAAGGTTTCAACTCTGTTGTAAAGCTCCGGGGATGCTCCTTTCTGTAGCTGCGCAATCGACCGCCCGGATACACCGCAACTACCTACACAAACAACCATGTCATCATCATTGGCGACGCCCATTGCTTCGTTGTGCAGGCGCTTGAACTCATTGCCGACCGTTGAACAAATCGTTTCGCCATATCCACTTTGCGGGATAATGGTTCCGTCCACGTCCTGACAAACTTCATGCAAAGGATAAAATTTATTCTCCCCGCCAACCGGCCCGTATACCTCACTCCCTACCGGAGGGTTAGAGAAGAATGATCCACGGGGCGACTGACCCAACATCACATTGCCATAAAGCGGCGTAGTCGTGAGCGCTGCATTGCTTTGCGCGCCAGCGGCGAAAGACTGCCCGTAAACAAGAATGACTTTTACTTTTTTACGGGACTTTGGAGAGCAACTGAAAATTTTATTGAAGCGGTTTGACTGCTTTGCAAAGGCTGAAGTTTCAAGCTGCTGAATAATCTGTTCCTCAGTCAAAACCGGAGTGGCGCTCCCGCCTTTATTCACAAAATTACCGTGAACGTAACCCCTTTCATCAATCCTGAAACATACCACTCCCCGCTTGTCAGAAACGCTGATCCCCTTGCCATCTTTTTTGATGGTTAGCGAAGTATTCCCGGACTTAACAGCTAACTGCAGCATGGTTTCAATATTCATTTTTGCCATCTGCAGGTTGCCGTTCTCAATCGAGGCCAGCATCACGCCGCGTTTATCGAAGATTCTGGTTTTACCGTCCAGCCCCTTTTTGAATGCGATGGTTTTATTCGATATCTCATTTTCTGACAGTTGCATGCCAGCGCCAAAAAAACCATTCGGGCCGAACTTCAGCAGACGTGACAGAAAATAAACACCGCCCACATCATCGTTTTTCCACCCGGCGATAATCGTTCCGATCCTGTCTTTCCACCGATGAAAGAACTTCGTGCTGTGGCTTTTCTCAACGATTTCGTTAAGCGATTTAATCTGCGAATTGACCTGGTATTCAGAAGGTACCCACTCGGTACCATTCCACAAATATTGTTCTCCTGTACTGGTATCGACAGCCAGAACATTGGCTTTATCAGGTGTAAAGGCCAGCAGTTCCTGCAAAGAACTGAAACCCATAGCGCCGCCGTTCTCCTGGAAATTAACCAGGGTATTAGCAATTTCTTGTTGCTGAAGCCTCCACGACTTAAGTGAATCACCTCCGCGATCAGGGACAGCTGCGGCGGGCCCATTGACCAGCTTATCCAGACGCTCGGCGTTATCGAGCAACACAGCGGGAGACGTGCTCCCCAGCTCCGGGTTAAAGGCCATGTTTTTTGCTCCAAAAAAGGCGTTCGCCCAAACGAGGGTTTGAGCGAAAGAAAAGTTGAAAGGGATTTTTTTGGTATTAAGCAGCGTCGCCGGGGTATGTGGCGTCGTCGTACTGGTAGAACGATTCGAGGTATTCTTTTGCGGTGATCTGACAGGTGCCGTCAGACTGCGGCGCGATCTCCTCTACAATGGCGTCGTAGACGTGGCGCGTTGAGCCGCAGAACACCAGGCGGATCGGCTCGATGGTTGCCGACGACAGGTCAACCCGCATGGGATCATCAAACTCGCTCAGGTGCGGGACTGACAGCTGAAAATCACCCACCCTGCTCGCCACCATCAGCCCGGATGCAGAGCCATCCTGATAACGGATCAGCGCGCGGGGATTTTCGAAAGACCAGTCCAGCGGCTCCGTGACGGTGAACGTTGTCACGCCACCAGCCGTTGTCATCGCCTCCACCAGACAGGAAATCGTGTTGTTGCCCGGAATATCATCCGTGAGCACTATGCGATCGCCCGTGTTGTAGCACAGCGCGTCCAGCTCGGTAGTGGTCTGGAACGTCACCCGCTGCTGCAGGTATTTCATCAGGCGACGCATCCCGATTTGGTAGGCGTGATCCTGATTCAGTACCCCATCGAGTTTGTAATTCTCTATTTTCACCGGCGTAGGATTATCAGGCGTCCGGCATTTAACGGTCTCCTCTGCCCAGGTAGTCCCGTTGATGTACGTCACGTCGACACCATCAAAATCATCGTCGGACGGTACGGTAAATCCGCTCTGCAGCTCCTCCACCATCTCATGCGGAGTGATCACGCCAGTCCAGGGCTTAATCCCTTCCCTGTTTACCGTCGCCAGGCCATCGCTCAACAGGAAGCGGGACTTCCCGGCATTGGCTATCTTCTGCAGCATTTCCAGCGCTGAGATACTGTCGCCCGTGGCGAAATCGAAATTTTCCCCCCGTGGCGTCCAGTACGCGGACTCCAGCGCGTTGATGGTGTCGACATCCATCTCCAGTCCCAGCGAGTTTCCGACATGCAGCAGAGCACCCGAGATAGTTCTGGCCGTTCCGGTTTCATAGGCCCGCGTGGCCACAACGTTTACGCGGCGGTCCGACTGAGCCGCCAATTTTCCCCCCGTCTCAACGGTCACCGCCATCAGCGACACGCCGGGATAGGATGAAGGGCGTGTCAGCAGTCGCCCGCGCAGTGCCTGCCAGTACATCGAATCCCTGGCGTTGTTTGAGCCCTGCTCATTGCGCCGGCGACAGCGAACCTCTACCAGCCCCGGAGAACTGAGGGTAATCCGCTCAGTGAAACCTAACCCGTTGACGTTTTTCAGCGCATACTCGCCCTGGTGACTCACCCACCCAGATCCGGAACCGTAGACGCGATACTGAATCTCCCACTCAACATGCCGAAGCCGCTTTTTCCCCTTGCTGTCAAAGCCACAGATGCCGTTCGGGAAGGAGAAATTCACCTCGAATGCATCCACCACTTCATTCTCAGGGCATACGAGGAAAGGCCCCAGCCAGCTCAGCGTGTCGTTAAGACCAGTGGCCTCATAGTCGATCATCGTCCTGGCGGTGAATCCCGGCCATGACTCATCAACGGCACCGGAAACCAGGCGCTCCACCGTCGCCGTCGTGCCGTCAGCTGACACAATCCGGTACTCATTCCCGCGGTGAGCAAGTGAAAGCCGTTGCACCCCCTCCGGCATGCCGGAAAAGGCCGTTCCCGTGGCAGAGTTATAGGCGAGTGTCACATTCGCCGTTACCGCCGGGCTGCCGCCGGTTGATGCCGTGCCGGAGGTGTAAACCGGGGCATCACCGAAAACAGCTGCAGGCAGCGAAGAGGACGTGATCGCCCCACCCGCGAACGGACTGGCCGACTCGGTTATCAGTACGGTGCCGCCGTTGTCCTGCGCAACCAGGCCGGAGCCGGTGAGTCCCTCGGTGATGGCCGCCAGCAGTCCCGACATCGAGACGTAGTTAGCCACCAGCGACACCGGGTAGGTAACCCCCTGCCAGGTGATCGTGAACGTGCTGGAGCTGGTCGAAAAATCGTAGGTGGTCGGGGCCGCACTGGCCTGGACTTTTGCCGCACTCCCCCCGGTGCCGGGCACTGCAGCCTGACCGGGGGTATATGACGCGATAAACAGATCGTAATCGACAGAGTTAAACCCCAGCGTCACCGGCATACCTACTACCGGCGCGATCTCCGTCAGCAGCGGGCTTGCGATAACGCTGTATCCGGCCGCCGTGGTGATCTGGTAGTTCGCCGGGGCTTTAAGTTCGACCACGGCGCCAGCGCCCCAGCTGGGCGGCAGTGCGTTATCGTTCTCGTCATTATCGTCATCATCATCCGTATCCAGCCCCGTAAACGTCACGCTCGATCCGGAGACGGTCATGCTGTCTGCGATAATGTCGTCTGCGTCCGGCGACGTCTGGGCCATATCCAGCCCGGTGCCGGATGACGTCCCGCCCACTTCGGTGGAGTTGACCCAGTTTTCGCTGCGCTCATCACCGGAAACGTCCGCGCCTGGCGGGTAATGGGTGCTGCTGAATCCCGGTAGCGTTGAAGCTGGCGTACTGCCAACCCTGATATCGCCATTGGTATAAATCAGATCACCGACACCGAGACACAGCAGCATCTGGACGCGCATTTTCGTAGGATCGGCGGCATCAAACCGGGTAACGGGCTGCACGACATAATCCGGATAAATACGCACGCGCCCAAAAACTTCACGAATCGCATCACCCAGTTTCGCGCTGTTTGCTTTAGCGGGGTTCAGGTCGAGGCTTCGACCTGTGGATGACGTATAGCCGCCGGCATCAATGTTACTCATCATGAACAATGAATAAGCCGCAGATGCGACGGCAATGCCCACTCCTATCCAGGCAATTGTCGCGGCCTCAAGCCCGAAAGGCACCGGATAAAGCCTGACATCACTATCAGGGCGAATCACACACTTAGCCCACTCGCCTGGCGGAATTAACAGCCCCTCAACCTCAACGGTCAGCGGCGGGACATCCCGATCCTCGTAGCCTTCAACATTTGCCACCAGCCAGCTGCGAATACTGGTTACACCATGCTCATGCGTTTCGAGTGGTTCACCGGGAAGCCGGGACGGGTAAAAACGAATGGTCATTGCCAGAACTCCACTTTGACAAATCGCCGCTTAAACCGCGGCAACGGCAGAAAGGTGACGTTCGTTCCCGGATTGCATTCCGCCACATGCAGCAGACCATCGATACTGACCACGATCCCTACGTGGGTGACAGTCGACCCGGAATAACAGGCCACCCCGGCCCCTTCGCAGGGTTCGCAGCGCTCAAGGGTAAGCATCATCCGGCGCGCTTCCCGGTCGAGGCCGCCGTCGTCTTTGGTTACCCCGGCAAAATCGGGCCAGACGGGTAAACTCAGATCGCGGCGTATCTCGTTCACAATGCCGAAGCAGTCAAGTAGCGGGTAGGCTCTACCGCCCTTCTGCCATTTAACAGAACGGTATTTATCAGGGTTAAACATTGGGATTCCTTAGCTGATATAACGCAGTCCGGGGAATACAGGGAGCGTGTAGCGGAAACGCGGCCAGGCGGTATCGAGGATGTTCATGTAGCCCGCAGTGATCTGAACCTCTGTCGCCGTCCAGGAGCCCGACTTGATTTTCAGCGTATATGGCACTTCTGCAGGGGCCGCTAAATCCGTGGAGATATAACGCCGGTACGTCAGCGATGCAGGCAATCTGTTAGCCAGGGCATTGCGGATCGCCGTGGACACAACACCATCGATATTGCACAAGGCAAATTTGAGATCCTGCGTGCCGTCCGCATTGCGCGCCGGCAGCGCAATGTCTATCGCACAGGCTGAAAACGTTACGGTATCGCCGTTCTCCGTCGTTGCCATGATTTTCTCGTAACCCTGGCAAAGGTAGTGAACATCAGAGCCAATGGTGATCTGCAGCGTTTCAATGATCACCTCCGGCCCGCTGCTGGCGTAGAGGCGTTTAATCTGCGTCATGCTTCGGCCACTCCTTATTCAGCGCAATATCCAGCAGTGAGCTGCCGACGATCCATTCCGGGTAATTACCCCATGGGGCAGGAGCAAGGGGGCGTTCCCATAATTCAAGCGTCGCTGTGTACTTCCAGTAAATCGGGGCCACCAGCACCGGTCCCTGATAAATATCTGTAAAGCGGCATTTGTAAAACTTAATGCCTGCCGGCGTCTGCAGCTTCATCATGAACCATGCAGCCCCGTCAGATAACGCATCACGGAACCAGGACTCAAACGCCAGTCCCTGCGCATCGGTTTCCATAAACCAGGTGATGCTGGCCTGCGTCGGTGTGGACGTATAAGCTCGCCTTTGCCGCGCGCGGCCGGTAGTTAACTGGGTTCGTTTTAACGGGCTTACAGGCTGGAATCCGTATCCTTCCTGTAATGGCATAGGGAGGCTGTCATGTGGGTAGTAGATATCAGTCATCACTCTAACCCTCTGCCTGGATATTTACTGCGCATTGCCTTACCAACTTTCCCATCTCCTCTCAACACTTGCGCAGCAACCTGATCAAGGGCTTCCGTTGTCGCCCGCTTCTGCGTTTGAGCCATGGAGAGAGCCATCTGATCAGGTGTCACACCGGGCGGCGTATGGAAATGCTGCTCAATGGGAGCATGGATGGTGGTCTTGCTGCTGTTGTCGCTGTTAACGTTCTGAACACCAGTACCAAACCCTGTACGCCCCAGAGTTGCATCAAGCGGTTGGCCATTTCGAAGTGCCTCAAGCTGAGACACGCCGATCCGGTTCGTTGATGCCTGGTCGAAGACGTACTCTCCTTTGTGAACAATACCCGCGGGCTGATACTTACCACCGGGGCCTGTGTAACCGCCGGAGGCGAAGCCAGTATCAGCAACCGCTTTTATGTTAGAGACGATATTGGCGGTCTCCATAGCAACCGTTGCCATAGCCATCAAATTTGACGGGAAAGGCAGACTTGCGGCCTGGGCGATACCCGCATTGATTGCCACCATAGACTGTGCGATCGCATAGGCTTTACTGGCTGCGAACGCTGCTTTGTAAATACCGGATTGCTGACCAAAACCATCGGCCAGAATACTCAAACCACTGTCCATCATGCTTTGCGTAGTACTGGTAATGATGGCGTTTTTTTGGGCCTCTATAACCGCAGCAGCGTTTGCAGCATCGGCGCGAGTTTTTTGCATCCTCGCTTCACCCTCAGCGGTGATTGCACCAGCCTTTTTGTAAGCCTCTTCCTTCCGGGCAAGCCAGGCATCCAAATCTTTTTGTGCCTGATCGAGTTGGCTATACTGCTGTTGCATTCCGCCAAAAGTGCCTGATAGCTGACCGCCTGTCGGCGTGGTATTACCCACAACATCACGAACCGTCGAGGGCAGTTGCATATCGGTGTTTTGATAAATATCTGCCCGTGTTTTTTCATATTCACCGGGTTTTAGTTGCCCGGTTGCTTTGGCTTTCTCCAGCAGTTCAAGACGGCTTTTAAGCAGATCGTTGGTCCGCTCATCCTTCGTCTTTACCTGTTCCTGCATTTTCCGGTAATCGTCCAGGGTTTTTACGGAGTTTTGCAGTGCCTCCTGCTGCTTATACGCCTGGAGGATTTCATCTGAACGGGAAAGGATCGACTTCTGGTCAGCGGTGAGCTGCGTTTTAGATTTGAGGTCAGCAATCTGCTGCTCGAACTTGATCCGAGCCTGTGTCGCGCTATTAAGCTTGTCACTGGCATCCAGCTGGGACTGCATGGCAGCAGTCTGCTGGTTTATCTGATCAAGCAGCCGGGTTGCGGCATCCTCTGTATATGATTTTCCCTTTGGCGTCTTGGGTGTTTTCGGGTCTTTGTAGCGGTCATTTATTTCAGAATATATTCTGTCATATTCTTCTTGAGTATATTTCCCGCGATACTTGGATAGCTCAGCCAACTCTTTAGCACGTTGCTGCTGCCGTGTCTGATATTTCTGAGAAAAGGCATCAGCCTTCTGCTGTAGTTTTATCCCTTCCTGCTGTTTTTTAAGGTATGGGTCATAGGATTCATTAATGGCGTCCTGAGCCATTTTCTCGGACTGCAATGAAGCTAGTCGCGCTTTAGCAGCATCGACCACCTTTTGAAGCATGGAAAGGTCGCTAGACTTCCATGCTCCATATGGCCCAGCATATTTTGATTGTCCGGCACTTAAATCAGAAAGTGACTTTTGCGCCCTACCCAGTTCGTCCTGAGCTTCTGCTATTTTTTGCTCTATAGATTTTTCACGACCTATATCAAGCATGGCATCCCAGGCACCTTTCGCGGCATCACCCAACCATTTCCATGCCTGCTCCAGTGATCCGAGGTTACCCTGAATCTGGTCAGCACGCTGCTTCATAGTCGCAGCATACGTCTCTGTTGCCAGTCTCGCAGCCTCTTGCTGATTACCCTCGTCCTGCAACGCCTTAATCTGGTTGTAAGTTGCCAGAGTCAGGAAGTGATATTTGTCGTTCAGTTCTCCGATAGCGGCTACCGGGTTTTGTGCGATTTTCTCGAAGTCTGCCACCATGCTATCGATAGATTCATCGGTCGCATCGTTCATTGCGACAACGGCCTCTGTGACAGTCTGCATTGAACCTGTAGCGATTTTACCACCAGAGACAACACGGTTTAGTGCCTGAGCGGCGGCGGCTGTGGTATTCCCTGTATTATCTGCGACCGATCTCGCCATGTCTGCCAATTGCCCGGTGGTTACCCCGGCAATATTCCCGGTCAGAACAAGGGACTTATTGAACTCCTGTTGCTCCTGGCTGCCTTTGTACCAGGCATATGTGAGAGTACCCACAACTGCGACAAGAGCGCCGATCCCGATAGTCATGGGATTCAGAAATCCAGTCAGTTTTTTGGCATTCTCTGCATTTTCAGACAATGAGTTAGCGTTATCAGACAGGGAATCGCTTGATTCATCGGCGGCATCTCCGGCCCCCAGCAACTGCTGTTTTATGATCTCGAACAGATTACCCCAGCCGCCAAACGAATCAGCGATCTGCGAACCCTGTTGCATGAAGATAGTGAACAAAGGCATACCACCAGCCAGGCCAACAGCAATATCATTCAACTGCGCGGGGAGTAACCGCATGGCATTTTTATACTGCCCTGCCGAGATGGCCCCATACCGCATTTCATTGCTGACCTGATTGAGCCCTTTCTCCGTCAAATCCAGCTTATTTGAAAGCTCTGCGTGGTATTCAGGCGTAAGCAGCCCGGCATCTTTGGCTGCCGACAGTTCAGCTCGCTGTTTCTTGATTTTATCTAACGCAGCTGAGAAAGGGTCAAGTTGGCCAACTAACCGCTGCAACGAAGCACGCTGCTCTTCCTGAGCCTTTACTGCCTCACGTTCTGCCTGCGCTTCTCCGTTCAACTCACGGCGGGCTTCGGCAATTTTGGCACTGTAGGCATCATACTGCTGGATACTAAGCGCACCACTATACGTATATTCGAAAATTTGCCGCTGCTGCTCGTCAAGAGCCTTTAATGCGTGGGTGACGGGATCAAGACGAGCCTGCAATTGAGACAGAATTCGCTCCTGCTGCGCCTGTTGAGCAGCAGATTCCTGAGCGGCTTTAGCTGCCTCTCTCTGGGCTTGTGTGTAGCCAGTTAATTCATCCTGCGCAGACTGAAGACGATTGCGAGTTTGATCAATAATGGAGCTGTAGTGGCTGAATTCCTCAGCCCCCAGCACACCAGATAGATTTGCCTTTTTCAGCCGCTCCATTGCTTTATCCAGCTCATCAAACGCTTTTGATGTAGGATCCAGCTTATCCAGTAATTTTTCTATTTCTTCCCGCTGCACCCTTGTTGACTTCGCATTTTCGATAGCGTGTTTTGGTCCAACCTTAAGATGTGAGTTCAGATCTTTAGTAGCTGCGGAAAGATTATCCGTTGCGAACTCAGCTTTTTCACCCTCTGCTGTTATTTTGTTTAGAGCACTGGCTAAACTATCCGCATTCTTTTCTGCTCCGGTGCTATCGAGAATAATAGCGAGGCGGGATGTTTGTTCAGTCATTACCTATCTCCGGGCAATAAAAAACCCGCCGATTAAGCGGGTTTGGAAATGTTTAAACAATGATATTCTATAGCTACCAGCAACTCTTTCTCCACCTCAAAGCAGCATCATAGCCTTGCGCCATATATGCGGATACCATCTCTATCAGCATGAAATATCATTGCCACTGCCTAACTTAAGATAAATCAACTTCCTCAGAAAGGTTTATGTTCACTGCCGGGACTTTTTATCTTGCTCATACTCAGATGCTATATGCTCGTAAGTTATCTTGGCATTGAGACATTGCTTGGATGTGTCGCCGTCCCTAAGGCATTCACCATGATATCTAGCAATATTCGATGCCATACTAATTGCTGATATAAACATAGATTCACATGCCTTATTTCCATTGCACGCTTGAGATTTCATGCTATCCAAAAGCTGCACTTCCTCAATCTGAGCAAAAGAATAAGTACAATAAAAAGACAATACCAATCCTACAATAATTGCTTTCATACTCCTCCCCTCCCATAAGCAAAAAGCCACCCGAAGGTGGCCTTATCAATCAGCTTGCGTTCTCGCAACCCGGCAGGCTGCGGTCAATCACAAGATTCCCCTCAACACGCAGACCAATCTTACCGAACAGGAAGGAATGGTTAAGTTGAGTGACAACTACGTCAGACAGACCAACTGCACAGCGATCTTTTTCAATCGCTCGATCAGCGGCTGTTTTAACGTTCGGGATGCCAAGAGGGAAGATGATAACCGGATAGCTATCTTCTGCTGTTACACGTTTCCCTTTATAGAACTTACCCCCATTGAGGTTGTAATTTTTAGTACTCGCCACAGTCAAATCTGCAACACGTACTGTACAACCAGAAAGTAATAGCGCTCCAAGCGCCAAAGCGATGACTTTTTTCATTATATGTTTCCTTTGATTGCAATCGGAAACATCCTATCATTGACTTTCAGGAGCATGGACCACCATTAATGGTAGGTCAGTTGCTTCCTTTCTTATCTGCTGCACGTTTCTGTGCCTCTGCCCACTCATCCCTCCAGGCATCATCAAGGGCCAGTATCGCTGCATCAAATTCAATGCGGTCGATCAGGATGGTGCGCGATGCCAGATAAAGCTCGATATCGTTCAGGGATAGAGGGAGTGGCACTCCGGCCATTCCGGCATACTTCCTGCCGCGGGATATCATGGCGTAAGCGTTGAGGATCTCCCCAGTGACTGCATCGATTTCAGGCTCCGGAATGGGCGGGAGATTTAGTTTCTCCCTGCGCCACTTTGCTTTCTCGCCCTGCTCGCCGGCGAATTCCTTTAGCCACTTTTGGGCCTCTATGGCTTTTTTACGGTTTCCTGAGTCTGCTGCTCCTTACCCTGAGCAATGCTTGCGGCCTCGGCCAGTATCAGCCAGTACAAATCCGGGTACTGTTTCAGCATGGCGATCCCGAGCTCTGGGGTATAGTCGAGAGCAACCTCTGAGCCATCCACCAACTGGCCCACCCCCTCCCAGCCTTTCAACAGGAACCGGGCGACGTTATCGATCAGCAGGTCATCAACGGAGTCGATATCGCCCACGCTGGCGAGATTGAATTCTTTGGTACCTACCTTATAACCTGCGTCCATCTTATCGATGTGGCGGCGCACCAGCGCGTTACGGGAGCGATATTGCGGATTCTCGCTGCTGGCCACCAGCAGGCGAAGTTTAAACAGCGACTCTTCTTCCGACGAGAATTGCCTTTCGCTGTCTTCTGGCTTTTTGTAGGGGGAAAACCAGCGTTCACCATTTAAATCAATTTTCGGGGTAACAATCAGCATAATAACTCCATAATGAAGCCCGAACCGCGATGCTCAGCAGAACGGGCCAGGTAAATTAAGGCGCGGTAACGGTGATTTCAGACGTTGCCGTAAAGGCGCGGGCCTTACCGGTGATGGTTGCAGTACCGGCTGCGTTACGCGTGACCTTCGCTGTTTTCTGCCCGGTAGAAACCACACTGGCGATAGTCGGATCCGATGACGTCCACTGGACGGTATCAGTTGAATCAGCTGGCGTAAGCGTGGCGGTTAACGTCACCGTAGAACCCACGGCGCCAGTTGAAGTGGCTGGCGCAACACTGATTGCCGTCGCCGGCACTTTAGGCACGCGCGTAATCGTCGGCGGAGTATTGGCCGCGGTGATATCCAGCTGAACCTGAACAATGTCAGTGCTCCCCGCATCCGGCCAGTCGCCGGAGATCTGCACTTCCGGGAAATCGAAGGTATAGGAACCTTCAGCATTCTCCAGGGAGAAGCTAAACGGTACCGTTTCGCCGGTGAACGTTTTTTTGTAAACCTCCCAGGCTGCCTTTGACCATGACAGCGTGATTTGACCTGACGGGGTAAAGGTTGTCGGAATGTTTGCGCCGGCGAACGCCGAACCGGTACCGATGCAGCGCTGGGTCTGCATATTGTTGTCGAACTGAATGTTAAAGGTGTCGACGCAGAAACCTGTCCCGCCATCAACACCATTTAGCCGGATGTTCGTGACCTCTTTGAAGGAGTAACGCAGCGCCCCCGCCAAATCAACCGGCGTGGTGAAATAGCTGGTATCGTCCCCCTTCGTCTCCCAGTCCAGCCCTGCAAACGTAATGGTTGCAGTGATATCACCATCGGCCGGGATTTCCATCTGGAAGGTGCCAACCTGGCAACCGCGGGCAATCTGGGCGATCCCCACATCACTGGCAAAGGTCGCCACGGAGAACGTAATACGACCGTTACCCATCGTCAGCACGTTATTTACCCATTCGGAACCGAAACAGCTGGCAAGAAAATCGTCATGCTGGTTCCAGCGAAACCGCGTACCGACATCACCGCCGACATCCACAGTGCCGCGTGAAACACCCTGCGCCATGCGGTCACCAGCGATTTCGTCATTGTCGTTGGTGTTCTGCGTTGGTTTCAGACCAAATGAAGAACGACGCAGCAGGTTCCACGCCCCTGCTGTAGGCGTGATTCCTGGCGTTGTCTCGCGAATAAACGCGGCTACTACTTTTGCACCTGAGCTCACAGGAGCCTCCTGTTAATTGTGCGCTACAGAGCGCGATATGGGATGTTTAAATTGATCTGATACCAGCCGTCAGCCTCTCCCGCGTCATAGCAGGAAACCGCGAAATAGCTCAGTCGGCCGTCATCCTGAAATTCGAATAGCTCCCGGATTTTGTCGGCTGTTTCGGTGATGAGTACGGTTCCGTCATTGACGGGAACAAAGAGTTGAACAATAAGGACACCTGTTCGATGAACCACCGGGCCAGCGCCGATCTCATTTGCTCCGGCAACACCAGTAACATTCGTTAATCTCGCCCAAATGGCTTTGCCTGTTGGGTCGTATGTGCCGCGACTGTCATTTGAATAACGCACGTCCTCAGCGGCAATAGCGGTCTGCGCCGTCATTCGTGTAATGACAGCGTTTCTGATTTCTGTGAGGGTCATTTGTGGGCCTGAATCACACCATTAAACGAGACGGCATAGACGCCTGTTGGCGCCTGCGTTGAGTGGCCATTCTCCAGAGGCACGGAGTAAGGCAGGTTCGACTGGATGTAAATCACCGAGTAGGCTGGCGCCTGGTCAATGATATTTTTGCCATTAAGAAACGTCATTGTCCCGCGCGGATCGGGTTCGGTCGGGACGGAATGATTAGGTTCGCCGATGCTGACAAAATGCGATGCCCTGAAGGTTCCTGCGCGATACTCAGCCGGCCGCCTGATATCCATGCTGTCATTAACACGGACTTTCTTCCTGAGCCTTCCGGTTTTGGTCAGGTTAGCAGGATCGGCATAAAGAGATTCGTTCCATTCCCCAACAGCTTTGTTGTATTGAACCGCGGTCGCGTTGATGGCCCATAACTCGGGATTGCCGACAGGAGACCGTTTCACGATTTCATTCAGCAGCTCTGTGGCGATAGTTCGCTGCCGCAGCTTCACGTCATCAGCCACCAGCCCGGCGAATGCCGCCGGGTCAATGTTCCAGCCCTTAGCCATATCACGCTCTCCGCAGTTGAATGGAGTACGCAGCGCCAGCAGAGTCGGAAGAAGCGGTGATGACCTCGTAGCGCTGAAGCTCACCCGTAATCGGATCTGGTGCGGTGATGATATGCCCGACGGCCGGCTTATCAGTCACCTCGTTAACCAGTGCGGTTAGCTTCACATCACCATGCAGAATGTTAACGCCATCGATACGGCGCAGCTTATAGCGCGCCAGTACTCCACGCCCCGAGTAAGTCACCTGCGTTTCAGTGCCGGTTTCCGTCACCGGGTCCCAGGCACCCCGAACGGTATATGACCCAGTGAAATCCTTAACGGCATCCTGCAGGTCGGTATCGAATGCCGCGGCGACTTCGGTTTGCAGCTCGTCACGAATGCCCATTGCACCCACCAATACGCTGCTGAGGTTTAACGATCACTGTACCGTGGAGTTTGCGGGTATAAATTTCGCCATTGCGCTTAACCCGCAGCGGGAGCGGAGCAAACTCTACAACACCCTTTGCCTGGTTTGCGTAAACGACATGTCTGATCGGGTTTCCATTCACAAACACATCGCGGGGACCGAGCCCGTCGCCGGCATAATGCACATATGGATTTTGCATGTTACCCCCTTACCGCCGCTCAATATGAGCATGGATAAAGTCGGTTTTAAGCGACTCCATAGCGCCAACCATCACATAGGGGCGTCCACCGTTATGCCAGCAATCAATCGCGTTACCCTCATCATCAAGCAGTATCACTGCGACACTGTGGCAGCCGCCGTTTTCGGCTCTCTCCAGAGCCTGTTTCAGCAGGCGAATAACCTGGTCGTTATCGAGGTTGTGATGGCTGGGCTTTTGAAATGGGACCACCTTCAAATCGGACATATCACGCCCTCACAAAGAACGTCTGGAAAGGGTTAATCATCCACGGTTTGAGCATATCCAGCGCCAGCTGCAAATCAGGATCGAGTAATTCAGTGCTGGTGGTTGAAAGCTCGGCAAAAGTGCGGGAAACCTTCACATCGTCGGCCTCAACGCTTTTGCTCGTCACCACGCCGGAATCTGTTTTTTGCTGATACAGATTGCCTGCAGCGGCTACGGAAGCGATAAACGCTCCGGCTTGCTTAACTTCTTCAGGAATATGCTCCGGGTCGATATCCTGAAGGTTAAGCGCCGTCATCCAGGTGTTTGCCTGGAGCACGGCTTTACCCTTTTTGTCGGCGGCAGCCCAGGTATCCCCCAGCAACTCGTCAACGTCCTGGATTGTTATATAAACGGTCATCGGATCCTCACCAAAAGAAACGGGGCTTTCGCCCCGTCGGTTAACCACCCGCAGGAGCAGTGAACGCAATCGCTTCAGTTGTTTTCACCACACCGTCAACGGTAGCCGTCACCGTGAAGGAGCCGGCCGTAGCAGAGGTGAGTTTCACCGTCGAGCCACCAGCAGACCCTGTCTGTGACGTCGAAGCACTTAGTGTGCCGCCTGTAGACGTCCACGCCACAGATGCGCCGGAGACTCCTGCACCATTTCTGGTGTACTTGAGCGAAACGGTCACCGCGTCGGTACTGTCAGCAGTTGCGGAAGTTTTATCCACTGACAGGGTTACTCCCCCGCAGGGGCTTCCAGCTTAATCAGTACGCCTGCAGTGGATTTGTTACTGGTGAAATGTTTCTTCCAGTTCGCGCCGGTGCCGATTTTGGTCAGGTCAGGGTTAGCGCCCTTCGTCTCATCCCAGCTGTAACCCAGCAGTTCAACGTTAACCGTACCCTCTGCGCGATAGCCAATGGCAAGGTTTTCCTGGTCGTTGATATCGTAGGAACGGAAGCCCGGAGCCTGTGATTCCGTTACGGATACCGCGCCGGCCACCAGCCCCAGAATCGCATCAACTGGCATGGTGTCAGTTACCAGCACCGGTTTACCCAACGTGCCTGGCTGTCCGCCATAAACCACCACGCCAGCTTCTTCGTAAATTTTGTTGTCGATAGCCTGATCAACAATGTCGAAATAGGTCGTGGAATGCATAACGAACAGCGCAACACGGTTAAATTTATCGCCGTATTTACGCAGGCCACGGGTCAGCGTTTTCTTACCATCAGTGGCAATATCCGCGGATACCGTCATGTCAGCATTTGCGCCAATGGCTGCAACAAGACCCTGTAGGGCATACTTGATATAACCTTCAAGCGTTGCATCAGCGACGTCGACGCCGATCACCTCGGAGAATTCGCTAACGTCGCGACCCCGACGTTTAAACGCCTCCTCCGTGGTTTCATACGGGCCGTATTTCCACGGCGCCTTGACACTGACAGATTCGCCGGCACCGATTTTTTTACCCGTTACCTGGTCGGTGGAGTTAACGTTTCGCGATTCGATAGAACCACCAACTTTATAGAAGGTGCGCTTGCGAAAATCACCCTCGATCAGTTCGTTGTCGAGAATGATTGCGCCGTTTGAAGCGGCGTTGAAGACTTCCAGATTATCCTGGCGACGCTCAAGAAACGCAGTCTGCGCGAGGTCGTCATAGATAATCAGGTCACTGTTTACGGTCGTAGGCATTGATTAGTCCTTACTTAGGCAATTTGAGATAGGCCTGCTGGCCATGTTTGCGAATGTAGTCCGCTTTGTCGCTTGAGCTCATTTCTGAACGTTTCAGACTACCGCCACCGCCACCGGGTTTATGACCACCAGCCCCGGAGCCTTCGGCGCGCGGGAACAGGTGCGGGGCCGTCTCTTTCAGAGATTCAGCCCACTCAACCGGAGTGAGCGGAGTTTTGCCGTCTTTACCGAACAGAACATCGCCATTTGCATCAACTGCTACGGCCTCGCCTTCGTCGTTGAGCTGGAATGTGCCTTTAGCACGAAGAATCAGATCGTCGGATGCTTCTGGCAGCGCGCCAGCCTTAAGCGCTGCGCTGCGGATAGCATCACCCAGGACACGATCACGGAATTTGTTGGAGAACGCTTCCGCCTTTTCAGCGCGTTCATTAGCGGCTTTGATTTGCTTATCAACATCAGCACGTAGCCGCTCAGTGCGTTTATCCAGTACCTCGTCAATTTTCCCGGCGGCGATCAGTTGCGCCTCTTCATCATCAGAGAAACGCTGGAGAATGGTTTTCACCGCGTCAGGATCGATACCATCAAAACGCTTTAGCGACTCAGTGGACTCTTTGAGCTTACCGAGTAACTCACTATTTTTATTTTTCAGGCCTGAAACCTGAGCACTGACCTGCTCATCGATCAGCTTTTGGATTTCCGGCGTAATCTCGGGCGCACCACTACCGGAGCCACCGCCATCACCACCTTCACCACCAGCTGCCGAATAATATTTAATGAGCATGTTACGAATAAGCATGTTGTCCCCTTGGGATAGTTACTGTGGGCCTGGCCCAATAAAAAAGGCCGCCCGAAGGCAGCCTGATTGAATAAGATATGTTGGTTAAAGCCTGGCGTTTCTGAATGCCTGATCATCCTTTGAGCGCAACTGGTCAAGCGTCAGCCACTCGCCCCTGTCGTTGTAGAACTCATCGGGAGACATGCCGCCATCACGAATCAGCCTGGCGCGCGTTTCTCCGACAATCTCAGCTTGTCGCGTGAACGACTGCCGGGAGAACCAGTCCTGGTAAGTCGTATCAGCCGGAACCTGTCCATCCATACTGGCGCGCGAGCTGTCCTTGATTTCGCCGACTTTGATACCCAACTCCTCGGACGATTTCAGGATGTAAGTTTCAGTGCTCCGACAGCAAAAGTGGATTTTTCCAGGTCCCTGCAAATAAGGCACCTTGTGCCCTATCGGTTTGTTATCCAGCGTGTACTTGAGGCGGTCGCGGATCCGACAATCCTTTGATGTCCGGTTATCCAAAGTGGATAACCACTGCTTACCCTTCAGAATGTCGTCGTTCGCCGACGCAAAGCTTTGTCTTGCTGTTGATGCAAGATGCCCTACTGCCGTTTTCGCTATGCTGGCCGCATTGGCCCGGCTCATCTGAAGCGCACCATCCTGGTAGCCGCGGTTAGCATGTCCGCGAACCTTTTTTGCGATCTGCTCATGCGTATCGCCCAGGAGAAAACCCTGCCGCACCGTATTGGATATGCGCGCCATACGATCAGCTTCGAGGTTGCTGGCCCATTCGCTTAGCAACCGCCCCTGAAATGGACGCGCCATCGCCGCGGCATAAACTGCATCCGGGGAGATGCCAACCAGTGGATGAAGAGCCAGAACATCGTCGGGAATGGCAAACTGGAAGAGGCTCATCTGAAAACTGGCCTCATGCTTCGCCAGCTCCTGCAGCTCGGTAGAGAGGGCTGCATACATGGACTGTATGGCATCCTTGTTTATGGCCCTGACACTGACCAGTAACGCTTCCAGACGCGAAACGGTAAAGCTCTCGGGATCCAGCGTATCGATAGCCACCAGCAGTCTGGCGGTAAGTTCGGCGTCGCTGTCATTCAGAACTTTTATCATCCTGTTGGCAACGCCGGTGCTGTAGCGACTAACCCATATAGCGTGGGCTATGGATTCATCCTGCAGTTTGTCATTCGCCGTTGCCATTATTGCCACCAATCAGGTTAGGCGCGCCGTTACGAATAGCGTCAATGACAGTTTCAGGGTCGTCAGCAGGATCTATCAAGTCAAGCCTCTGCAGAGCTCTGACCATATCCGTGTCGCGAATCGCACCGGACTGCCAGGCATTGACGATTGCCGTTACCATGCCGGATTCAGCGACTTTGGCGATAAACTCCTGATTGATGCTGTAACGGTATTCCTCGCCTTTTATGCCGAGATATCTGGCGCACCAGCCGAGCGCCAGCGTATAGGCCTCCGAGACATTGGAAACGCAAATGCCGAGCACCGATGTGGATGCGGTTTGCTCGCCGCTGGATTGCGTGGCGGTTTTAACCGCGCCGTTCTGCTCGATAAGCCGGGCGCCAAGCTGAACAGAATAATCACGCTTACTGTCCATCGCCTCTTTAGCCAGGGTGTTTGGTTGCGCCTGAGCATAGGTAAAACTCCCCTCCTTCGGCAGCAGGAATGGAGAACGAGAACCGACACGAATTCCCTTATCCTGCAGCCAGTCACGCCAGGCGGTATCAAGCCCGGAAATCACCGGCTGAACCTGACCGCAGAAAAATACGCTGTCTTCGTAATCCGCCGAATTTCGATAATGACCAAGGTTAATTTCAACGAGGGCGGCTAAAGGCGACTCGTCGATGCTGGGATCGTTATTTTGTGCACCAACGAAGGTAAAGGGGATTTCATCCCAAAAATCCTCACCTTTAGGCTTCGGGTGATACTCAGAATCGACGGAAAAAGACACTGCATCGGCCGACTTTCGCCACACCCTGCAGATAAACTTGCCATCCTCCAGGGCAAGTTCCCGATACTGGATTTCATCCTTGTACGCAAAACCATCTTCCTTTTCCATGCATTCGCGTAAAACCACCAGCACCAGTTGATCACGTCCATTGATGCGTTTGGTGCGCCAGTTAATGATGCTTTCCGCCTGATAACGAAGGATGATCGCCTCGTCGGTCTCAGCTGCATAATCCGTATAAAGCCCCTCGCGCGCGGCCTCCAGAATATTTTCTGTAACCTGCTGGGACTGCTGATAAATGCTGGCACCAGCACCATCGGCGTTATCACGAAGATAATTCAGTTTATCCGGCGCGGTCATGGTAGGGTCTTTTCGGAATGCCAGCCCCAGCAAACCCACTTTTGTATTGCCCGTTATCGCGTAGAAAACGGCGCGCTGAATGTAATCGGCATTGCGCTTTTTATTGCGAGCAGACTTATCGGAGGGATCCAGAAAAGGGAGGTATTCATTCCCGGCGGCCTTTACAGCATCAGCCCCTTTGCACACGTCACGAATTTTTTTCCACACGGGCATCGCCGCCCTGACCTCAGGGCGGACGTAAGTAATATCATTATTGGCCATATCAGAATGTCGTATCGAGGGTGATGTCGAACGCTGTAGCGTTGACAGGGAACAGGTACACGATTGGATAACCACCGCCATCATTGCCGTGGTCAAAGCCGCCTTTCTTATCTGGCTCGCCTTTATCGTTATAGACCTGTCGCTCCAGGCACTGAGTGAATTTCGGGCAAGTTACCGTGTTAACCATCATCCTCCGCTCGCCGTAGGTATTGCATAGCATTGAGTTGACAGCGTTTATCCGGTCCCTTACTGCCGGGTTGCTGTCATTAACCAGCACAGAGAATCCAGCATCATAGAGCAGAGAAATATCCGACTCGCTGGCGTTGCTGGACTTCCTGTTTTTCCCTGAAGCATCGGGATAGATATTGATTGTGTGCTTCCCTTCCTCGTACCGAGTCTTAATCGCTTCAATCATTGCCGGAGTATCAAATACATCCATGAACTCATCTACAGCCCGTGGAAGCCCATCACGCAGCACATAAACCACTGCCGCCATTTTCCCCACGTTAAAGTCCATACCGATATGCAGCGCTTCACCTGGTTTAACGGTTTCATCAGTATGATTTTTACGGCGATCAAAGCAGTAATAGACAACGCCCTGATAGTTTTCGAACGAAGCTTCATATTCCTGCCTGAACGTTCTGGGATCCATTCGCCGGCGAGCTGCTTCCAGTTCTTCTGGCGGAACATTTCCACCATCCACCGAAGTATAAAGCCAGCTTTTATGGTCAGGCTCTCGGTTGTCCTGTCCGGCAAGCCATGAATCATAGCAATGGTTAAATCCCTTGGGTGTGCCAATCCGGAGAGCATGTCCACCTATAAACTGCACACCATTTACGATATACCGACAAGTCGACAGCATCGGGCGCAATACTTCCTCCCATGCTGCATACGGGCAATCAGCCCATTCATCCACCAGCACGAAAAATAAGCCAGACCCACGCAAATCATCGTAGTTATTCAACCCGACGCATCGCATTATGTGTCCGCTTTTAAGAGTGATGGATAATTCTGTCTCGTTCGGCTTCGATGCCCGCCAGTGTGGAGGTATGGATTGTTTCAGCCTTCGCCAGAAAACACGCTTTGCCTGTTTTTGTGTGGGTGCGCAATACCAGATTTCATCCTCTACACTGACTTTCCATTTCTGCGCCAGTCTGGCAGCCCTGCGCATTTCCGCTTTGCCCAGGAATGTTTTGCCAAACCGGCGACCGCATACAGCATCCCTGAAACGCGCTGAGCGCTGCCATCCCCAGACGTAAATATTTGCCTGTTTCGGTGTCAGGCTGACAGCATCGCTGCTAGAGGATTGGATCATCTGGAGGTTCCTCATCGGGAGTTATTGGCTGAAGTTGATAATCCTCTTCAAATCCCGTCGGGTTTTTATCCAGGGCTATCTCCCGTCGAAGCTGGTCGATCTCCAGTTGCCGGCGCTCGATTTCAATCTGCTGTAGACGCTGGGCGAATTCACTATCAGCCAGTCCGAGACGCTTCATCACCGCCTCGAACATTCGTTCGCGGCTGATAGCGGTTATCTCCACACCGTTCTTTCCGAGCTTAACGCCGGAATAGGCAAGTGCAGCATCAGGCGCCAGCTTGCGCGTATCGGCGAAGAAAGGCTGGCCGATGCCATCACCATTACAGCGAGGACATTTCGGGTTAGGCGAGCTGGTATGGTCGTAACCGTAGCCGCCTCTGTCGTTTGGCTCTTTCCCTTTCTTCGCTAAAGCCTCAGCCAGCTTCTCTTCGAACTCAACCGCATCGCGCCATTGATACTGGTGACCGAAGCCCCAGCAGTAACGGCAGCTCCCGCGGCGATACTGAGAAAGTTGGTTGGCGTCGAATGTTGCCAGCCGCCACATCTGCTCAAGCACTTCATCAGCACTTCCTAGCGTGCGCACAATGGATGCTTTCTGCTGCTGCGCAATAGCCTGCGCAATACTAACTTTTGCTAACAGCCTTGCTCCCTGCTCATTCGCTGTCTTCTTGCTGTACCCGGCACGGATAGCGGCCTGCGTGGCGTTGTTGTCCTTCAGGTATTCCGCGACAAATAAACGCTGTTGATGGGTGAGTCCATCATCTTCCACCAGCTCTTCTGCGCACTTTTCCTTTTGCGCAGTGCGCAATTTCTTCTGCGCAGGTTTTTGCGCAGTGGGTTTCTTGATGTATCGGCGGGCAGTAGCGTAATTCAGTCCCTGCGCTTCACACCAATCCTTCGGTGATACGCCGGTTGCGGCATGATCGGACAGGAACCGTTGCTGAAGCTCGCCCCAGTCCGGTTTTGCCATGGTCTTTTCCTGTGGTTGAAGCCATTAAAAAAGCCACCAGATAGCTGGCGGCCTTTGTGATGAGTTCATTAACTGGGCAGTTCAGTCACGGTATCAAACAGCGCCAGCGCTTCGGTCGCTTCCTGGATGGCCTTGCGGGTCTTCGAGACAATCTCGCTTTCAGTGAAAACACGATCAAAGGAGTCTGCGAAAAGTTCGGACTTCAGATAACTGTCGCCTACCCAGTCAATGGCCAGCTTGGCCGCTGCGGTGTCATAGTTAACTTTCTTGATGATATCCAGGCGGATTTGCTCGGATGCGGTGATCTCTGCCATGTCTTACCTCTGTGCGATGTGGGGAGTATTATCGAAGCCACTCTGAAGAATGGTTCCTGTAACGCTTTAGCTGCGGTGCTCCATTCGTAGGAATACCCCGCTACGCTTGTTATATCCGAAATGTTACCTAAACTAACTGATGACTTTGCTCTGCCATGACAAAGTCGGTCGTTCTACCCGTGAGCTCAGGGATGAGCCACTCTCAAGCCTTCCTGGCTCTCAGTTTTATTCTCAACCAGTAGAAAATAAACCAACTTCGTGGCTACAATCAGTCATTGGCTGGCTGTACAGCACCCCGTAGCTTTGGGATTTCCTCCACGGGGTTTTTTATAACACTTAAGGCAGATGCTTCGGTTTATCATTATTGATGCCCTTCAATGAAGGGCGCCAGTGCTGCTTATTGTCAGGTCAAGTGCTCGTAACGGGAAATGGTCTTTCCGTTTGCGTTCATCACGTACGCCACTTCTCCCTGCTTCAGGAAAACGTTCTGGTCCATTCCCGACACTGAGATACTCTGCTGGTTGGGATTGAAACCAATGCTCCGGCCGCAATGGATTTCTTCACCACCATCTGGTGACATCACTTTTACTGTTAACATGCTTCTTCTCCTGCTTCTGGCAATAAAAAGCCCCGCATAAGCAGGGCTGTAGATTCACACAACTGATATTGGCTACTGATATCTCTCAGCAAAATGCCCTTCGATCTGCTCTTTGATATCAACAGCTTCATCTAACTTTAAGGAATCATAACCCCTAACATGGAAATGAGGCTCATATGCGTAAATCGTAATAAACGCATATGATCCTTCATCTCCTGAAAAAATCTCATATTTGACGCGAGAAAGACCGGCACCAACTAACATGTATGTATCTAAAAGCTTCTGGGTGTTCATCATCCATTCCTTTTCCTTTAAAAAGACTTATCAGCATACATGAATTCGATGGATGAAGGCAGCAATGGATCCTTGGAGACTTCGAAATAACCTCAATATCAGAGAGTTAATACCCATTCAGCCCCCCAAAAATGCCAAAAAATAAAGCGGCAAGTAGCCAGCCAAGTGCAGTTTTCTTCATTAACACTCCGTAAAATGCTATAGACATCCCCAGACACAGCGTTATAAAAACTGGCCACATAGTCAGCAATAAAAATAAATAACTACATATCCCGCTGTTAATAGTCACATTCACCACTAACATAACCCTTATGTGCTAAAAAGGAGCAGTATCTCATGCCTCCATACAATCATCTTTTTCTGGTGAACTATAGCATTATCGAAGCCACTCAGTTAGTAACTTCTGTAATATCCTCATGTGGGGATGAAGGCTGATTTAGCCCTTAGAGGGGTTAACAGTCAGCATCAGGCCGGGCGACTGCCCGGCATGCCCACATACAGGCTTCCTGCATTTTGGTGCGCGCGAGTGCCAGGCTGCGCATAGCTTCATCAATCTCCCGTGCCTGCTCAGCGCTTAACATTGCCGGTTCATTGCGGACAGCCAACAATTCACCTCGCTCTGTATCGAGCAGACTGCAAAAATGCCGGCTGACACCTTTGAGGCGGTTCATCCGCTCAATGTCGCCATCGGTTAATGTGCGGTAGCCTTTTACAGTGCTGCCATCCTGCGGTTTTGCTTCACTCATTTCGTAGCCTTTTCGGTTGATTGTGGGCAACTGGCCAGCACAGATTTGTTGTGTGCCAGAATGTCTCGCTTGGTCTGACGGTCCATCACGTCAATATCGTGTTCGGTCAGGTAGATGACCCTCACCCAGTCGCAGGCCGTATCAACGACTACCGGGGCGGGTGAAGTGCTCGCGCAGCTCGCGATCAACATCGTCATCGCCCATACGCTTAACGTCTTCCTGTACATCACTGGCCCCTTTCACAACTTCCGCCTTACGTTCTGCCGCTGCGACGGTGGCGGCGGCCTCCTCTTCGGTACGCTGCTGATCGGCTTTGGCTTCCGCCTTACTGGTCCCGCGAGCGTGGCCGATGCCGAACGCGCCAGCGATAGCACCCAGGATGACAACCACCAGTCCCGCGATAATTTCAAAGCTCATTGCTGCTCCTTCAGTTCGTCGGCCTTTTCTTTCAATGCTGGCTGGCGTACGTATTGCGATAGTACGGCCAGCACCACCAGCGCTGGGCTAATCAACGCAACGATGTTTGGCGGCAGGATGTTTTTGATATCCGGCGGCAGCACCGCCCAGGCGTGCAGCGCAGCATCCGGGAACGACTGCGCCCATACACCAACCAGCGCGCCGATAGCTCCCAGCTTTACAGACCACGTTTTCAGCAGCAAGCTGGCATGCCCTACGAACTCCAGCCGGGTATATTTGCGCAGAAGTAACAGAACGAGCACAGCCACCAGCACAAGCAAAGCGAAAATGATCACCTTCACAGGACACGCTCCTTAACCCAGCCGTAGAGAAAATCCTCGTTGGCTTCGCGGCCCTCCGCCAGTTCGAGGTATCTGGCACCCTGGCTGCAGTTCAGCGCACGCAACAGAACCTGTTCACCCTCTTTCCCGCGGGCGGAAAGGTATCCCTTAAGCGCGGTGATGGTTCGGGGACCAATGGCACCATCCGGAATCAGATCGGGATACAGCTTTCCGCGCATATTCATTGCGGTCAGCCAGCGCTGGAAAAACTTACTGGCTACAGATGGCCCCATGTTCACGCCAGTGTCGCAAAGCTCATCTGCCAGTAACGTAGATAGAGCTGCCACCTGGTCAAACCGGGGGCCGGTCCAGTAATCGCTCAGCAGGATTTGCTTTGCTGTTTCCCTGGGCAGGTTCCGCATATCACCGGTGTAGCCATGTGCTCGGGCGGTGGTCTGCGTGATGCCCCAGCGGGTCGGCCCGCCTTTATCCGACGGATGATCGACATAACCACCCTCCTTGCCGAGGATCCCCTCGATAATCTGGTCTGCTGTCATTGTGCTTTCACTCCGGTGATTCGTTCCCAGAAATACGTGAGCGCTACGGAGCCCATCGCGCCGCTTATCCCCGCGGTTGCCAGAATCATGTAAATGCTCAGTCCGCTTTCAATGCTCACCAGGCCAGCAATAACGCCGGTAAACCCTGAAACCACCATTTGGGCAAGAGCATTGATCAAGCTCCATGTTGCCTTGCTCTGCTTCACATCTATCAGGTAGCGGACAAGTCCACCCCAGCAAGCAATGATCAGCAGAACCAGCCAGGACATCCCGGCAATGCTCTCTTTGTCTTGCATACGCTTAGCCATAGTTACCGCCTCCGATGAAAGATCGGGAAGCTGTGTGTGAGAAGGTCAGGCCCGTCAGGCTGGATTTAACAACGAAGCATGTCGGTGATGATTTCCGCGGGACCTGATAATAAAAAAGCCATGCAAATGCATGGCCTTGTGATTTGAATCCGTTATTTACAAAATGTATTCGAGACAGTATCTTTCGACTTCCGGACAAAAAAACATATACCGGGACAAAATCTAAATGTAACTGCCTTGCCTGCATGAAACCATGCGGGCTTTTTTTTGCCCAAAGAAAAAGCCCACCGAAGTGGGCCTTACAGCTATCATCATTTTTTATTAGGTGTGGTGCCGGGTGCCTCCCGGTGAGCATGCCCCAGTCGACATGGCTCGCGCTGCATTTACAGAGAAGATTTGACTGGTCGCCCCTCCGCATAGGGGGATTCACCACATAAACAATTTATTATCAATCTGATTGTGCAGTCAAATACCATATTCACATCATATGGTTAAACAGGTCATTGATGAAAAAAGCCTGCAGCGAGCAGGCAAAAGTATGTTTAGTACAAAGAAACGTGAGTGAAGCCGAATTGCTTCGGAAGACCGTTAGCTTGCCATACCGTGGTCTGCGGTCTTTTAATTCCATCTCTGGCTGACAACTTCCGCCCCAGTCTGGAGGTTGACCGGGTAACTTCACGGAAACTTTTTACCTTAAATTAACAATCGAGAAACCTACCATTTTTGGCAGGTCAGGATTCCTTAAGGTTTTATAGAGCGCTACTCCGGCCGGGGTTATGCTCCTAACGGAGCTTCCGGGAGGGGTAGCTTTTGACATCACGCCCTTCCCGGGCGTGGCCTGCTGATTCGCAATCATTTGCAGGTCTTCATGTCCGACTTGCGGAATATCTGTCGGGACGACGTGGAATCGAACCACGATAAGCAGGTTAACAGCCTGCCGTAATTACCTTTATACGATCGACCCTCAATCTGGTTCAGGGCTCTCGGGCATGGGCGTTAATGTGTCGTGCAGCACGTCTCTACCCAAGAGCCCTGACCGGATCGCAGGCATAAAAAAGCCCCGCACGATGGCGGGGCTCGTTGTTCTGATAGGTCAAACGCAAATACGGCAACCTACACTAAATATATTGCTCATTTGTTCATTGAAATGCAAGCACGTTATGACTATTTTTTGCAATTTTCCTCACGCTTTCGCGATCGTTAAACGCATTTTGCAGCGGCTGGTACAGGCAGAAGAGCGCCGCGTTGATAATCTGCTTAACTTCCCGACGGATGGTTGAAATGCTCGGGTGCTTATACTGGTTTCCGGCGCGGGTCTTCATCAGGCGAGGTTTGCTCACAGCATGCTGCCATGAAGCGATCCTTATCTCGCTTGAGTTACAGACGTAATAGGCAAAAATCACCTTCCATGCGTTCTCATCTACGTTTTTCAGGTAATGTCGGATTACGGCATCAATCAGCAACCCATCATCATCGCTGCATACAGGCCTTGATGGTGCTTGCGGTTCAACCGTGGCCATGAACTTGGCAATCATATTTATCATCGCCTTGTCTATCTTACCTGTCTGGCACCATGCGCCCCAAAGCTGGAGCCACTGATCTATCCACTGGTGCTGTTCGTTGGTTAATTCCAGTTTCATGCTGTCTCTCCCAGGGTCTGATAGATGCGAACGTAATTCCGTAAAATGCGATAGTCGGTCATCACCGTTCCGCGGTGCCGGCAGAGGCGGAGCTTTTGCCAGCGCTCCCGGATGCGCTCAATTACGTCCTGGTTCATGCGGCCTCCGCCATAAGCTGGTCATACGTCAGGTAAAGGCCCCAGCAGCTAAACAGCACATGCGCCTTAACGACGGCCATTTCCTCGTTGTTCCAGCGGCAGAACCATCTGATCGCGCCCATAACCTCGCTCTCTACCTGATGTGGTCCGTTCAGGTGGATGGGATAAACCACATCATCAAAAACAGCAGCAGTGGACATTGGGTATTGGATTTTGCTCATGCGGCCTCCCGCTGTTTTATGAGCGCACGGCGTAGCGCGCTGTAATGGCTTCTGATTCCTTCCAGCTCTTCGATGGTGTATCGGTGAGGGGTGTTGTTGTTTTCGAGCGCCTCGACGCGCTCAGTGCCGATTTTCTCTACCAGGCCGATGCGGTACTGCTGCTGGTTACCTGACATTTGCACGTTGCAGTGATGACACTGCTTGTGAATGTTGTCCTCGTTGTAGCGCAGGTGAGATGCTTTACCGCGGGAGCGGTAGTGGCCAGCTTCCCACTGAACCGTGCCGAACGTGCCGCAGCTGATGCACGGCAGATCGTGGTCACGCTCGCGGATATAGTCGTTAACGACACGCTGGGTCATATCTTCCCAGTGCCGGAGAGGCTTCACCGCTGCTTTGCGCTTGCGCCAGGCTGCGCGTTCTTTCTTCGCTTTCGCCTGAGCCTGCTTTGCGCGTTTCTTATCGAGTTCCTGCATGGCATATTCAGCGCCATGCTCAGGACAGCACCAGCGATGGTTTTCGAATGCAGGAGTGAATTTCTCCCGGCAGATTTTGCAGCGTCGTTGGGATTTCTTGGCCATACTCACCCCCACATCCTGTTGCGCCAGCTAGAGTCTGGCCGAGGCGGATTTTTGTCCTCCACCAGCTGCGCGCTGACGGTCCATGTCATAAAGTCAGGGTTTAAGCTTCGTTCGACCTTTACGCCCCGCTGACGATATCTCGCTACCAATTCGTCGGCCTGCTGCGTTGTGCATTCGAGATGGTGAAACCATGAGTATTTCATCGGCATCACCCCGCGAAGCTTAAAAGCTGGTTGGCGGCGTTCTCAGCTTCCTGCAGGCTGTTGAATGAACGAGAGAGGATCCACCGCCAGAGAACATCCAGCGATGCTTTGTACAGTTCCTGGAACTCGCATTCGTCCATGCTTGCGAAAGAAATGCTGCGAGGGTGTTTTTTCAGCGTGCCGTCCGGCAGCTGTATGGCGTCATAGTGGCCGGCTTCAACGATGACCCACGCCCGGTAAGCATCGAAGGATTTGCAAATACTGATATAGCCGGATCGCTTCTCAGCTATCCGGTCGAGATATTGCCCGGCGGCATCAAGTAACGCCGATTCACTCCCGCCATATGCAGCAAGGTATTTGGCGTAACCTGTGATAAGCCTGCGCTCGTTAGACGAAATCGCCCCGCCGGTAGGTTCCCAATATTCAAAGCCGAGATTGAGTAAAGCAAAGTAACGGCGGTGAAACGCCGGATTGCGGACAAGCTTAAAATCGGCCTCCAGAACGGCGCCGAGCTTGCATTTTGATTGCAAGAAATCGCTGGTCTCCTGCGTGGCAGGGATCAGTATTCCTTGGGTCTGTTTTATCAGGTGTAATTGTTGCGCCATGGGTTTCACTCCGTGGCGCTGAGATGCTCCGTTGCCGTTGTTCAGGCGGCAGGTAAATTATTGCAGCTTACTCTCGGTTTCGTCAATGCAGCCAGCTTCTTTAGCTAGCTCTTTAAATTCTTCAATCGTTAGCAAAAACTGATTTTTTCTTACCTTTTCGAGCCCGGTTATTTTCCCTCCATCACTCGAAATTAAAAACTTCCCGCCCTGCCTGATAATGTCCACCACTTCGGCGATATCGAGCTCCACTTCATCCCCCTGAGCGACATACAGACGCAAAAAATATAGTCCGGCGACAGCATCAAAGGGACACGCTTATTGCGATGCTTTGGGAAATGCCAGCCACCAAAAGGTGAATCAGTAAAACCAGTCGTCCGCGCTTTCCCACGTCTCTTGCAGAATTTGCTCTACGCGTTTCTTATCGCCATCAGCGCCGCCCAAAACGCTAAGGCCATCGTTGCTTGTGCGTCGAATGGTTAATTTGCAGTCATCATAAGACTGGGACAAGCGGCGCAGCAATTCTTGCTCAAGCGCAGGTATGGCGCCATCAGGGAGTTTTTTATGTTTATCAATTGTGACTTCAACTTTCATGGTTAGCACCTCACATGGATACTGTATAAATAAACAGTATACCGGTTGCATGAAATGTTCAACCCCTCTGCAGCACTTTTTGCTAACACCATGCTTATGTTTAGATTGATGTTTTTCCATATTAAAAAACCCGCCGAAGCGGGTTTTATCATGCTGCGATGTCTTTTTTCAGGCACATCTCCGGTAAATTAGCCCTCACCAGCGCCTCAGCAAAAGGCGGAGGAACCGCATTACCACAACGCGCAACCTGCTTATCCTTCGCATACTTCACACCGCGGTAATCCTGATCGATGATGTACCACTCCGGGAACCCCTGCGCCCGGTAGAGCTCATGTGGCTGCAGCATGCGCATGCCGATGTCGACAATGCGGTAAGTCACCCCGCCGATATCCACCAGCCCGGTGCTATCCTCCCCGCAGTATTTCTGCAGGAACGCCAGCACCTGCTGCGCGCGCTCTTCGTCATAGTCCTCGACCGCCAGAGTCGTTTTAACCTCCCCTACGTGCTGCCCGCCGGCAGTGATAGTAGGCATCGGCTCGTCAGTAGACTGGCCGTCACGGCAAGTACCGCGCAGTTTAACCAGATGAGAAGCGACTAAGGCGTGGTGATCGACAGTCGTTACTGAATGCGCTGGCTTATCCAGCCCCACTCCGGCGCCCTGATAATTCCCTCCGTAGTGTTTTGCCAGGAATGCACCAACCACAGCATGTTTCCCGCCACCAGCAACAACGGTTCCCAGCGGCTTATCCAGTCCGGGGACGCGAGGTGCCTGACCGGGCCGCTCTCCGTATCCCATTTGAATAAGCGTCGGCACAACCAGTTGCGATTTACCGCCGCCGCCAGCTGTGATCGTCGCGCTTGGCTCATCAGCCCTATGCCCGACACTGGCGCCAAACTGCCGGGCAATAACCGGAGCGACGACGCAAGCGCGCGACTCTTTCAGGATGGTGTGAGCAGGTTTATCAAGCGGGCGCGGTTTTGCCTGGTATTCGCTGCCACCGTTGCCAGCGAGGAACGGGACAAGGCCCGCCTCAACAATCCCCAGCGCATGACCATTCCCGCCCGGGCGCCTGGACGTGCCGGCGGTCACTGTCGGTACCGGATCGGTAACTGGCTGCCCGGTGGCGCCGGTGCGGAATTTTGTCAAATGAGGTACCGCGATTGCGTAGCCGTGGGTTTTCGTAATCGTCTGCAGCGGATCGTCCAGTGCCTGCCCCCGGAAACAGTCATATTTCCCGCGTGTCGTTGTGTGATTGCACTTCACGATGAACGGCGAAGCACTTTCGATAACAAAGCGCTGGATTCCCCGGGCAATGCGACGGAGCGTGTTTTCCGCCAGCGGCTTTTTGCGGCCAAAAATCGACGGAGCTGGGATTGACCAATCAATGCATTCTGCAGCTGTGCGCCATGGCGCCAGTTTTCCGGCCAGCACCGCCGGTGATTTCGGATCCCCGTGGGTTGCTTCCGGCCAGACTATTGGTTGCCCGTCCCGGCGCATCACCATGAAGAACCGCTTACGGATGGTCGGCGCGCCATAGTCGCAGGCGCGCAGCTCACGGAAATCGACAACATAGCCCAGGCCGGCAACTAAGCGTTTCGCCTGTTCACTATCCGGCGACAACTCCAGAAACTCGCAACATTCCAACAACGCAGGGTGATCCGCAGGAACTCCGGATGTCAGCATACCGACGAATGCCAGGAACGTTTCGCCAATGCGGTCCGGATCCGGACGCATTTCCACCGCCAGCAGTGGACCCCACGTTTTAAACTCTTCGACGTTCTCCAGCATCATTACACGCGGACCAACATCCAGCGCCCAGCGTATAACGATCCACGCCAGCCCACGAATCGCTTTTTCAACTGGTTTAGCCCCTTTCGCTTTGGAAAAGTGGCGGCAGTCCGGCGAGAACCAGGCCAAACCAACACTGCGGCCGGCGGTCGCTACTTTTGGACGCACTGAATAAACAGACTCGCAATAGTGCAGAGTTCCCGGATGATTGGTGGTATGCATAGCTACAGCGTTTGGGTCGTGGTTTATCGCGATGTCCACGCTACGACCAATCGCCAGCTCGATGCCCGTCGAGGCGCCGCCGCCGCCAGCAAAGTTATCAACGATGATTTCTCTCACGCGTATTTCTCCATAGCGATGGCCAGCGAACCTGCTGCGGCGATAATTGACGGTACCGGCATTTTTTCCAGCCACATACGGTTGATATGGTGCTGCAGTCGGCGCTGGTGGTGTGCCGGGAGCGTCCTGGCTTTTTCAATCTGAGCGAAGACCATGCTGACTTCCGCTGGCCATACTGTTTCAGGTACATCCACCAGCAGCAGGCTTTCCAGTTCCTGCAGGCGTTTGCAGGCGTATTCCAGTGAAGAGTCCACTATTTCACCTCCACATCAATGCAGGCGATAATACAGCCCCGTTCGATCGCTTTTTTCGCCCAGCGACGGTAAGTCTCAGGATGGAAAGTTTCATTTTTCCCCGCGCCACTCCAAAATGCTTTTGAGCTGATATCGGGTAGAAAGATGGTCAAAGGTTTACCAGCAGTGACATCGTTAACCGGAGAGTTGCCGGTCAGCGACTTGGCGTTTTTTTGCAAGGAAACCAGAGCTGGCGGGGCTTTGATGGTGTTCAGCACCTGCGCATTTTCGTTACCCCTGCAGGTTTCTTCAGTTCCTGCACTTTTTTGGAGTTCCTGCAGCATGGCACCGCGGCAACGTTGCCATACGTACCAGTACGATTCGCGCCAGGCGATGTTATCGGCCTCTGAGGCCTCAGGGGATTGGTCGAAAGAACAATCAGAAGCGAACCAGGCGTCAAATAGCTCTCTTAATTTCTTATCATCCATCACTAGCGGCTCTGGCTGCGAAATAAGCGCTTTGAAGTCCTCAATTCTTGCATGAAACTCCGCTCTCTCTTCCGGTGACAGCGCCGCCATATCAGATTCGTGTACGGCCCTGCGCGCCAGGGCGGCAAGCATGGTGCTGGTTTTAATGCCTTTGCCAAAGCGCAACCCTGGCTCAAGCAATACCGAACAGGGCAGCACTTCTGGGTATCCTGGCGCTGGCTGCGCGTGGCGATAGAGCGGCAGTACAGCCACATCACCATCTTTTGCGACAAATTCTGCGCGTCGTTCGTCGTTTGTAACATGCCATTGCTCACGATAGTGCCATGTCCACGCCACCGGCTCGCCGTCCATTGCGGCCAGCGCCATGCTGGCCAACTCTTTGCTTTCGCCATGCTTCAGGAATCCATCTTCAGCGATTTCCAGGAGGCGTTCTTTGGTTAATTTACTGGTCATTGGTTAAGCCCTCACCCAGCCCTTGGATGTACTGCGGATTTTTCCCGCTTTACGTAGCGCCTGAAGCCGGCGATCGAGAATGCGGAAAGGTTCTGGCTTATTCTCATCCTTTGCAATTCGGACGCATTCTTCTGCTACATCCCTGACGTACAGACTGGAAAATGGCGTAGGGTGCGCATCAATTTTGCTCATTATTTTTGAGTCGAGTAATTCATACTTAGTCATTGGTTGGCTCCTTCTAACGCCGCTGCTATCTCTTCGAAAAAGCCATCTCGGGTATGGCTGGTCATTGCTGGTAAAAATACGGACATCAGCCTGTTTGTGTTGCAGTTCTCATCGTCTGCGAACAGAGCGATTTTTTTATCCAAGCGCACCTTCGCTTCCTGTAACTGCTCGTTTTTCTTGTTAGTGCGCTGGATATAGTCGGCAATGATTTCTATAGCCTTGTTTGTGTATTTTTCGACGTGTTCAGTCATGTGAACCACCTATCGCCTCAATCGTTTCCAACAACAACCGGCGGCGCGTATTTTCTGCAAAGTGACGGCGCCCGGTTTCTTTATGGTAAAACTCGTTTTTGCCGACGACCCACATCCGCTCTGTCTGGTGCAGTTTTTTTACCTTCGGACCGTCTTTGGTGATCACGGTGCCGGTATGGGTTTTTACGATTGTCATACAGCCTCCCCAAGCACCCAGCGCAGAGCCGCCGCGTATTCACCGCTGGCACCTTCGAGGGCTTTTGTGATTTCTTTGCGGGTTTTCAGGCGCGGCTTTGCATCACCGAGGATCTGACGCTGACGCCGGGCTTTTTCATGGCCGGTTGTGCCAGCAGTTGCCGCTTCGATTTCGGAGACCTTCTCCCGCTGCTCTTCGGGTTTAAGCGATGCCAGCTGACGTGCCTGGGTAACGGTAACTGTGCCAGCCTCCACCGCTTCCCTGACGGCCTGGGTGGCATCGAGAAGGGAAAGCGTTGCACGAACGGTCTGAACGCTGCAGCCAAACAACACTGCAATGTCGTCCTCATCGAGCCCACGGTCGAGCGCGTCTGACATTTTTTTAGCCCGGCCAAGCGGTGTATCAGGTCGGCGAATTTCGTTTTCACTGACCATGTATTTAGCCATCTGATTTGCTGATCCGCGCTTAACGACTCCAGGTACAAGCAGTGGGTCTTTGCCTTCTTTCAGACGGAGTTTATTTGCCTCCAGGGTATGTTTAACGCGCTGACGGCCAACAACTACGCAGGTGAGCCCCGTTTCGGGGTCTTTCCAGACGATGATCGGCTCCAGTACACCCAGCTCCGCAATGTTCAGTACCATCCCTTCCTCGATAGGCAGGTGTACACGCTCATCGTAAAGTGGGTGGGTCTTATCGGTGACCAGGTGCAGGTTTTCAGGCTCGAAACTGAGCACGTTTGTTTTGCCGCTGGCACCGTATACATCGATTGAATTCTTAGCCATGAATAGCCTCCTGAACATCTAAAACTCGCTGAAAAACAGGACTGCCAAGCAGGCTGTAATTCATCCCAACAGCAACTTTCGGCACCAGGCCAAAACGCTTCATGTCAAAGTCGATGACGGCCCGCTGATCGCGGAACAGCCCCAAACGACCATGCCGGACAACCTCGCCAGTCGCTTCTGCTTCGGAAAAATACCGCTGGACAGTAGCGCGGCTCAGCCCCAGTTTTTTCATTGCCTCGGTGGTCGTAAGGCGCCCCTGATGCCTGGTGATCCGAATCACTGCGCGGACGTACTCTCTGCGCTCAACTGCTGATAATGCTCTAGCCATGATTCCGCCCTCTGCCTAAACCGAATTTCGCGCGGATTTCAGCGATTTTGTTTAAGCCCTGCTCGTTACTCAGCGGACGTCCGCCCAACTTTGGGATTTGCTTAACAGGCTCGGGGATAGCTTCACCGGTCTTGATGCGACGAACCATACGCAGCAGCTCATCAGAGGCTTTACGGCGCAATTCGGAATCACTCAGTGCATTTGCACGCATGTCGGTATAAAGCCCCGTAACTAGCCAATAGCAGGCTTTATGTTTCAGCGTTAACGGTTCGATTTCATGCTCAGGCCATGGGTAAGACTCAGCGTCTGGATACTGACCACGAGTCCGGCAATACTGGTAAACCATTTCAACCAGCTCACTCGCATCTGGCAGGCCTACAGTTACCGCCTCCTCAGAACGACACCAGGCGACGAACTGTCCCGGAGATGGCATGAATGGTTTTTCCTGTTTGCGCGCAACCCGCATTCCTGCGTTAATCTGCTCAACCGTGGTGATCCCGTTCTCTTTGAACGCCAACAACCACTGGCGACGCATCTCGTTGAGGTCTTCCACTGATTTGTTGGCCAGCACCGGGAAGACGGCAAGCAGCTGGCGGAACAGCTCGTTGAAGATCTCCGCAGTCTTGGTCGCCTGGCGCTTTACTGCCTGCTCGTCCTGCATTTCCGGAAGCCCGGCAGCCACTCGCTGGAAGTTTTCACGGTCGAAGTTGTGCATGCTTTCTGCGATAGATTTCATTCGAGTACCCCGTCGATCCAATCGGTATTGTCCAGCGCACTGGCGCCTGATTTGTTTTTTGATGGGCTATGGCTACGAAGTCTTTTTGTCGTGAGTTGATCCCACTGTTTGCGTAGTTTTGATGGGCAGAGAATGTTTTCTTGCCAGAAATCATTTTCATTCGCCCACTTGAACAGTTCGCAGATTTCATAGTGAGTGCGCTTGTCCTGCAGACGCATCAGGCGGATGGTGTTCGCCCATTCAACCCAGTTGGGCTCTGAGAGGGAGGCGTTCACGGTGAGGGCTTTATCGAAAATCCATCGCGCGGCTTTGAGGTCGTCAGCTGTTCCCCAGGATTTACCCGCAGGGGTATAAATCCCATCGGCCGCTTCTGGATGACGAGAGAGAAACTTCAAAGTTTCCTCGTTTCGGGATTCTTTAGAATTCCGAGACGAAGAAGATCTTTTACTATTGTTCTTGTTCTTGTATTGGGTGTCTCCCGTTTCCGGGAAAGGTTTTCCCGTTTTCGGTAACACTTTTCCTGATTCCGGGAAGAGTTTTCCCGTTTTCGGTTTGTCTAAAATCCACTCAGATAGCTCAGTATTTATACCGACAATTTTCATCACTCCCTGCTTATGAGCGAAGATAATTTTCCGCTCCGCGAGAGATTTGATTGTGTCGGAAATATGCGACTCTCCGAGGTCTGTCAGCTCAGCAATCACCGTGTTTGTTACTCGGTCCTGCTTCTTGTTCCATCCATAGGTAAGCCAGATAACAGCCTCAAGACACTGCCACTCACGACCTGACATCCGCAGACGCGGCTTGAGCTTCTGTATCTCGTTTGCGATCTTGGTATACCCGTTAGCCAGGTCGGCCATTTGACCTCCCGAACGCTCGGTTTTAATCGGAAAATTGATAACTTCAGCGGTATTTGACATACTTCATCCCGTGAATTGACCCAATTAATTCACCCGAAGACTGGCTGTGTTGGCGCACAACAGTCTTCACCCTTTCAGAACAACCCAGCCTGGTCGCCGCCCTTTCGCACTTTGCGCTTTGCTTCCCGGCGTTCAGCTGCGCTGGTCTGCTTCTCTGCCTATAACTTTGCGTGTCGCATAACATCGTCAAAAATTTCCCCTTTGCGGCTTGCCTGTGACATCCGCTTGTACATATCGACCGCCTGGTATGCCCCCCCCCTGAGCCACTGCTTGCGTGAAGCCCTGGCGAAGAAGTTCCTCGCGGACGTTTTTCTCAATAAATTTGATGTGATTCATGGATACCCCGCTTACATCACGCCGAGCATTGAGCTCACGATCGTCATCAGCGCTCCTGTCTGCTCAGGCATTAACCTGAAAAGCGACGCTATTCCCTCGCTCACCTCCTTCAGTTTCTGGTGCTCTGGCGCGTTCAGCATCACCGCCTGCTTTGCTTCAGCGCATTCCTTCATGGCCGAAGACAGGCGCGACAAAATATCGTCCTGAGGCATCAGGCGATGGCGGAACTCCAACGGAAGAACGGTCATGATTGCCGGGGTAAGAAGGCGAACGTACTCGCGATAGCGCTCAGACTCGGCCGGGTTGTCCAGGTAGCGAAAAAGCTTCTGGCGGGCACGGCTGATGTCATCAGGAAACACGATCTCCTCGCCGCCCTGTTGTCGCCACTCATCGATGATGTATGCCGAGACAACATCCTGTCCTTCAGCTGCTGCCCAGGCGCGAACGGCAGAGCGAATTGCGTCGTGATCTGCCTCTCTCTGTTGATTTCGCTTTATCAGGGCGCCGGTGTTGAATCCGGTATTTTGTTGAAAGGATAGTGTTTGCATGGTTATACCCTCTGCTCCTGCGGCAAACCGTCGGTAGGGTTCGGGTACAAATCGGGGCGCAATTCGTGTGGTGTCACTCCGGTTGCTTTGAAGATAGTGAGAACGCGGCTTTGCGGTACCACGCCGTAATTTCTATTTTTCCAGTGACTAACCGTCATAGCTGAAACATCTAAACTTTCAGCTAGCTTGCTGGCATTCCCTGCAATGTTTATGGCTTTGTCGAGAGCTTTCATAGGTGACTCCTGTGAAGAAACACGACAATTAAACAACAGGTTTAAATAACAGTCAAAGAAATTTCAACAGATAGTTTATTTCGGGTGTTAAACGATTTGTTTATAATCTTGATATGAGAGAAAAAAACATCAAACCGCCAATGCTTTCTGACCGCCTTACCAAGGTGCTTAAAACCAGGAAGATGAGTAAGTCAGAATTAGCTAGAAGGGTTGGCGTGACTCCGCAAGCTGTAAATAACTGGTTCTCCAGGGGAGAACTGGGGAGAGAGTCTGCTCAGCAGATTGCGGACGTCCTTAAAATCTCAATCGACTGGCTTTTGAATGGTGATCCGAATGACATTTTGACTATTGAACAAGTCAGAATGAAAAGGCTAAAACAATATGTCGAGAACGGCTCGCTTAAGATAGAAGATGATCCCTTCTTTGAAGAAATCCTTTCAGGAAAGAAACCAATTAATGACAATGTCGCAAGGCGTATTGAACGCGACTTCAGTCTCCCTTTCGGCTCTCTTGATTACGATCCAGAACGAGCACCATCTAATCTAGTTGGGGACTTATCTTCGACTGAGATCGAACTTGTACATCTTTTCCGTCAGATGCCAAAATCGGCGCAAAAGGAAATGCTGTTACTTTTTAACAGCAGAGTGAGTGAGTACTCGTCTCTTTTTAGAGAATTACTTGAACTGAAAGAACAGAAGTAGACCCATCCCCTTGCGTAGAAGCAGAAACCGGCACTTGCCGGTTTTTTTGTGCCCACCGACTAAAATTAAACTTCATGTTGAAATACTCTTGACGAAAGTTTAAACCTGTTGTTTAATTCATGCATCAACAACGCGCTGCGTTGCTCCGATAAACGTTCCGCTGGCCGGCGACAAGGCAATGAGGGTGAGATGAGTAAGGTAAAGGTGGCGCCTATTGAACTCGAAATAGACGCCACGGAAGTAATCAATCAGGTCGAGGAACTACTGGGGTTACTTGAGCTTCCAGCCCGTTCCCTTGAAGGCATCCCTGAGGATGTCGTCAACCTGCTTTTTGACAACATCCGTCCCTTGCTTAACAACATCGTCCTTAGTGATTTCTCGACCACAGTTGGCACAACTGACGCCAACAAAATTTGTATCAAAGTCGAAACCATCGGGACGCTTGAGCATCTCGCTTCCGCAATCAGGGCAAGCAACTTTCATAGTTGTCAGTTTTGACATTTTTTATTTCCTTGCTGGCTGTGTGAGAACTACCAGCATACCACCGAGCCTGAAGTGGTTAAAAGACAGGCAAACATGAGGAGTTGGAATGAGCAAGCAAGGCATCAGAGCCCTGATCATTTCAGCAGTTATTGGGCTCTTCATCTGGATCGCGCTCTTCAGCGCACTGAGGGGATTGTTTCTATGAATGATTTCGCACGCAAACCCGCTCGTCAGCAGGCTGTTCGTTTAAGTCCGCTGTCAGCTTTCATCCGCCGGGTGTGCTACATGCTCGCGCAAAAAGGAGACCCTTCATGAGCACGATGTTTGCCCTGGTTCTCACCGTTAGCATGCTGACGGGCGGTAATCAGGATGTCCTGCTCGGCGTTTACGACACTGAGAATGACTGCAAGGCAGCCGCAGAAGAGCAACACGTGAAAGCTGAATGTTATCCGCTGAAAGGTGTACTGGACGAGCATCCGGCCGGGTTCACGGTGCAAATGTAGGGGGAAGAATGCAGAAGAAATGCGGTTACTGCCGTAAAGCGATCGAGGGAAAACCAGTGGTGAGCACCCTGTTATACCTCCAGGGGAACCAGCTCGCACGGAAAGAAAAAGAGTACTGCTCTGAACGTTGCGCCTCTTACGACCAGATGGCTCACGAGGGCTAACGTAAACCCGCCGAAGCGGGCTGTACGTCCGGTGCCACCGACCAAAGTTACACCGGAAATTACCAAAACCAATGACCACCCTGAATGGGCGCTACCAATGGCCCGGGGAATTCTACATCCAAAATAGAGGCTATCACATGGAATATTTTTATCTGATAAAAGCGACTCAAAAATCGGGTAAAGCTGATGCCGTAATCTGGCGCACTAATAAATCAGAAGCTCGCGCCCTTCTGCAGCTGGACGTCGATCTGGAAGACGCAGGGATCGAAACAGGCCGCGGCAAAGACTATCAAAAACCAATTCGTACCGATTTCCCGGTATTCAACGACCTGCCGGCGGAGGGTGTTCTCGATTACTCATGGTGCGAACGCTACCAGCTCGGCGATGATGGCCGAACCTGGACTTTGAAGCCAGGACAGGCGCCTGCTGATGTTCATCACGGCGATGATGCCGGGGTATCCGCTGAGCCCGTTAGTGGCGAGTTTGTTGAAGCCAATACTACTGGCGACGCGGCACAAGGTGAGACCGTGGAAACTTTCGGTAGTGATGAATACCAGGACGATTCCAGCGCGCTTTTTAACGTGGCAGAACTCCCCTTTCGCGCTCAGTTGCTGGCGCAGTACATGGCTGAAGAACGTCACGTTTATCATATCAGCATGCCTCACCGGCAGGAGCTGTCAGCTCTTGAAATGGACACTGATAATGCGGCCGTCCAGGATCTGATTCTGGCCGCCGAGAATGTCCCTGAAATCAAAAAATACGATATGCCGGCGCTCTGGAAATTCACCAGCGCCAATAAAAAAGTCTTCCCGGAAGGGAAACGGCATGAGCTCGGTAAGCGTATCCAGTTTGCTAAGCTGTGGTTCGCCACGAACGCGATCGACCGCGGCATTCTCACCAGGGAATGGGCTGCCGGTAACTGTATTTCTTCAGTTATGAAAACTGATGCAGGTACGAATGCTGGCGGCGGTAATAAAACTGATCGCAATCCTGACTACACCCATACCCTTGATACGCTCGATGTAGAAATAGCCCTGGCCACAATGCCAATGGATTTCGATATCTACAATTTCCCGGCATCAATTCACCGCCGGGCCAAAGAGATCGTTCAGAAGAAAGAAAGTCCGTTCAAGGAATGGTCGGCAGCGCTGCGCAAGGTTGCAGGCATCCTGGATTATTCCCGCGCCGCCATTTTTGCCCTTATTCGTGGCGCCACCAGCGACATTCATCATTTCCCGGTAAGTCTGCAGACCTATATCAATGCGAACCTGACCGAGCATAAGCATGACGCCCCTTCTACTGAAACGCTTGAAAAAGCTGGTCATGTTTCATCTGCCGCCGTCACTCTGGACGCTGTGAAAAAGGCTATCGATGGAGATGAAGGTGTGCCGGACCTGGAAACTCTCCCAACTGATTTTCAGGTAATTGGCACCGAACTGGTGAAAGAAGCGCAAAAGAAACGCCCTGACGCTAATCAGGTTCTGGCCGCCGAACGCGGCGAATATGTCGAAGGTATCAGTGACCCCACGGATCCGAAGTGGATAACCGAAGACCTGACCAAACCCAAACAGCCTGAAGTTTCAAACATGGGCAATGGTGTTTTTTCGATTGATGGTCTGATGGATAGCAAGCCAGCACCAGCACTTTCTATAGTGGACCAGGCGCGCCAGCGCGCTGCAGATGAAAAATTACATCCAGCTAATTCCGGGGGAACCACCAGCGATGTGCAGATGGAAACGGCTCAGCCGGTCGAAGACGAAAATGATAATGCGGTATCAGCAGGCGAAGGCGCTGATGAGCCTCCTGCGCAAACAACTGCCGTGAACATGAGCAAAATACTGGCTGAACGCTGCCCGGATCTTACCGCCGAAGTGCTGAAAAGCCAGGTTTCAGAGAGTGCTCATAGCGATGAAGAGGAAGAGTCTGAACAAGCAGCGCCAGCATGGCCGGAGTATTTCGAGCCTGGTCGATATGAAGGCGTGCCAAATGAGGTCTACCACGCCGCTAACGGCATCAGCTCCACGATGGTTAAAGATGCCCGGGTATCGCTGATGTATTTCGAGGCGCGCCACGTATCCAAAACCATCCAGAAGGTGCGCTCTCCTGTTCTGGATATGGGCAATCTGGTGCATGCACTGGCGCTGCAGCCTGATCAGCTGGAAAAAGAATTCAGTATCGAGCCGGAAATCCCGGAAGGCGCCTTCACCACTACGGCGACGATCCGCGCATTTATCGACGAATACAACAACGGGCTTCCGGTTTTACTCAGCGCAGATGACATCAAAAGATACCTGGAGGAATACAACGCGAACCTGCCCGCCCAGGTTCCCCTGGGTACATCAGTTGAAGAAACCGGCCAGGGTTATATGTCTTTACCTGCTGAGTTCCAGCGCATTGAAGACGGTCAGAAGCAAACCGCCACCGCAATGAAGGCCTGCATCAAAGAATACAACGCCACCCTGCCCGCCCAGGTGAAAACCAGCGGTGGCCGCGATGCCTTACTGGAACAGCTGGCGCTTATTAATCCTGACATGGTTGCTCAGGAAGCACAGAAGGCGCAGCCCCTGAAAGTCTCTGGCACAAAGGCCGATCTGATTCAGGCCGTGAAATCGGTAAAACCGGATGCCGTGTTTGCCGACGAGCTTCTGGATGCATGGCGCGAGAACCCGGAAGGAAAAGTGCTGGTTACCCGCCAGCAGCTGGCTACGGCACTGGCCATTCAGAAAGCACTGTTGAATCACCCGACCGCTGGCAAGTTGTTGACGCACCCGAGCCGTGCCGTCGAGGTGAGCTATTTCGGCATTGATGAGGAAACCGGGCTGGAAGTTCGTGTGCGCCCTGACCTTGAGATAGACATGGGCGGCCTACGCATTGGTGCGGACCTGAAAACCATCAGTATGTGGAACATTAAACAGGAAGGCCTGCGCGCGAAGCTGCACCGGGAAATCATCGAGCGCGATTACCACCTGAGCGCGGCTATGTACTGCGAAACCGCAGCCCTTGACCAGTTCTTCTGGATATTCGTCAACAAAGACGAGAACTACCACTGGATCGCCATCATCGAGGCGTCCGAAGAACTGCTGGAACTCGGCATGCTGGAATATCGCAAAGCAATGCGCGCCATCGCGAACGGTTTCGACACTGGCGAATGGCCGGCGCCGATTACCGAAGACTACACCGAAGAACTTAACGATTTTGATATGCGCCGTCTCGAAGCGCTGCGCGTACAGGCATAAGGGGGAATAACAATGTCCAATTTAGTCGCAACTACTGAAAACCAGACCCAGAAGATCGACAACGTTTCTATCCTGACGAACGGTGAATTGTTCAACCGCCTGCGCACGCTCTCGGAAGTAATGGCCAATAGTGGAAACTTCGTGCCTGAGCATTATCGCGGGAAACCAGATGCGTGCATGGCTGTAGTGATGCAGGCAGCGCGTTGGGGTATGGATCCGTTTGCAGTGGCACAGAAAACCTTCATCGTGGGTAACTCAGGTGTGCTTGGCTATGAGGCACAACTGGTGAATGCGGTAATTAACACCATGGCTCCAACCAAAGACCGGATCCATTTTGAATGGTTTGGTGCATGGGAAAATATCGTTGGCCGCTTCATTAAAAAAACCAGCGGCAAAGGTAACGACTACATCGCGCCGGGCTGGGATTTGCAAGATGAAGCTGGCGTGGGCGTCCGCGCCTGGGCAACGCTCAAAGGAGAATCAGAGCCTCGCGAGCTTGTGCTGATGCTTTCACAGGCACAAGTCCGCAACTCTACACTGTGGGCGAGCGACCCCCGTCAGCAACTGGCCTATCTCGCCGTTAAACGTTGGGCGCGGCTGTACTGCCCGGATGTGATCCTCGGGGTCTATACCGCCGATGAAATTGACGAACGCGAAGAAAGGGTTATCAACCCGGCGCAGACAGAAAAGGTCACGCTGAATGAGATAACACACTCCGTTGGCGATTCCACCAGCACGCAAGAGCCTGCATCTAACGTTGACTCTGTTGCTCACGAACTCCGAGAGCGGATTGAAACAGCTGACTCAGTGGACCAGGCCAAAGCCATTCGTGTAGACATCGAATCACAGAAAGCTCTGCTGGGTACTGCTTTGTATACCGAACTGAAGAGTAAGGCGGTGAAACGCTACTACCTTGTTGATGCGAAGAACAAAGTTGAGGCCGCCATAAATTCACTTCCTAACCCGGGGGATCCGGAAGCCGAAGCGTTATTCGCGAAGGCAGAAAGCACCCTGACCTCATCGCGCCGCCACCTCGGTGATGAACTGTATGACCAGTTCCGCATCACCCTGGACGACATGAAACCGGAATACGTGGGCTAAGGGAGGCGGGAGGGTTCGCCCTCCCGGTCACGATATGAGCAAATCCTTAAATGCGCGTTGTATCCGCCGCTGGAAAGTGAAATTTAAATCTGTCTGCGATTCAAAAGTTAACCCCTACTGGCGCAAAAGTGACCTGCGCGGGTATATCCGCGAAGCAGCTCTTACCACCGCCTACAGCATGGTCGAGAGCATGGCTGAACGTAACGCCAAGGTTGACTTTGACGGCTCCCTACAAGGCTGGACTCCTGAGTTCTCAGAATGGTACCGGAAGCGTCGTGAAGTGTATCTCAAAGAAGCCCGCGACCAACTGAATGAAGAAGCTACCAACGACGAGATCGACGAAGAAATAGAGAACGAGCTGGAGGCTTGGAATGACTGATATCGCCACATTCACTAATGAGCAATTAATCGCCGTGTGCCGTGCTGACGTGGCGGAAATGTCGAAGTTTTTAAAAGAGGGTGAATTCAGCAATCCGTCCCGCGCAGCTATGTATTTGCGTATTACTGAAATCGCATTGGCAGCGCTGATGGGGGAGTTCTCATTTGCTCGCAATCAGGTTCGCCGTGAACACGCTGAATGGTCACAGGCTACCTTCGGCAATGTGGGCCCGGTTGGCCCGCTGAATCACCTCAGCAAAGAAGCACTGGAAGCCGCTGAACAGCCTGGCGACCTGTCGGAATGGGCTGATATGCAGTTCCTGCTGTGGGATGCCCAGCGCCGGGCTGGTGTCACTGATGAGCAGATTACCCAGGCGATGATCGATAAGCTGGCAGTCAATAAACAGCGCAAATGGCCGGAGCCGAAAGACGGAGAGCCGCGGTTGCACATCAAAGAGCAGCCAGCGCCGGTAGTGCCAGCCGTATCGGATGATATCGGTGAAATCCGCGTCGGTCGCCTCCCTACAATGAATCAGGATGATTACCCTGGCCTGGGTGATTGGTGGGTTCAACTTCGCATTGGCGAGGATTCTGACGAAGTATTGGCGCGTGTGTATGGTGCTACGCCACAGGAGGCGAACAACCGGGCTGAAGCATTAGCCTGCCGCGCCGCCATGCTGCAGGAATTAAAAAAAAGTGCAGGAGCTGGAGCAGTATGCAGGAGTAGCGACAATGCGCAGGTGCTGACCAGCATCAATCCCGCGCCAACTCTGGTTTCCTTGCCAAAAAACGCCAAGTCGCTGACCGGCAACTCTCCGGTAATTGGCATTGACCTGGCATCAGGTCCAGATCGCACTGTCGAGGTTCATTACGTTGTACCTCCCGGTTACGTTGTGGTGCCGAAGGAGCCGACAGACGAAATGATAGCCGCTGCTATGAACTGCGAAGATGTGCTGTTCAATAGCGATGATTCTTTTTGCATACAGTTCGTGAATATCTATGAAGCCATGCTCGCTGCCGCTCCGAAGGAGGTGAAGTGATGGACTGGCCTACGGCATTCAGCATCGTCGGCTGTGCGTTCGCCATTGCCTGGCTGTTTCGGAGTTAGCGACATGAAAAGAGAATTTGAATTGTGGCGCCACTGTCGTGGCCTGATTGTGGTATGAGGTGAAGATGAACACGATGTTTTTGTTAATGGCCGAATACGGGTCTGCTACGGTTCCGCTCAGCCAGGTATGTGAAAAGTATTTTGGGCTGAAACCGGCAACAGCGGAAAAACGCGCTGCGATGGGCGAGATCCCCATTCCAACTTTCCGAGCCGCAGAAAGCCAAAAAGCACCGCGCATGATCCACATTCAAGACCTTGCGGATCACATTGATGCGCAGTTGAAGAAAGGCCGGGACCTCTTGGAAAAGATGAAAAGCGATCATTAGTTACACTGTAACTTCAATTCCGGATGCCGCACATTATGTAGCATCCGGTTTTATTTTTGCATCACGCGGCACCCCAATAGAACCCCAAAACAACATATCCTATTGTTTAAATTATTTATTCCATTCATGTTCAATCGTAGCCATAAATCAGACCCTATAAAATATATATAATAATATCAGTCATATATAAAAATATACTGGATATCGAGACAGTTATATTTTAGGCTATTTTCACCCGTTTTAACCCATTATGTTGTTATCAGCACCCCACACAGCACCCCACAGTTTAAGGTTTGGATATGGCTTTCTTCACCATAGAGAAAAGATTACGCAGCGATGGAACTGCCCGTTATCGCTGTACTGTAGCCGTTAAACAAAATGGTAAGTACGTCCACCGGGAGAACAAAACCTTCTCCAAGAACACCCTTGCGAAGTCCTGGGGGGCTAAACGTGTAGCATACATTGAAGAGCATGGTCTCCCAGAGCCAGAAAAAGAGATGAAAGAGATCTCTGTTATAACTGTTGGTGACCTGCTTACTCAGTATGAAAACCATCCAAACATAACGCTCGGTGCATCAAAAAGAAGCTCTCTCCGCACGCTTGGCCGTTCCTTTCTGGCAGAAATCAAACTTACGGACTTGACCGCAAAACATATTATCGAGCACTGCCAGACCCGAAAAGCGCAAGGACTTGCGCCTTCCACTATCTCTCAGGACGTATCGTATTTAAGTGTTGCGCTTGAAGCGGCCAAGCCACTTTTTGGCGCCCCAGCTAATTTGAACGAATTATCTGACGCTAAAGTTTGGTTGAGAAATATGGGGATCACAGGTCCTTCACAGCGACGTAGTCGCCGCGCAAGCGCTACCGAGGTTGATCGGTTGTATGAAGTTCTTAAAGTTAAGGCCGAAACGGCATACACCGGGGCGCCATTACATCAAATATTTATGTTTTCCATACTTACATGTATGAGGGTTGGAGAGGTTTGTCGTCTTCTCTGGGAGGATGTGGACGATATTCAGCGTTCTGTTATCGTTAGAGACAGGAAGGACCCGAGGAAAAAAATCGGCAACCACATGTTAGTGCCCTTACTTGGTGATGCCTGGAGGATATTGACGATGCAGCCTCGTGTTGACGACAGGGTATTCCCGTTCAATCCGAAAAGTATAACAGCCATGTATCGGCGCGTTCGTGACGAGTTGGGGATTGAGGATCTGAGATATCACGATCTACGGCGCGAAGGGGCAAGCCGTCTGTTTGAAGCAGGATTCAGTATTGAAGAGGTAGCGCAGGTCACAGGACATCGTTCACTCAATATATTGTGGCAGGTTTACACTGAGCTATTTCCGAAAACGCTGCATGAGAAATTCGATAAGTTGCAGAAAAGCAAAAACATTGAGTAGAATCAAAAGCGGTGCTCCCCCTGCCTGAGCCCACGCCCACCCGGCAGCAGCATACATTAGCTGCCGGGTGGGCCTATGTGCAACACACTTTGAACTATTCACTAAATGAGCTGCCTGAATAATAACCACTATTAATAAGGCTCACTATGACTACTCTTCTGATCACCTCAAGCGTTGTATTTATCATCCTCGCACTATTTACCATAAGCGTCATAAAACTATGGATTGGAGTCTCCAACAACCCTGACTAGCACCATCAGAGCCCCTCCCCATCCCTGCCATCATCCACAGCCTGTTTTCGCTATGGTCACGCGTCTTATCGACGAAATACGTTTGTTCCCGCGCTGTCTAGGAGTTAGCTTCCACCTCTGATAAGTGGATGCCGCGCCGGCGCAGATAGTTGACAAAGTCACTGGTGCGTAGGTACTGATACCCTTTCGGGTTGCGAGAGATAGAGGCGCAGAACGCCTCCCTGATTTTGTGCTGGAGCATGGTAGCCTCCTGGTCAATACTGGTTGCGCACAAAGTAGTTTTATCCGAGAGGAGAATCAATATAGGTTCTGGCTATCAATTTATGTCATTTCCGTAACATATTGATGTAACGAGTAAGGTAAGTCTTAAAGTGTTATCAGCCCTTAGCTGTTTGATGGTTTTGCGAACAATGCGAGGTTAAAATTTTTCAGCTATGGCAATGCCTTCATAGCAAATTGTTCACCTGCGATCTCTTGCATACGGTTCGCAGGTGAGCAAACTTAACCGGCTGGAAAATATTTATAAATCGTCTTCACCCCCTCCTATCACATAGGCCGCCGATCCAATGTTTTAACTGCTCAGACCAGAAATATCTGGAAGCTTTGGGCGCCTTCTTAGAAGATAGGGGTGTGCGAAGACGCACACAGCAATGATGTTATGTAGTATTTTCCCCTTGAGTGTGCCTGCTCAAGGGGATTTTTTATCGCCGTATTGTACTGGCAAATATTTGTAAATAGTCTTCACTCCCACGCCTGTCACATCGGCCACACGCGACTGGACAGGCGGTTAGTCCGGTATGTTTCTCGCGCTACTACTGCTTACGTTAACGTCTGGTAATGATCTAGCGGCGCGACGTAAAGCGGCGTTGAAAGCAATTATAGTGACCGGCCGGCGTTGGTACTTCACACGGTTAGAATGGCTCTGAAACACAAAAACATCCTCTGGATACCTTTCCCGTCGCCGAGTTATCATCGCCATCGCCCTAGGTGGGATTTCAACGCGCAGCGCTTTCAGTCTCCCCCGCTCTCGTATCAGTATTGAATCATTATCTATGTCATCGTACCGAAGCGCCAACAGCCTACCCGCACTAAGGCTCGTATGGAAAATCAATGCCCACAAATCAGCCCAAGTATCTGAGATGTTGGCAAGTTGACTATTTATTACCAAAAATTGCGCGAACGTTAACGTTTTCTTACTACTCACAGTTAACCAATCTTTCATCTATTATTCGTGAGGTTATTATCTCAGATGTTAATTTCAGGCAACAGTAGTTAAAGTACGGTTAATCACATGCCCCTTCAAACAGGGCTATCATCCTGCCTCATATCGTTGATCACGTGCGTTGCAACTCCGAGCACTTCGACTTCATCCATGGCATCTCCTTCAATCGATTCTCCTTCTACCGTAATGAACGATCTACCCATTAGCTTTGCAAACTGAAGTTCTCCACCCGAACGTATAAGCAGAATACTCCCCTGCTTTACCTTCAGCGATAAGTCCAGAACTACATACCCACGGTCGGTTGGGATAACTCGCGAGTTTGCCGTGATGTTGCACAGAGAGTTCACTGTTAACGTGCTTTCAATGTAATCCGCAGCCGGTGACGGGAACCCCATGATCTACCCTCCCATAAATACTGTTTATGCATACAGTAGTTTTATTGAAAGGGAAGATCAAGAGAGAAAGCGGCTATCAGTGGATGCCGCCGGGTTACCATTTTGATTATTCAGCTGACCATGAGTTCACGGTGACAGCATCAGGTATTCCACCGCCGTACTTAATGTTGATCGCATTCAGCTCAGCCAGAACAGCTTCCTTTATTGCTGAGTTACTTCCTTCTGATTCAATCGCCAGTGTTCCAGAATAAATTACCTGCCCGTTTTTAGTTGCCTGATAATCGACAATGTAGCCAGCCATACTTGCCCCTTAAATAGTTTTACCTTTCAGCTGATAGTAGTTTTTGTAACAGGTGTAAATAGTTGCCATCTCCGCATTGGTAATTGACCTGGATACAATCAGGCATGCCCGCATGAAGATAGTGGCAGTGGTGGCACCCTCGACAGAACCGCCCAGCAGAATGTTTGACGAAGGTACAGCATAAGGAGTCGTCGCTGCGGTACCAGTTGCTGACTGTGATGTGCGTGGCAGATCAAGCTTAGTCAGCATTGATCCGCTACCGTTGTCTCGCACAAACCGACTGACTGCCATTTCGCCATCAGTTGCGGCAGTAGACGGGATGAGGTCGGCCTGTTGTGCTGCCCCTGCAGCCGTTAACCATTTAGCTCTCCACGCTGTAGCCGTAGTTTGTGTGCCACGAGTACGCTGCGGCGCGTTCATCTGCACCCGGCCCACAACTGCACCAACCTCGCCTGGATGAACTGCAATTGTCACCATTGTCAGATCGCTGCCATTGTAGGCTGATATGTCGATGTTCGTATCCAGGTGGTTAGCCTCAGTGAGGCTGACTCCGTAATCACCCAGAGCAGGAGAGCCAACAACGGACATGGCAGCCCCAACCCGGTTTCGGGTTAATGATGCAGTGTCGTTTACGTCAAAATCAGCCTGCAGGATAATTCCCGGTATTAGCGCCGGAAGTTGGGTGATGTCGTACGGATACGGGTAAGTGTCCAGGTAACGCGTGGCTGTCACGCCGTTATCAACATAAAAGCGGGTAGTCATGATTTACAGTCCTTTAAAGCTGGATGGAGAAAACGCAAAGGTCGTTATAGAGAGGCAGGCCGGATAGTGATGATCCAGACTGAGAGTCACGAATGCACCCCCGCGAACCAGTAACGGGCCCAGGGTTTTGTCCCGCAATCCCCTGGCTTGCATAAGATATCGCTGTCGCAGTGGTAGAATCGGTCTTTGTGATAACTATTTTTGCCGCTGTTCCGCTGCCGCTGACGGCTACCGAAGCAATAGTGGCCCCGGTCAGGGCAAAACCGTAGTTGCCGGGGTCGGTAACCCTCGCGGTGTCAATCACGAGATCACCAATACAACCCGCCACAGGGATAGTGATCGTGGTTCCTGACTGCACAACATCCGACTCTATCGGCACAAGCGAGGATTTTGTATTGTCATTCAGCCACCCACCTACCACCGAGCCAATAACCTCGCCTTCAGTCCGATACCCTGCGCTGGTCAGATGCTCCCCGTCTGAATACGGGCGGGCATATTGTGCGCTGGCGAGATGAATTAACGCGTTATCACGCGCCTCCTGGTACTGCGCAATGCCGATGTTATTGGTTTTGGTCGTGCCGGCAGTTCCGCCGTATGGAATGGTATTAGATAGCTGGCCGACAAACATATGCAGGGACTGCGTTTCGCCTGTTGCTGCACTTATAACAGACTCATACTGAGTACGCAGGGTTTCCATTGCTGTGCGATAACTGGATATTGATGTCCCGGCAGCCGCATTCTGGTTGCCGTGGATAAGCACCATTACGGGAACATACTGCATGCCAAGTTTTTCAGCCATGGCCACAGCAGACTGAATCATTTTGGTTGCCCCAGTAAAAGTTGCTGAACCGGATGAAATGTCTGCAATTGCAGTACCGGATGAGCACGCGTCGGAAACCAGTACTGTATCACCGGTGACCTCATGAATTTTATAAGCCATGCCGCTTGATGGCGATTCCTGACCAGGCCGTGTTCCAGCATTCTCCCTGCATGGGATGACGTTTCCAAGCAGCGACTCATTCAACGTATCATACTTAAAATCTACTTTCGGGCCAGTACCAAACGCGAGTATTCCGTAATCAGCCTGCGCTGTTGTCGTTACAGGGCTTTGTGTTTTCGTTGAGCCGCCTGCAGCAAGAGACTGGCCAGTTATAATCAAGTGAATAAGAAAGCGCAATGACTCTCGTGCCCGGTAATTCCCATCATACGTGGATCGATAAGTGAGGTAGTTGCCGCTAAGGTTGGACAGAAAACGAAGAAATTTAGCGAATGCTACAGGAGCAATATTTGAAACTCCGGAGTCGTTCGTGATCTGAGTTACATCGCTGCCATCTACCGCAATGATATTTCCATCAACTGAAGCAACCATTGGGAATTCAGAGGCGTCATCATCAGGTGTGTCATCGCCCACCTGCTCCACGGTACCATCCGTGCGAACTCTTCTAAAAATTCTCCCCTGTCCGTCCATATGTATTTCAGCATAGTCACTGACACTGTCATCATCAGCAAACCACGTTGTCTGGCTTCCATGCGTCAGGTTTCCCATTGCCGAAATATTAAATATCTCTTCTCCGGTGGCGCGCATCTGGCAGACAAATCCTCCGCCAGCCATTTGCACAAGTTCAATCCCTGAACCAATCATCAGTGCCGGAAACTGGCTCGTGCCATCAGCGTAACGGCGATAAACAGCGTTCCCTACACTATCAAGAATCAGTTCAGCAATATCCGGATAAGCATCAGTTGTCTGAGCAGCACCGAAGGCCATAATCTTCGCCAGTTCGGTGGTAACTAAATCCCTCAGCGCGTCAACATATCCAGCTGAAATCATCCTGCGCCCGGTAGCCTCTAACGTCCCCCCGTTATTGATGTATTCATCTGCCAGAGCGCTATCGTCAGTACTTCTCACATATGTCGCAGAGCCATGAGGAATATTAGCAATATCAGCCTGAGCATCAGCCAGTGTCATATACTGGCGGCTAAGAGGGATCAGGTTCTGGCGGGTATCTTCAATCGCATCGGAGTTTATTTTTACAATTCCCGACCAGGTAGGCTGAATTTTTCCGGTTCGGGTCTCAACTTCCAGTTCATCGCTATTAATCATAATATCCTGAACGTGGTTGTTATCCCAAACGTCAGGCATAGCAGAAGACGGGACTGGGTTACCCGTTTTATATAAAGCCATTATTGATACTCCGGATTAATCAGGCAGAACGATACCAGCCCATCAGTTTTACGTAGGCGTTAGTAATATTTAATGAGGCTCCACCACCCATGTTTTCGGTATTGCCTGTAACGTTATGAGTGTGTGAACCCAGTTCGATTGTATGCGAGTGATCCCCAGCGGATGATGTGGTGCCAAATCCATCATCTGTACTGCTACCAACTTCATTATCTGATCCACCAGCCTTCTGGGTACCATGTCCCCATGTATGGGTGTGGGAGCCATTTGTAGTGGTGCTTTTTGTTCCAAGGTCTGTGGCTGCAGCAGTACCTGTAATTGAAAGAGTCGCGGCAGGTAGATTGCTTTTAGCGATAGTTACCGTGTCAGCACCGCCAGTTGTTAATACATCAGTTCCATTCTGAAGCCCCAAGCGAATTGTTTTATTTTCCCCGATATAATCCCAGGTAGTTCCCGGGAAAAGCGTATTGGGATTTTTGTTCTGAGCAAAAAATAGAACTGCCCCTACAGGGTATACGGAGTCAATTTGTAATGAAGCAAGGGCCGCTAATAGCTGGGCCTTTAGTGCATCCGTGTCTCCGTTATCCAGGACATCCTCAGCAGTTTGCTCCAGAATTACCTGACCCAGAACGCTCGCCATTACGGTACCCTGCCGCAGCGCTTTGTTGACCTGTTCAGAGCGGGCTATCCCCGCGGTAAAACCGGTAGACAATGCAAGCAGACTTTCCCAGTCTGTCTGTGAGGACACGTTTGCACCTGCACCAACGGCAAACGGCTTAAAATTATTTTCAGCCATCAGAATGTTTCTCCCCATGCGCCGGAGTCAAAGCCAGCGATGTAATCGTTATCGACGTCAAATCCAAAGAATTTATATCCGTTGGATGGTGTAATTGTGTCCCTTATTCGCACCCCGGCGGCTTTTACAGTCAGCAGCCCGGCGCGGATGACAAAAACAAATTCAGCAGGAAGTTTATCTATCGGGTTTATATCGTACCGTGATGGCTCATATTCTTCTGGAAGTGGTATAAACGGGCCGTGGTTAATTGCTGAATCAAATATCAAGCGGTCTATGTTCGGAATGATATATTCATCATCCACGACGATTAAAACGGATATAGACATATCCTGGTTATCCAGGATAATCATTTTTATTCCGGTGCCCTCAAGGGCTGTTTCGAGAATATCCGGCAGCGTGCCGTTCTGACCGTTCCAGTTGTTTATCCCTATACGGGCCTTAAGCACTACGCGGTACACGTCATCGCTGAGATACGTCAAAGCGTCGGTGGACTGATAAGGGCCCAGCCAGATACCCTGATCCCAGCCCACTCGCTCTTTATCCCACTGGAGGAAAACGCCAGTGATAGGCGCCGCTACCGCGCGGGATACGCCGATCCATTCCCCGAGAATATCCAGCTGGTCGCCCACGGCGGTGTCAACATCAAAGGCCGTGATGAGTCCGGCAGTCGCAGTAGAAACATCAATCAGCGGCCGGGTAGACAAGTCAACATGGTCGACGAATTTTGGCTTACCGGCATGGTAATTGGTTATCAGGTCGGTGTATTTGCTCATGGCGTCACCACCAGCACAATGTTATCCACGCTGCAGGATGCCGATTCGTCGTACGCAACCACCACATTAGCCGCGGCGACACCCTCGGCCGTTCGACCGATTAGAAGCTCCATGATGTCGTAATAACGTGCATTACCGCCGCTGACGACGCCAAGGTTAGCTGGGGAATAAACGCGGCTCAGCAGCACGCTGTCGCCGATGGCCAGCGAATTGATGTACGCCGCCACCGCGGCCTTGATTTCGTCGCCGACCTCAGAGCTATAACCCGTCAGTGCCTTAAGCGTTATCGACACATAAACCGGCACGTCAATCGGGCGGGAAAAGCGAATTGTGTAGGGGTTGCCGTATTTGTCGGTAACTATCACCGCCGTTGTGCCGTAAGTGGATACGCCCTGCCCCTTAACGCTACGGATGGTGTTTGCGATCGCCGTCGCATCTCCGCCCTCGAAGATTGCCGAAATGGAGTGTGCAGGCAGGCCGTTAGCATCGGTAGTCTCTGTATCGTTCTCAAACAGCTTGTGACGGGTCACGCCTTCAACGTTGGCAATCGCGCCATCTACCGCATCAAACGGCGTCAGAGAGGACAGTGCGACGCTTTGCGACTGCCTTACCCGTAGCTCCGCATCCGTTTCCGCCGCTACGCCCACAGTGGCCGCCAGTGGGTTAGTCACTGAGGCCCACCCGCGCGTAGGTGTGTTGATGCCGTTAACCGACCCTGCCACCGCCGCTACGGCGCCGGTACTGGCACAGGTAGCCGTAGCAACCACCGTTCCGTCAGTTCCGATTACCACGGTCTCCGGCAGGTTCCAGACCACACTATTCGTGTCCCGTACCGAGCCATTGGTAATGGTTGTACCGACCGTACCGGTTAGCAGCAGATCGACAGTTGAATTTGTCGCTGCGCGTCGGGTGATGCCGTTAATTTTGACGTTGCTCGTCAGCGCGTCACCCAGAGCTGTCGCCGGCGAGAACGACCGGTAAACAGAGATGGCCGTGTTGTTGGCGTCATGGATAGCCAGCGCCACCAGCGCCACCATCTGGCCGTCTTTGCTGTCTGGCTCCAGATAGGCATCACTGCCATAAATCTGCTGAAAATAGCCGGTGATGGTGTCCAGAACGGTCTGATAGTCGGGCGCACTTATGCAAGAATAATATATATACCATTGATATTTAATGCTTTATATATCTACTTGTTAGTAATCTAGTCCCAAACATGCTCTTAGATGTGTTTGATGCGGGGTTTAGTTATCTTCGTGGTTCTGGCTTGCGCCAGTGGTATTCCGGGGAGGTCATGCGCTGCCAGTGCCTTTCTTTTGCTGCCAGCGAGCCAGCAACGCGAGAACGAATTTCCAGCATGTCGGCGCTGTTAAGGCTATGGCCCTGCTTTGTTGCCATCAGGGCTATAGCCGACTCAATAACATCAGGTTTCAGCATCTAAGTTACCCTTTGCCAGATGTGAAATTTTCGCCTTTAACCTTACCTTTGACAATCAACCAGACGTTACTATTTGATCCTATCTGTGGGCTGGCGGTCGAGCGTTTCACACCAAGATTTGTAAAGATCTGGCCCCTTAAGTTGCAAACGGCCAGCCGGGAAAATGTCTATATTTGTCGCTATTCGTACATTTGCGCATCAGGGCAAAACGTCGCAATTTGTCGCAATTCGTAGACCGAAAAAAAGTTAACATTTGTATATATTGCGCCCTTTGAAAATCTGTACATTCCTTTGTCTGGGTTGACACTTTTCCGGCTGAATCGCGCCAAAAGTGTAAAATGTGTAAAGCTATCGGTTTCGTATCTGACAGAAACTGTAAACCTCCGGGCTTCTTTTCTCCGTTCTGGGTTTACACTTTACACATTGCCAGTTTTCCATTCTGCGAGTGCTGCCAGTCCTTCTTTGCTCCATTCGTCCTCATCATCAGGACAATCGCAAGCTGCATAACAGAGGTCACGCCGGATAAGCCCGATAGCCACGTCTGCATTTTGAATAAGCTGGTCGTACTGCGTTAGGTAGAATTCAGTGTCACCGTCACACATGAAAATTCCATTGCCTTCCAGAAATTCAACATCCCAACCAAGTTCGCCTGCTGCAAGCTGTACCCTCTGCTTTATCTCCTCATCGCTGCGAGGCTCCGGGGCTTTCCCGTCTAACGCCTTAACTGCCGCCCAAAATTGCCCGTACGTCATTTCCAGTTTGCGGGGAGTGTGTTCGCCCTGGTCTTTCTGTTCGTTCTGCATGTTGCGTTCCGTGGCCTCTACGTCGATTTTATTGCCTGACAATACAACCTCACCTTTCGCCACCCAATCGTAAACCGTTTGACGGCTAACGCCTCGATGTCTGGCATATTCTGATTTGCTCATGAGCATAAGTTACAGATCCTCTCGTCTGACGTTTAACCCAGCTAGCGCGATGGTTATTTTTTGCTCGTAAAACGCCATGAAACAGCCAAATTTAAATAATAATGAATTGTTAACGTATATTCTTTTTATGACTATAAAAATTATTCTTATGCTTTAAGTGTTGCGTTTAGGACGTGTTTTAAAGAATTTGCTCTCAAGGTGTTCATGGTGTTCATATTCGCAACAATATTCTTATAAATCATTAAATTAAACCATGAACACTAGTGTACATAAGCCTTCATAAGTATACATAGGTGTTCATATTTGGGATTTTCAAATTAACATATGATTAACACTCATTCCGTTAATGCTTCCCCGTAATTGCCGCTCTACAATGTCGCTATTGCTATCAAGCTGGGGCTGGTTGGCTAAATCGTCTTGCCATGTGCGAACCTTCTCAACCGCTGCCGCCTCATGAGTTTCAGGCTTCATTTTTTCGATGTTGTTCATTGTGGTTTTCCTGTATTGCTGCCGCCAGACTCTACGCCGCCGTGAGTGTGATCTATCTGGCTGATTCCTGCCGCTGTCTGGTCGCCTGTGGAGGTTATTGCACCGTTAACATGCAAAGGGCCATTAACAGTTGTTTGTGGGCTGGTGATGGTTACAGCGCCATTTGATGCAACTTCAATGAATGCCGATCCGTCATCGGTTCGAAGCTGCGCGGACGTGGTGCTGATACCGCTGATTTTCTTTGCCTGTGACTGTGGGCCGGGGATTACAAACGCATCAGAATAATCGTGCATTCTCCCCCTTGAACCATTCTGCACATTGCCGCTCTGCCACCAGAAATCAATGCAGCGATCCGCGAATACAACAAGGCACTCATCACCTTCTTTAACGGGAAACGTTAGCGTAACCCCGCCACCGCGAGGGAAAATAACCGGAGCATCAAGAATGAGGGGGTAAAACACGTTATCAACATCCAGCCGGTCAATGGGTTTACCTTCCGCTGATTGCGGCTTTGGAATAAACACCGAAATTTCAACAACACACGTGAGTGTTTCGGGGTCAAAGGACTTGATGATCCCAGGCATTGAAACTCGAATGGATTGTTTTGCGCCTTTCAGTATCGAGTCGAAAACTTCGCGCTGTTCAATTGGTCTTGCTGCGGCCATGCGTCCCTCCTACCCTTCAACACGTTTGCACATGAACGTACCAATAATCCGGGGCTGGCTCATGCTGCTGCGGATTAACTCGACATTGAGCCAACGTTTCTTGCTACCGCTTGGGTGTACGTACTCGAAGCCGTAGAAATTGCCGTCTTTGGCTGACATAAGAGTCATATCAAATTTTGTACCACTCTCACCCAATGAGGTTATTTTTTGAGTGGTTACATACTCACCATTAATTTTTGACATCGAATTAGCAATAATTTCAAATCGAAGTCCTCCGCAATCGTATTTGTGCGTCAATGGCCCCTGTGCGCTACAAAAGAAAGGCGCGGTTAGACATAACAAAAAGAATAACTTTTTCATTAAGAATCCTGTTTTAACATGTAAGAACCAGAGGGAACATCAGCATTCCCACGCGCTTCACAAGCCAAATCCATATACCACTCCTGACCGCGAGTGTCGCCCCTTAACGCGATGTATCGAACAATATAAACGCCATCAGTAGCGATACTATATGGTGTCTCTTTCTGCACTAAACCGCTTGTAACGAGGTTGCCGTTAACTTCCTGTTCAGGCGCAATGCCACCTGCCTGTAAAACCTGCTCATCACTCAATTGCGCTCGATACACTGACGCCTGATCCAGTTGAATCAGTCCGTGCAACTGAATGTAAGAGTTGATTAGACACGTAACATACACGCCGGAGCCTATCGTTTGCTGAGGCATACCGATTAGCCCAGTGTCGGCATTCAGGACTATGGCGCGGTGTTTGGCTATGTCCTTCTGTATGAAATCCACCTTCCCGAAACTAAATTGCCATGTTGCCTGGAGGTCATCAGCCAGCCGGGAAAGATAATTGTTCACAAGTCCGTGATATGAGGCTGCTCGCGGATACACGGTATCGGGAAAAACTGGCTCAACACCCCTACGTATGCCGAACGGTTCAAGGTGCTTCATCAGCAGATCGTATTCATCACGTAACGTATAACCAGCGGCTAATGAAGTGCTAATCTGCGCCTCTACAAACGCCTTATCTCCGTCAAACGCCTGTATGCGCACGTAATGATCGGTAACGTTATCTTTACCCTCTACCGTGAAAGCAATGTCTCCGCTGAAAATGACACCGTAATTTGAGCCATCAGGGCTATTTATCGTGTCACTTGTAACGTAGCGCACCTTCCCCACTTCGTTGGCGCTTACTGTATCGGAGGAAGTGCTATCCAGCCCGTCGTAACCCGCTATCATGGTTATTTTGCTGTATTCACGTAGCATGATGCGGTTTCGGGTTTCCGGGGAAAGATTATAGATTTTGACCGTAGCCAGCGCTGGCCACCGGTTATCGTTACGCTCTATGGTAAAGGTAACTTTGAAGTCGCTGAGGCTGATCCCTTGACCTTTCTCATCCACCAGCTGTAGCTCAAAATGTCGGTTCCAGTTTCTTGGCATCGTTAATCCTCGGTTTATTGCGTACAGGTGGCTTTTATTTACCTAACAGGCTTGAAAGGATGGATTCGTTTTTCGGTACTGGCGTTTTTGTCCCTGTGTTTTTTACCGCTGAGGTATTTACTCCGTACTTCATATCGGCTTTATCAGCGACTTTGATACTTTTTGTCTGAGTGATAATTACTTCACGCAGTGTAATCATGGCCGATAGTACATTTTCTGTTGATCGGTCTGTGGTAACTTCCAGTGAGCGAATTAGCATGTTTTTGTACAGCCGCTTGCCCGTAGTCACATCAAGAATCTGCCGTTCCTGCTGCATTTTTAGCAGTTCCGCATAAACCTCTTTCGGCCCCATGCTGTTAAGTGGTGTTGATAGCCCGATGTTCCGGGTATCGTAGAAATCAAGCAAAGAACCGCCGCCAGCAAAACCAACCTCCATAACAACTTCCGATGGTCTGCGGTATGCGTGATCCGCGATAAAACCGGCCCCGGAAGATGTGGGGCGTTCGACGGGGTGCTCTGTGATTTCCAGCAAATCGGAGTGCTTCTCGGAAATGATAACGCTTGGCACCATCAATCCAATTTTTCGGCTATTCTGCTGAAAAAGCGTTGAGAGTATATCCATTAGTTACTCCTTCCCAAATCCTGCGTTGCCCGTGTATTTACGGCGCTTTGTTTTTCTACTACCAGATATGCAGCCTCACGCGGATTACTGACACCGTGAACATGGATATTGGTCTCTTGGTTCAGCGTTGTGCCAGGCATATTGCTTAACACTTTCGGGATATATTGACGGGTTTCCTGCGGCATCAGTGCCATGCCGTACTTTTGCACGTTACCGATCCCCCAGTTATAAGAAGCCAGTGTTTTACCCAGATCGCCGCCGTTCTTCTGCATGAGCATCGAAAGATATCGCGCCGCTGCTTCCGCCGCTTTCATCGGATTAAATACGTCATTACCGCGCAACCCCATATCGCGGGCTGTACCCGGCATAAACTGGAACAACCCCTGCGCCCCTGCGCCAGAAACAGCAAACTGGTTACCGCCAGACTCCGTGAGAGCAACGCTACGTAGCAGGCCTGCAGGAAGGTTATACAGCGCTTCCAGCTTACCCATCATCGGAGCCATCCAGCCTAGCAACTGTGCGCCGGCTTTCGACGGCTGCGGTCGTTTTACCGTTCCGTAGGCGTCATAGGCATTAGTCGCGCCGCCTGTGTAGGTAATGCTATCCCACCATGAGTAAATTCGGTTAAGCGCCCGGTTAGCCCCTCCCAGCAATCCTTCAGTGCTGCCCTTTTTCTGGTTCATGCGATCGACAAGATACTGACCGACATCCTTCCCTTCTCGCCTCGCATCTTCCTGAGTCTGGCCTATTTTATCCCAGGCACTAACAGCAGCCATCGCCGCCAGAATGGGTCCGAAACCACGCCCAACCCGGGCAATACCGGAAAGCATTTTCATTGCCCAACTACCAGCAACGAACGTAGCCAGCAATTCAAAGGCACTTTGCCAGCCGCCTACATCATCCTTCAGACCCAGCAACTTGTCGCGGAGCCATAGTATCGCCGCTTTGGCTTTCTCAATGGCCGGCTCCCATTGCTTCCAGTCGATAAGGCTTTTCCCGCCCTCATTCCACGTCCTGTAATCGTCGTAGAGCAGCAGAAGCGCACCCGCGAGCGCCAGCACCCATGTAATCGGAGAAGCGAGCATGGCGGCATTCAGTAGTCGCCAGACCACCAGCATTCCGCCAAGCGTGCCGATGAGTTTCTGAGAGTCTTCATCAAGCCCTTTCCACCAGTCCCGGATATCACCCGCAGCCTGTATCAACCGATAAACCACCCGGCCAATGATCTCACCAAACCACAGGACACCTTTGACACCAGCAGTGATAGCCCCTTCAATTTTCGGGAAATTCTCCATAATCTGACGGCGCAGAGTGTCAATAGAGCCTGCCAGCCCGTTAGCCAGATTAGAGCCGATTTTATCCCGCGCCATGCCTGCCATAAGGCCGAAGGAGCGAAGCGAGGTCATGAACTTGTTTGAGCTGACGGCGGCCATATCAGCGTTATAGCCAATTGCCTTTGCCATCGCGGTGTATTCGCCGCTGAACTGGCCAATACCGCGACGCATTGCCATCAGGGTGTTTTCATCCAGCCCCAGCATCTGTGCATACTGGTTAGCGCGATAATACGGCATGTTGCTTAGCCGCTGGCCAACGCCGGTAAAGATCGTCGCCATATCCCGCATATTGCCGCTAGCGTCACGAGTCTGGACCCCCAGACGGTTCAGGAAACCTTCCGCGCCTGGGTTATTGCGGATAAACCGTGCCAGATTCTCAAGCGATCCACGCGCTGAATCGGCGCTGCCGCCTACCTGGCTAACTGCATACCCGATTTGCTTGATGCCCTCTACCGTCGCTCCGGTGCGCTGAGAGGCCCAATAGAGCTTATCAAGTCCGCTTGCAACTTTAGCCGTAAATGCGACAACAGAGAGCGCTGCCGCTTCGACTTTGACACCCAGATCGATAGCCTTTAGTGTTGCACCGGTGATAACAGCATCGAACTTTTTCGCCCCTGCGTCATCAACCTGAAATCCCAGGCTAATCAAAAAATCCTTGAGTGTTTCAGTACTCATTATCCACTCTCCATTGTCTATTCAATATTTGCCTATGGTCTGCGGTGGCGATTTAATCGCGCATCTTCTTCCGCTTTCTTTTGTTCCCAAATATCCTTATTCACTTTATTGATGTCCTGTAACTTAGAGCATTCATTGTCAAAAGACTGGCGTCTTTGCTGCTGCTCTCTCTGGCTACGTGGAATAAATTTGCTAGTCATTTATTGAATCCCCCAACGTTTTTTAGCTGCATCACCAATAGCCTTGATTGAATCAAAGGTTGTATATGGTTTCGGCTCGATATTATTTGCTTTCATGTAATCCCCGACCTGCGCCAGTACGTCTATGGCTTCGCTTAACTGAATTTGCGACATAGGTTGGGAGTAGGCTGCGGAAAAAGCCTCAGCGGGTGCGTAACGAAGTACATCAAGCGCAACAAGGCGCGGATCGTCGTCTTTGGTGTTCTCGTTGTACTTAGGGCATACAGCGCGTACTAGTCGCATGAATTCAGCGTCACATGTCGTAGGTGTGCCGTTTTCAAGGCTATCGCCTGTGCGCCTGTATTTCCGGTCTGCCGTGCGCCGTTCTGCTGCTGCACGATTCTCAGCGGCGCTAACTCTCTTGTTCGCAGCGGCAAGCGCCTGAACGATGGAGGTCATGAAGTTTGCGGATTGCTCATCGGTAGAAAACGAGATGGTAGTGTTGTCATCGTAGCTGGCAGAAATAGCAACGCCTTTGCCCGATGGGGTAGCACTGAATTGCAGAAGGTTTGGCATGGTCAATTTTTCCTGTTACCTCGACGTGATTGTCGGCACAGATATTATACGCCAATACCACAAAAACAGATAGATTATAAAAAACCAATCTCTAAAACTGGTTTTAATCATCATGTATCTGCTATTCTAAGTTCGTGAGGACAGGCATATCCTCTCCAATTGCACAACGTGATACCCAAAAGCCCGCAACTCCAAGCGGGCTTTTTTATGACCTTTCTACTTCTTAGCGGGATTAGGGTAAGGCTGCGGAAGCCAGTCCTCCGCACCGTCTGAAAGCTCAACATTGGTTACTACACCTCGCGTCTTTCTCTCCTTCCTGTATTCGTGGTTAAACTCCCGCATTGCGCTTTCCATGCCCTCAGCAAATTTATTCAGGGTTAGCGGCTTATCGAACCCGTTAGCCTCCAGAAATGCCAGATAAGCGTGATAGAGATACACTCGCGGATAGAGCGGCGGATTACGGTTCCCCACCAGCATTCCTGTACACTCTGACAGCTTTTCAAGGTAGGCACAGAAAGCATAAAGCGGGTCTGTTTTCTGTTTAACCTCCAGCGCTTCCTCACTGTTCCGCTGATCCAGCAAGAGCGCCCTTGCTTTTTCTGGCTCGGAAAAGTTAGCCAAAAGACGGCGGACGATAACCGGAATTTCTGCGGATATCTTTTCCGACAAATCAGGGTCTTTGTCCTCCTCCCTTACCCGGTTATTGAACTGAAAAATAACCCTGCGGCGGGCAACGCCTCCGGCCCGTTCGGTAAAAATCATCGGAGTGTTGTTTGTGGCAACCACAACGGCTCTCAGAACGGCGGTGTACTGGTGTTCGTGCTTCGGGTCAATCTCTACGGCGTCACCGCCCGTAATCGCTTTAATCCCTGTTCCTTCACCTGAATATTTGGGCTGGTCTGGTAGGGTTATCATGCTTTTGCCTACGAACTGCGCCCGGCCTCTGGCGCTGTCCAGAGCCGCCATATTGCCGCTAGCCGTGTTTTGTTCGCCGGCCAGCATAGTAGCGATGTGAGTGAATACGCTTTTGCCGCTGCCGCCCTCGCCGGTTATCTCAAGAAAAAGCTGCCAGTCGTAGCGGTTTGCCAGAACCATAAACAGCCCAGCGGCGATCCGCTGCATCTTGTGCGGGTCTCTTGCCGCTGCGTAACTCAGCCATTTATGGAAATTTGGTGCATGGTCGTGAAGGTTTTCGCCTGGCTCCGGTTGCGTATAGATCACGCCGTTATCGTTAGTGAGCCAATTGCCTGACGAATGCTCAGAGAAAGCCCCGGTTTCCATGTCGTACACGCCATTTTTGAACGGGATGAGGCTGCGGCGTGGCTCTCCCATAACCGGAATGACAATTTTTAACGCCTCAATGACGTTATTTACAGAGCGTTTGCTGAAATTAGTATGGTTTTCGTTGTAGATAGCCACCATTTCACGGCTTAACTCTAAGGGTGCAGCCTTAACCCATACCCCCTCGCGGTAAAGATAAACCGCCTCACTCTCTGCGTGAATGGCAATACCCTCGTACCGTTCGGCCAACATCAGCGCCTTTTCATTGTCAGCCATCTGAATAAGGTTGATATCTCCGCGCCCGGACTTTTTACCACCATCAACTACTTTTAGTTTTGCGCCCACGCTTTCTCCCTCCGGCTGGTACATCGAGTCGTTAAATGCTGCTGTAGCGGCTTCCAGCCCGTATTGTTGGTGGTAGTCGTTCCAGTCCGCTTTGTAGTCCACAGGCGGCAGCGAGGCCCAGCCAGCAACGGCTTTTGCGGCTTTCTCTGCGCACTCCTTACCTGTGTTAATTTTCACTTCTCCGCTTCTGTCACTTACGGCGCTCTGGTCATTGTCTGCGGCAATGATGATCCGCGCGTTAGGGTGCTTTTGGCGCATAAGCTGTGCGACCGAAAGCAGGTTTCCGGCGTCCACTGCGACCACCGCCAGCGCTTCGGGGTGCATCTGGTGAACGGATAGCGCCGTTGCCAGACCTTCGGCAATAATGACCGTTTCCGGCGATTCAATGGAGTTGACCACATAGCAAGCGCCTTTCTTCACCGTTCCGGCCACCAGCCGCTTAGAGCCATCAGGTTTAATCACCTGTGCGCCTGTCGTTGCACCAGCGACGTTTTTTAGCACCAGCACCAGCGCCCCATCAGGCAGCAATGGGAAGGAGCATGTAAGCCCCTTTGATGTGAGATATGCCGATTGTCCCGGCAAGGCTTTAGCGGTCATTGCAGCCACTTTCCCGGCGATATCCGTTTGAGTTCTCTCTCTGGCTGGCTTCGGTTCCGGCAAAGGCAGCGCCATCGCCTCTGCTACCTTCTCAGCCGCTTCCCTTACCCCGCACTGATTGACCTTCATCACCAGATCCAGCCCTGTACCCGCTCCGCAATGCGAACAGAAATATGTTCCCCGGTTATCCTTATTGTCGAACCGGTAGCGGGTATTTCCGCCACACGCCGGACACGGCCCCTCACTCCTGTTTGTGGGAATATTCAGGCGCTGCATGATTGAGGGCCAATAGCCGTTGGCTTTATGCCTGACCTCATTAATAAAATCATCTTTCACGGCTTAACCTCCCGCACTGGCTGGAATTCTTTAACGAATCGTTGTTCAGGGTAAATACACGGCGATTTATAGCCCTCTCTATAAAATGTCACTCTGTTGAATCGGTAACTTTCAATAATTATTGGTAGTCCGCTTTTATCTTCCCATTTATCGCCGGGCAGGATTTCAGGTTGAGTTTCCCCGCTGGCAATTAAGCCAGAATTTATTTTCATTCTCTGAATCTCTTATTTAGTAGTGTAAGAGTCTCTCGCCTTTACGAGCTCGTTGATACCATTGTTTAGCAATGACATAACAGCACTAACCAGACAGGCTTCATGTTTGAATTCATCACCATTAGGGAGACTATCAAGCCAAAGATTTAAGACCGCCATAGCGTCTTCGTTGGCACTCAGCGCATTCTCTGCATAACGCAGAACATCGAAAGGAACTTGTCTCATTTGCCCCCCCCCATTTCCATATTTGCGATTAATTCATGGTGAATTTCTTGGTTAAGGTCACAAGCCAGCGAGATAAGATTTAGCAATGTTTCTGAGCATTCAGTACAGGCTTTTTCAAGAATAATTTCATAGAGTGATTGAGCCAGCGCTGATTTATATTCTGCCTGGAATAAATCTATTGAATCACGCATTTCTAACCTCCCGAATGAAATTAATACGAACATGCTTATAGCCGCCTTTATGCGCCAATAGTTGCGCAGTAGATTTAGCTGTTTCTGGGCTGGTGCTGGTCATGGTGTAGTGAATGCCTACCGTATGCCCGCGCCTGTTAACAGCGTATCCGTCAATCTGGAAGGTTTTACGCATTTCCGGCCTCCATTGCTAAACGGGACTGGATAGCGGCGGCTTTGCTGCCTAATTGAAGGTAAGTGCGAGTTATCGCCGGGTTGCTATGGCCCAGCATTTCAGACGCCACCAGCAAGCCCTGTTCGCCACCTGCGGACATAAGATTAAAGGCTGCTATTTTTCGGCTTGAGTAGGCGCTCAGGCGCAATTTAGCGTTAATGAAACGGGTAAACCACGCCATGACGCCATGAAGTTTGCGCCAGATGGTTTGGCGGGTCACGCTACCTTCCAGACGTTGACAACGGTTACTTTCAATCTGTGAGCGGGAGAATACCAAATCATCTTCAACCAGATTACGATCCTGACGTTCACGCAGCCGCTTTATGATGCCCGGTGGTAACTGTTTGGTGTCGTGCTTCACGTCAGCTTTAGCCACCAGCCCGAACACTATCGCCTGTTCTTCGTCGCTCATATCAGCCGCCAGAGCGTCACAGGTGATGCTGTCCCACTTCATGTAGGCGATATGGTCAGCGGCAAGCCTCGCGGCGTCCTTGCGCTGCTGGCGCACAATTTCGATACCTTTGCGGGTCGCTCTGGCTTCTGCGGCTTTGGTTTGCTTCGCTACCACAATCGTAGCGGTTCCCGTTTCCCAATTGATGCAGGAGTAACGCAGGTTGCAAACGTCGCTGGTACGCCAGCCGGTTACAGTTGCGATATCCCACCAGAGCAATACCCAATCCGGTTGAGTCTGCTGGATGCGCTCACGTAGCTTGCGCTGTTCGTCACGGTCATAGACAGGTGTCATTGTGCGACTGCCTTTAGTGCTAACCGCTTTAACCACGTTTCCGCGCAGCTCGCGGGCCTTAGCTGTCAAAGTCTGGAGGTTAAACATGGCGACCCCCTTGCAGGGAGCTATCAGCAAATGAAGATAACGGCGGTATGTCGTCGGCAATGATCTGCCAGATGGTTCCGCTTTCGGAGTCAGTCCAACAATCCTGAAACGGGCTTTCGGTGCGGATTTTGGCGGCAAAGATTAAATCCCAGCCCGGGAACGTGTTACGCGCAGCTTCTTCGCTATCGGCCTGAGTACGCAATACAATCGGACTGCAATCGTGTTTTTTCGGCGTGGCCAGAAATAGCCAGGTGAATTTAGGGCAGGTTGATTTAGCCATTTTAGCGGCTCCTTGAACATTTTTAGGAGTCTCGCCAGATGCTGTCAAACATGGGTGGCGAGACGTAGCAGGGTTGACAGACTGGCGTTCAAGAAACCAGCAGGCGTTAGCCTCCCCACCACGCCCCGCCATAAATCGGGGGCTATCGGTGAAATACGGGCGTAAAAATACCGCTATACGGAAATTAGCGGCTACCCGCTTGAACGTTCAGGCTGTCAAACCCGGCACCCGTTTTGTGAGGTGCGAAATAATAATAACCATGCCCGGCATAACCACGCAAGCGCTTTATGGCATCTGGTGAATTTTTCGGGGAACAGTTCGCCCCATCGGTAACTTAAGGCGGTCTTTTCCTCAAAATGAGGGAAAGCCCTTTCCCTCAATCGGTGGAGAAGCCAGCCAGTGAATGGCCTTAAAATATCGCATTCCTTTATTGATCCACCGTTGGTGGGCGAATCCAGAGCAGAACTAAGGTCTTTATCTCTGTGAACAGGGTTACTCCCCGTAATGCTGTGAATTGCCACGATGATTCGGGGTTGTGTTGCGCAGGTCTTTGAGTCCCGCACAAACGCTGACCTACAAAATTTTTGTAGGTGACTGGCCCTCTTGATGAGGTGCTGTTTTGCGTAACCCTTAATGAGTTGTGCAAAGGCTCAACTCTTAAAGAGGTTTGGCTGTCTGCGTATCTTTTAGCGATGCGGTTAACCTGGTAACTATGTGTTACTACCTTCTCGTAAGCCAACTCTGGATTACGGTGCAAAACCGCAACATTATGATTTTCCTCATGATACAAAAACGCTTCGCTTACCCAGCCACCGATGGTGGACGAACCATGAACCAAGTGACTTTCAGGTACTAAGTTATTGATTTCTTCGAGAGCCTCAATTTGAGGAAGCCGAACAGCACCATTTGCGTTCTTCGGAATAATCAATGTGTTAGCCAGTTCTCGCATTTCGCGATAATTAAAATTATTCAATGGGTAACGATGTCCGTACGTTAAACGTACGCAGTTAAATTGTGCGTGCGAATTTCGTCGACTCAAAGTTTGACTACCAGCGATAGTAATAACCGCCAAACTATGAACACTATGAACACTATGAATACCTTATATAAAGGTGTTCATAGTCTATATGTATGATTTTTAATGGTAATATTTAAAACATGAACACTATGAACACCTTTGAGCATTTTTCTATAAACATTCCATCATCGCCCGATTTGATACCTTTCTCTGGCTGGCCTGTGTAAGTTACCGTTGCCGGATTCAGACAATAAAAAAGGCTTGCCCCATTCTGGTAACAAGCCTCGTCTATCGCTCCGGATCTCACTCACTGCAGATCCCGCGCTTTTCGCTCTGCCTCCCGATCCAAGCCTCCACCTCATCACGATACCAGCAATTGCGGCCGCCAACCTTAAAGGGCATGGGAAAGCCGTTCTCCTCGTTCTTCAAAAACTCATAAAACGATGAATCGGAACGATAACGCAGCCGGGCTTTAACCTCGACTTTATGCAAAATTTCGCCGTTCGATACAGACATAAAAACCTCCGCATATATTCGATATGATTATAACAAATTTGGATAAAAAAGATACATTCCGGCGTGTAGCAAATATAAAAAAGGCCGGAATAAACCAGCCCAAAATAGATATTCAGGAAGCGTTAACCAACCAACCTCAATCCCTTATCGCCTTTTGTCTCCAGTAATTCGCCTCGTTTAGCCGCATCGACAAAATCCCCCCACCATTGCATGAGAACAACGCGCTGCTCAAAATAATCCGTACGGTTGTAAATGTTGCGTACCGAATTCCGGCTACGGTGCGCAAGGGCGGACTCTATAACATCAGGGTTAAATCCTTCTTCGTTGAGCACCGTCGATGCAAGCGCCCTGAAACCATGAGTAACAATCTCACCGCTGAACGATGTTTTATGGATTGCAATCTGCCCCGTGCATTTTCCAATCGGCCTCTCGCCTTTTTTCCCGGACGGAAACAAAAAAGCCCCCCGCCGCCACTTCTCAGCGTCACGTAAAACCGCAACGGCTTGGGCTGAAAGAGGTACAATGTGCTCCCTTTTACCTTTCATTCTTTCCGGTGGAATCTTCCAGATCGCATTATCAAAATCTATCTCTTCCCATTCAGCAAGGCGGGCCTCTGAGGGCCTTACCATCGTCAATAGTTGGAAGTATACGCATAGCCTTATCGGCTCCCACATGCTTAACCGTAGCCATTCTGACAGGAAATCAGGCAACCTCTCTTTGCCAATAACTGGCATCGGTATATTTCGACGTGCCGGAAATGCTTTGCTAATTTTGAGTAGACAATTGTGGTCAATTACGCCGGTGTTCACTGCATAATCCATTACGGAATTTAGGACGACAAGCATTCTTTCCATTGCTGCCGGTCTGTCACTAAATTCTTTTATAGCCTGAATGGTAAACACGGCTGTCATTTTGTGAATTGACTCATTGCCTAATATTTTATTCAGTGCTTTCAATGAACCATTGTAACCACGAATAGTATTAGCGCTTATATTTTCTGTTAATTTAAGTTTCATCCACTCGCCAGCGACCACAGAAAATAACTGTGAATGCTTAATTTTTTTGTCGCTGAGTTCTTCTTTTTTTACTTCGTTCGGATCTATTCCCCTGGCTACTTTTCTTCTGGCTTCCTCTCTGGCCTCTCTGGCCTCGGCTAAGGTGAACTCCGGGTATCTGCCTATGGTCAAGGTTTGCCGCTTTCCGGTGACGGGGTGAGCATACCTAAACCGCCACGTCTTACCGCCTGATTTTGTTATGTAAAGCAAAAGCCCAAACCCATCATGAAGGCTGTAATCTTTCGCTTGAGGCTTTGCGCTCTTAACCTCTGCGTTGGTTAGGGGTTTTACAAGCATTTAATCATCTCCTCAACTGGCGCGGTTATGGTTTCTTTCATAGTCCCTTTAGTGACGGATAAGAACCTAAGCAACCGAATAAAAGCGGATGCGTTCAAATACCAATACAGGGACTAAACACCAGATACGCCGTGCATATTCGAACAGTAACGTATTGATTCAACGATATTAAAATAATAAGGCGCACTTATCCCCTCAGCGGTTACCGTTGCCGATAAGCCAAGTGTGTCGAGGTCCAAAGACATTACGCCTCCGAGGTTACTGTCGTGGTTCCGTAGATGGTTTCTACCGTTGCTGTGAACGTTACACGGCGCGTGCGGCCGTCAACGGTAGTATTGAATACGGTAATAGAGCTGACGCCCTGTGTTTCAAGAATGCGCTGGCGAATAGCCAGGTTGTAGGTTTCGGGTCGCTGCTTTCCGAGTACGGACTGAATCCACGGCGTACCCTCTGTGGTATCGAGGAACCACTGACCATACCAGAGCAGGAAGCGCGTTTTAATAGCCTGCGCGACGGCCTCCGGAGAGTTTACCAGCCAGGTGTCATCGCCCTGGCCGAAGGTATAATCGCCATCATCATCTTCTCTTCGGTATCGCATATCATCCTCCGAGCGGCGCTGTGCTGCTGCCACCAGATTCAACACCACCATGTGTATGCTTATCGACAATTGAGCCGTCCACCAACTGCAGGCGTCCGTCAGGTAGAATTTGAAGGCCGTTCAGGTTAAAGCCACCCGGTGCCGTACCGCTGATTGCTCCGCTGGCAGGGTTAAGGCTCAACTTTGCCGAACCATCATCGCTGCGCAGTTCTACCGCGCTGGAGCTGATCCCGCTGATTTTCTTCGCCTGTGACTGCGGACCCACGATACAGAATGCATCCGACAAATCATGCATGCGGCCGTCTACTGGTTCCTGTACCCCCCCACTCTGCCACCAGAAATCAATGCAGCGGTCTGCAAAGATAACCAGGCACTCATCACCTTCTTTGACCGGGAAAGTCAGCGTACAGCCGCCGCCACGAGGAAAGACGACAGGAACATCCACCAGCAGCGGATAGTCCTTTGTGCTTTTGTTGCCGTCGTTGTCACGCTCGATGTAGCGGATCGCCGGCTGAACAACAGCCGTAATTGATTCGGGGTCGAATGACTGGATGATACCAGGTAGCGCAACGCGCAACTGTTCGTTTAGTGTCTTCCGTTCAGACGCCAGAACCTCCGCCAGCGCACCACTACGGGTTTTATCGGATACGGCCATTTACTTTACTCCGGGCATTAAAAAACCCGCCGAAGCGGGTCTGTTTTATGTATTAGTAAAATCTAAGACGCAACTAATAGTTCTTTATTATTTTGGGCTTCTTCTGCTATCTCAAGAGAGCGGTAGTATTGCAATGCAGCGGGATCTGCAACGTATTCAACTTTACCGTGATGCTCCTCAACGCACTGAATTATTTTGTTTAAGTCCGTTTTAAAGAACTCTTTGCGAAGGTTAACCTTATTCATTCGCTCACTGCTTAGTTTGTTATGCAATGCATACTCAAGGGCTGGCGCATCGTCACAGCTAATCATTGCGTGCACATCGAATTCGAATGGCACGCTTGCTCCGCTTAGCTCACTTACTCGGTCGAGTGGCTCAAGGCGGCGCGTCATGCCTATTTTGAATACATTTTCACCAAATGAACCGATATTTGAAATGATATAAACATGGCCCTGTTTAGTCATCTGAGCCATTGATTTCGCTCGCTCATACTGCTTGTGAACGTCCTCAATCTCTTGCTCCAACTGACGGCGGGTTTCTTCTAGTTCCTGGCGGTGTTCTTCATCAGCAGCCAATAGCGCTTCTTCTACTGCTTTGCGCCGTGCTTCAAGCTCTTGCTCTTTGGCTTCAGCTTCTTGTTGCTGCCTTTCCAACTCTTCAGCACGCTGCCTTTCCTCTCGCATTTGACGTTTAATTTCATTCTGGGCGTCACGCTCATCCTGTGCAGCCTGCAGTTCCAGGACCTTATCCCTAAATTCTTTTTCTACCACCTTCCAGTCAGAATGGTCGCGTAGTTGGAAGAAATCATATTTAGCAATTAACGTCTGGTAAATTGCTTTTTCTCTTCTGATATCTTCGAGTTTTTTCTCGAAGTTTCTCAGAGTGACAGAAGCGAGAAGGGTCTTACGTTTGTATCGGTAGGTATCATCAAGAACCTTCTGTATCTCTTCTTGTGCTGAGTGGTGCTGTTCACGGAATATGGTTTCAAAATCAAACGCAAAATCGACAGCCTTACCGAGGATTTCCTTACTTTTTATCCTATTTATCTCGATAATCTGCCTGAGCTCGTTTTTCAGATTGTTATGCTCAACTTCACGAGCAATATCTTTATTCTTATACTTTTCAATTACTTCTTCTTTTTCTTCAATTTCAGCCGCCAGTGATTTTTGATTCCTTAACTCAAGATACTCAACAACCTTTTTATGTTTGCTTATCAAATACCTATAAGTTATATAAGCACCTATAGCAGCCCCCACTCCTAAGACTATCAATATTGGATACAGCGCTTCCATTTACAGTTACCCCAGATTAACAATTAGAATCATCTTGAATATACAGGATCTAACCTTTGGAGCGCCATACCAAGGCGGCCTTATAGCTTATCCAGAGACCTTTTGGCAGGGGAAGGAACCTATGATCTTCGGGGCATCCATGCTGTTTTGCAGTAGCTGGACGTTGAGGAATGCCTTTCCGTCTCGCTTTACAAACTCAAAGCCATAGTTGTTACCATCACGCGCAGGCATAAGGCCCATGTCCATTTTCATGTTCGCGTAGTCGCCACTCTTACCCAAAAACTTTATTTTCTGAGATGTGACTGTTTCTCCGTTGATAACGGTCATTCCATTACCTGTCATCACATAATTTCCACACTGAATTGCAGCCATTACTGGGGTTGAAATCACCGAGAACAACGCCAAACAGAAAATTTTCATTAAAGCCCTCTTTCCCTCGCCGATGAGGAGACCAGATCCGCCGCACCACGCGCTTCACACATCAAATCCATGTACCACGCCTGGCCCCTTGTATCGCCAGTGTACATAATGCCGATAACTTTATAAACGCCATCGGTCGCAATGCTCGCAGGTTGCGCGGTAGTACCTTCAATGGTGATGTTGCCGTTATTGTTCTGGTCGGTGATGCGCCCCCGCGTCATAGCTATATCGTTGCTACCCAGCGCCGTACGATACACTGAGCCCTGATCCAGCTCGATAAGTCCATTGATTCGAATTTTGGGGTTAATCAGACAGCGGACATTCACCCCGCTGCCTATGGTCTGCTGCGGCATGCCAATCATCCCTGTCTCGCTATTCAGCTTGATAGCATCGTGTACCACCTCATCCCTTGACACCATTTCCCGCTTGCCATCAACAAACATCCAGTCAGCCTTGCACTGCTCGGCGACATTATCCATAAGATTGCGGGTCATCCCATACAGCACCCGTCCGCGCGGGTATACCGTCGCTGGCATGGCCGGTGTGTTACCTTCCGTCACGCCATTGGCGTTAAAGTCTTTCATCAGGGCACGGTTGAAATCTGCAACCGTATACCCGGCGGCAAGGGTTTGTGCGGTCATCGTGGTAACGAAAGCACGATGGGAATCGGCCGCCTGAATAAGCACAAAACTGTCGATGGGGTTATCCTTGCCTGTGATGGTGTAGCGGATCTCGCCATCAAAGATAAGCCCATAATTTCGGCCGTCCATCTGCCCCACTTCATCGGGGTTTACCGTTCGCGCAACGCCTACCTGACTGGCTGTAACATCCGGAGCAATGCCATCATACCCGGCAATGATTCTGATCCGGGTAAATTCTTTACCAACAATTTTGTTAACGGTAGGTGCCGCAAGGTTATAGATTTTGAAGGTTCCTACGCGCGTTTCGCTGCTGATATTAAACCAGTCGATGTTAAACGTGACCTTGAAGCTACCAAAATCAGTGGCATTTCCCTTTGAGTCGACAAGCTGTAGCTCAAAATGCCGCATCCAGTTTTGTGACATGATCACTCCGTTACAGCATAAAGATGGCTATTAATTCCGAGGTCATTCTCGGTAGGGTTTTCATTCGTCGGATCATCACAGCCAACGTAAAGCGAGAAGCCCAGGTTAAGGTATGCGTATTGCGCCAGCAGGTCAGTTCCGGTGATCATGGGTATGCCCTTAATCAGGTCGGCACCGCTACTGTCCATAATATCGAGGCACCAGAACGCGGCACGCCAGGTTACTGACATCTGATAGTTCTGACCCGCCAGAGATATAGAAAATTTCTGACTCTCAGGTGAGAGAGGTATTTCGATGGTTGTCATTTAATTTCCTGCTCCGGCAAGACTTTTTGCGCCAGTCCAGAGAGTGTTATAAACGGAGCTATTCACCGGCTTCGGCGTTTTTACCCCTGTATCCTGCACTGCCGAGGTATTGGCACCCAACTTCATATCGGCTTTAGCCGCTACTTGCTTGGTAGTGCTGCTGGTAATAATGACCTCGCGCAGCGTCAGAACAGCGGAGAGTACATTCTCTGACGTGCGATCAGTGGTTACCTCTATCGCGCGGATCAGCATATTGGTGTAAATCCGCTTTCCGGTTACCACATCGAACGGCACACGGCTATTCTGGAGGTCCAGCAGGTTCTGATAGACATCCTTCGGGCTCAGCCCCGCACTTACCCCAAAGGAAGTGGTATCCAGCAAATCAAGAAGCGAACCACCACCAGCAAAACCGACCTGCATAACCACTTCATACGGGCGACGGTAAGCGTGGTCAGAAATTGCAGCACCGACCTCAACCGGGTGCTCAGTTATCTCCAGAGTGTCTGAATGCCTTTCGGATATGACGACGCTGGGGACTATCAGGTTTGCGCTCGGCCCAATCCGCCGTGTCTGCTGGTGAAACAAAGTAGATAGAATATCCATTAACCCATCCCCGACTGATTTCTGCCTAACGCCTGCGCTTTCTCATCCACCTGCCTGCTGACTTCTCGCCCTATCTCCTGAGCATTCCCCCCTTGGATATGGTAGGTATTATGCTGCTGAATACCCCCAATCCCGGAGCTAGCGGCCCTGGTGATTAATTCACGCGGGTAAATATTCCGTCCATTCTCATGATGCACTATGCTCGCCATGAGGGCAGACATCACCTGTGGATCGCTCATATTCAGGGCTGCTTGTGGGTTAACTCCCAACTGGCGGGACACGGCCTGTATGTAAGCGGGAGTATTGTTTCCATCAGAAGGAGGAGCCCAGGTGGAAATGATCTTCTCTACCGTATTGATTCCCCGACCAGCATAAAGCATCAACTGGCGAGAAATAGCCCGCAGACCGTCAAAGGCGGTTTCAAATCGTGCAAATCGCCCGCCGGGTCTCTCAAGCGAGGCCCCGGCTTGCCCTACAAAGTTCAGGTTGCCGGGATTATTGTTACGCTCACCACGCTTTGCACCCTGCGCGTGTTGCTCTGGTTCGTCGCCATTCCACCAGTCAACGGCCTTATCCCATAACCCCTGACCGACAGATGCCGCCCCCTGAATTATTGGGCTTTCGCTCCAGGCGGTTGCGGCCCCTTTCAATGAGTCCCATGCGCCGGAGAAATCACCACTAATCACCTTGCGCAAAGCATCCACCAGCGAGCCGAGGATTTTTATCGAGCTGCGGACGCTTTCGATAATCTGGTCAAAGAGCCATTTGCCATTAAATTTCGACGTATCGATGTTAATGAATTCAAGGAATCGCTTACCCAGATCGACGATGGCAGAGCCAAGGTCTTTAACCTTCACATAGATACCGCCGAAATCCTTACTGAGACTGGCAAAAGCCTTTTGGGCATATTTGATACCCGGCTCCCATTTTCCCCAGTCTATAAGCGACTGGCCGCCTTCTTTCCATGTACGGTAATCGTCGTAAAGACCTATCAGCGCAGCACCCAGCATAATGACGCGCCCAATAGGCGACATCGCAAAGGCACTATTCAGGAGACGCCAGGCAATCATTAGCGCCCCAAACACCTCGATAACCTGTCTGGTTTCGGTACCGAGTGATTTCCACCAGTTGATAATGTCCCCGGTGAGCTGTATCAATCGATAAACCACCCGGCCAATGATTTCACCAAACCACAGGACACCTTTGACACCAGCAGTGATAGCCCCTTCAATTTTCGGGAAGTTTTCCAGAATTTGTCGACGCAGCCTGTCCAGAGAGCCAGCAAGGCCATCAGCGAGGCTGGAGCCTATTTTATCCCGCGCCATGCCAGCCATAAGGCCGAAGGAGCTAAGCGAGGTCATGAACTTATTAGAGCTGACGGCGGCCACATCGGCGTTATAGCCGATCGCCTTCGCCATCGCGGTGTATTCGCCACTAAACTGGCCGATACCGCGACGCATTGCCATCAGGGTGTTTTCATCCAGACCCAGCATCTGAGCGTACTGGTTCGCGCGGTAATACGGCATGCTGCTAAGACGCTGACCGACGCCGGTAAAGATCGTCGCCATATCCCGCATGTTACCGCTGGCATCACGCGTTTGAACCCCAAGCCGGTTCAGGAAACCTTCCGCGCCGGGGTTATTGCGTATAAACCGTGCCAGATTCTCCAGCGAGCCACGCGCTGAGTCGGCGCTGCCGCCTACCTGGCTAACTGCATACCCGATTTGCCTGATGCCCTCTACCGTCGCTCCGGTGCGCTGAGAGGCCCAATAGAGGTTATCGAGGCTGCTGGCGATTTTGGCGGTGAACGCGACAACAGAAAGCGCTGCCGCTTCGACCTTTACGCCAAGCTCAATCGCTTTCAGCGTCGTACCCGCCACTACAGCATCGAACTTTTTAGCACCGGCCTCATCAACGTTAAACCCAAGCGAGATCAGAAAGTCCTTGAGCGTTTCAGCGTTCATTGTCCTCTCTCCATTTCGCTATGCGGTATTCGTTATCGGCTTCCAGATCAAGCCACTCATTCATGCGGGCAAAATCGGCCAGGTCGAGAGAGCCATCTTTGAGGGATTCGTATTTGCACACGCCTTTGAGGATAGGTCTTGCCAGAAAGCTTTCGCCTTCAGGTAAGGACTCAAGCGTCAGGCCACTGGCGGGGTGGGCGTCTCGCTGGCGGGGAGTTCTTTCAAAAAATTTCCCAGACTATCGGCGACCACCCGCGCCACCAGCTGCAGCATGGTAAACAGGTCCGTATCGTCGAACATCAACACGCCCTGATCGAACACCTTCGTCCAGCCCTTTTCGTGCTGGCGGGAAACGACGCTCAGGCACGGATAAATCACCGCGTTAACGTCCTCGTCCGGCAGCGCTGCCAGCGTGTCAGCAATTTTTGGCAGTACGCTTTCCAGCACAGCACCAGAGTTACCCGCAGCGGCCTGCGCTTTCAGCGTGGAAAATTCACTAACGAGCCCGGCCAGCACCGGCAGCAGCTTACGGCTGACCTTCAGTTGCTGGAATACGTCAAGTTTGGCGGTTCGGTAATTAACCCCTTTGATTTCAAATTCCATCTGTTAAAACTCCCCCAGCAGTTGGTCAATCTTGCCGCAGTCAAAAACCCACGACACTGTGTTACCAACCTTTGCGTTGGCGTGATCCGGCTGTTTCTGGAAGGCGCAGGAACGCGCTGTCGAGATGTCGCCAGAGACCTTGTTTCGCACAACGATGACGTTGTTACCCCAGGTAGCTGAAGACTGGCTCTGTGCGTTGTACATCAGAGACAGTTTTTTGTTGACCGGGGAGGTCTTAAGCAGCGTTACTGTGATGGTGCCGCTCTTACCGGCGTGAAGGCTGTGCATCACTTCCCCGTCAGCGCCGACGGTCATGGTGTTTTTTGCCTCTGCCATGACTACGGTGATCCCTTCCTCAGAGTTCGCCGAGCCATAGCCCAGGTCGATACTGCCGGTCGGGCCCGTCAGGGATGCAGAGACGTCAATAAAAGAGTAAGTAGACATTTAGTTCCCCTTAACGAACCACGTTGATCTGTACGTCGCCATAGTGAATGGCACCCGCCAGCTTAATCGCCGCCTGAATCACCGGCGACTTACGCGCTTCCCTGTCGGATTGCGCCTGGTTATCTACTGAATCGGCGTAGACGTAGTAACCCTTGGTCAGCGTGTCACCTGATTCAATCTGACCGATCGGGCCGCCGTTCCACACACCCGGCGCTACCAGACCGTTATTAACCGCCTGGTCAAGCGATGCTTCGACATTGGTCATTAACCGGGTTACGCCTGCGTCGGTCTGCGGGATTTTGGTGGTCGAGGTGTAAAGCAGGTTATAGAGATTGGTCTGAACGTAGTTCTGCAGCCAGTCCAGGCCATGCCGCTCATCAAAGAAATCGCCGTTCGCCATCACGCCCTGCTGGATAATCGCCGTATCGTTGGCGTAGTAGACGTAGACGTTACCGTTAATGGCATCAATGGCTGCGGCCTGTGCGGTTGTCAGCGTCTCGTAGGTAATACCCGGCTCAGTTTTAAACTTCAGGGTGATGGTGGTATTGCTGCCGGTGAAATTCACCGTGAATGCGCGGCCAAAGGCCGAGATAGCGGCGTATTTGCTGCTGGAGCTGTACTGCCAGAATGTGCGGGCATAGCCAGCGGCTTTCAGTTTGTAGCCGATATTGTCGGTATTTCCGGCCACCAGCACATTCACATCAGCAGTGGTAACGGCCAGAATGCGGCTTAAGCTGGATGCCTCAATAGCAGCAGCAACGGAAATCACGTCAGCCTCAACCAGATCGGCGCTGTCGGCAATTGCCAGCCCGTACCAGTTGGTATACTGAAGGCAGGCATTAACGGCCTGTAGCAAGGTTTCCACCGCCCCGGCCTCTCCTTCCGCCAGCGTCTTCGCCCAACGGCCGATATAGACCAGCGTGGGTTTTGGTGACTGTTCAAAGAAAATTGTCGCCGCTTCGTATTCCGGTGAGTCAACGCCAAAATCATCGCCGATATCTTCAATGGCTGAATACTGGTGAATGCGCTCAGTCAACGGAATAACGGTAGAGGTTCCCAGGATAAGGAGCGCACCGAAGTTACGCCCCGTTGCCGCAACGGCTGACATAATGACGTCAACATTCACGACATTGGAAACAGGTAAGCCCTGTGCCATGTTTTAATCTCCAAAGAATTGAACTGGCGCATCGACCAGCGATTGAATGCCGTACTGGCGGGTAATTTTTCGACGCAGGTCAACGCTGATATCGTAGCGACGTACCCACTGGTTATTGATGAGTTCGGGAAGGTTGAGGATCCGGCCCATCTGCAGGAATGTCAGGCCTGAGCGGTTCAGCTCGTCATTGTTCTGCGATACCAGCAGACCATCACGAAATCGTGTGGCCGTCGCCAGCCCCTGCGGGCCGTAGAAGCACAGAATCAGACTCACGGTCTCATGTGACCATTGTTCGGTGCTTTCTTCACCCTGCAGGTAAGCGGGATTGAAGTCTTCCTGAATACCGGTGATACCAAACGCACACCAGGTGGTGCCGTTTTTTGGGATGGCCTGCTGCGGGTCAGTCCAGCGCGGGTAAACCAGCGTGGCATCCAGCCCGGTAACGCCCCGTATCCAGCGGCTGATTAACCTTTCCAGATCCTCATCGTAGGGCGGCAAATCACCGACGGGCGTCAGATAGCCCGCCGTTGTGCTGTCGTTACTCAACTGGCGTACCTCCGTCAAATTCCAGCAGTTCGCAATGTGCCTGGACGAACCCGGCGCCGTAGGCCGTATACGGATCGACAAACGTCACTCGATAGTCGCGCCCCTGGTAGGTCACTGTGTCAGCATCCAGTCCGGGCTGACCTTGCGTAAGCCTGAACTGAGTCACGATGAGGATTGCGCCGTTGATGTTCTGTCCTGCGGCCATACGTTTAGCTTCCAGAGAGCGGTCAACGGTCACCACCCCGGAGAACGGGATATCCTGCGGCGTATTGATGGGGAAATTATCTTCGTCAACCGTCTGCACCTGTCGGTGACATACCAGCGTCAGGTCGACAAAATCAGGGTCCAGCAGAACCTCTGTCACATCGAGAAAGGGCATTATTTTTTCCTCACGACGTATTGAATCGCACGCAACAGGAAGCCATGAGCATAGAGAGGCTTATTGCCTCGCAAACCAGCAGCGCGACGTCGTTGGAGCGTCTTTTCAGATAAGGGTTCCAGCCGCTCACCGTCACCAATAACCGCCTTTGCCGCATCGCGGGCAATCTGTCCTGCGGCTTCAAGGTGCTGCTCCGCCATTGCTGCGTTACCCTCAAGGGCTGACTGAGCCGCAAGCTTTAACCGCTCTGTGGTTTTGTCCCGTGAATCTTCTATACCCATGTCGAGAAACGGCCTGGGCGGAAGCGTCACGGTTTCGCCGTCGATCTCCACGGTCGCGCCAGTAGATTGCAGGTAGCCAATTTCAGCGTTGCTCAGCGGCGAATCTTCACGCGGTGGACCCGCAGGAATACCCACCAGCACATCAGTACCGGAAAGCTTATTCAGCGCATCCAGAACATCGGCGTAATTATCTGAGCGTACCGAAAGTCCGCTTTTCATTACGGCGTCCCCAGCTGAATTGCTCCTGCACCAAACAGCATCAGATATTCCCAGAATTCAGAACCATACCGGGAGTTGTTCCAGAAGCCCGCATTAGGGTCCAGTGTCGCGCTGGCGTCATAGCTAACCGAAACCTTATCCACTGATTTTGAAGTCTGTACGCCGCTATTTGCGCCACCAGCTGTACCCACAGCTACACCACGCATGTCAGCGGCGTAAAGGTACAGATAGTGCGCAACATATAACCCGACGACGTAAGGGAAAATATCCTCACCAAAACGCGATTCACTCAACAGGGCATCAGCGAAAGCAAGCCTCGCCTGAATCATGGGGGTGGGGTATTTTGTTTCATCAACGAACTGCGGGAATGCTGCTCTGAACTGCTCAGGCGTCGGTAGACTTTGATTTCTTGCCATTAGTGGTAGTCTCCGCCAGCTTCGCTTCGAGTTCTGCAATACGCGCTTCGTACTCAGCAATGCGCGGGTCTTCAGCCACTGCCGGGGCCTCACCATCAGGTGAGCAGTGCGCTTTAACGAACCAGTGCGCAGCCACTTCGTCATCAACGTCATGAAAACCTGCCGCGAACGGAGTGATTTTGTCGCCGTCGTTAAAGTTGAACGCGGTCAGTACATAGATTTTCTTCATCGGGATTCCTTAGAAAAAAGCCCCTGTGAAGGGGCTGTATCTGGATTAAATGCCATCCATGTAGTTCAGGGTTTCCGGGTAAACCGGCTCAACCGCGCCCAGCTTGCCGTAGTAGGTCACCAGCTGATACAGGCCGCGATACTGGATCGGGACGCTCTGCAGCGGAACCATCGGGAAGCGCACAAACTTCTTATCGTTGGTGTAGGCCACCATGCGATCAGTACCGCCCACACCGCGACCTTTCATCCATTTAACCGGACGAATGTTCAGCGGCTTGCCGTTCTGGTGGTAGGCGATGGTGTTTGTCTCCAGATAGGTCAGCAGAGACTGGTTACCTGCGCTGGAAACGATGGTGCTCGCAATGAACGAATACTGCTCAGGCGGGATCAGCAAATCTTCCGGCACTTTGGAGTAAGCGGAACGAGCCCATGCATTGCTCAGTACCTGATTAATGCTGGCACGGATTTCGTCAGCGGTGGAAGTAGCCCACGTTTTGGTCGCGTTGGTCGGCGTTACCTGAGACAGATTAAGCAGACCTTTAGCGCCTTTCGCCGCATCACCGATATAAACCTGCTCATCGGTATCCATGTTCCACTTCAGCTGCATGCCATCGTACTTCTGGGTATCGATAGGACGCCCGACCTGCGCCGCAGCATTCAGTTCGATAACTGTCCAGCCAAGTTCCATACCCCATAATTCCAGCGGGAAGCCCTTTTTCTCAATATCAACGTTGACACCTGCAATCGCAGTGGCCAGCGGGCTGATCCAGTTTTTACCGTTGGCGTTAGGTGTACCGGCAGCAGCAAAGGTAGTGTTGGTGAAGGAACTGATTTCGTCAGCGATAGAAACATCTTCACGCAGCTGAATATCACGGCTCCACGTCTGGGAGGTCAGCGGCAGGTTCAGCGTTTGATCGAGGCGCTCCAGCTCGTGAATGAGAAAGGCACCAGAACTGTCGACTGTTGCCTGGTCAAATGTCATTGGCATTTGCGATTTCCTTAAATGTTAAAAGCCAGTTCAATGTTGCCGTTGGCATCGCCAGGACCATTGAAATAAGCATTGGTGAGCTGAACGGTGTTTTCGCCATCAGCAGCAGCGAGGAAGGCACCCAGCGGGCTGGTATCGGATGGAGTGGCTACACGCATATAAACTTCACCACCAAGCGCCACTGCGCTGGCATCCGCTCCGAGGTTCACCGTCACATAACCACGCTTCATGCAGTCGCCCGCGAAGTTATAGCCAGTACCGATTTGACGTACCTTGTCAGGCTGTGAGGCTGTCGGGTACGGGCGAACATAGATACCCACCACAACAGCAGCCGTATCAGCCGCCTCAATCGGCACAAATTTACCTGCGGAGAATTTCCCGGCGAGGCCGTATGCGGCGAATGCCTTCGTGCTGTCCAGTGTCTGAGGCTCAACCGTCAGATCCTGCGGACGTGAAATTGCACCGGCGATGCCCGAAGACATCCGGTAGAGAATAGTGTTGTCCATTGAATGCCTCGTTAGCGTTTAGCCCAGAGTTCCTTCGCGGCAGCGTTAATCTCCGCGATGGATTTGGTGGTGTTGGAGTTGATAGAGCGGAAGCCGTCAGCGGTTTTGGCTGCGGTATTACGGTTTTTCGCCACTTCAGACACAGCATTGAATGCCATATCAACGGTCGCTTTTTTCAGTTTGCTGATGTCGGCATCACCCACGATAGAGCGCACCATCGCCTGATCGGCAGTTGCCAGAACTGAACGCTTGAACGCGGTAGGCTTTGCCGTAGCAGGTAACTGAATGCCAGGCTGAATCAGATCGGCACGATACGCGGCATCACCGGTAACAGCCCCTTCCTTTTCGTCCTTCTCTTCGTCATCGTCGTCTGCATCACCTGTTGCAGATGCCGGGGAGAGTTTAGCGACCGCCTCGATCAGCGCTTTACCCCACGCGGGAATGTCTTCTTCAGCATCACCAGTCCCCGGAAGAGCTGGACCCGGCAGCGGGCTTTGCGGTGAGAGATTAATCACCACACCACCCGGCGTAATTGAAGAACTTACGTCGTCATCACCGGTAATGCTTTCCGGCGCGTTATCGACAAGATTCGCCATTTCAGCGGCGTCATTGGTTTTTCGGGCCTTCAGAAGCCGGGTAAACCAGTTTTTAGTTGTGCTAGGCATAGCATCCCCTATTTTACAACGGAAACCGGCCCGCCCGTTTGGGACAAGGGCCAGATGGTTACCGGTTATCGCAGACTGAATCGCGAGGCCGGGTGAGATTTCTTCGTAGTCAGCGTCATATCCACAGCTAACCTCGTCATCGCCAGCATCAATGGCCTGAAGCCCTTCTGGGCTTTTAACAATGACGTCTGCCAGCAGCAGATCGGACTTATCGCCCTCCCCGCGCCTGACGTTCTGAATGTGTCCGTGCGCCAGCAGCCGCCAGTTCTCAGGGGCAACAAAAATAATGTCGCCATTGAAATCTCGCGGGTGACCTATCGTTACGGCCATTCCTTCAAAGGACGCCATTGATCGCTCACTGAAAACCTCTTCAGGTGTTCGCCGTACGATGATTTTCCCCCACGCATCAGGGGTAAGCTCTGGGCGCTCGGTTTTGTCGTACTCCTGCTCTCCAGTACGTCCTATCGGCACATCCTTGAACAGCACTGAGCCATCAGCAAGCTGGAAACGAGTATTCCCCAGGCGGGTTTTAAAGAAGTATTTCATGAGTTACCTGCTGCTATCAGGCAAGAAAAAAGGCCGCTCATTGGCGACCTTCGGTAAAGGGATTATTGTTCGAAATACCGGGCTATTTAACATAATGGTTCTTACCCGCACCACCGATGTAGTAGCTAAATTGAGATGTCCGTCTCTGACCAAATAGACATGTCCGCGTTACAGTCTCACCACCGCGATCGCTGCTTTCAAAGGATGAGACTCATGACGGCATACGGAACGGAGTTTTTCTCGATGAACGATGTAAACCGACTCAGGATCCTGCAGGACGTTATCGACCGGCGTCTTACCACGCGTCTTGCAGCAACCCGACTTGAGATCTCTGACAGGCACTGCCGCCGGCTACTCGAGCGCTATCGTGAACACGGACCGCTATCGCGGGTTAACCGCCGACGTGGTCAGCCTAGTAACCGACAGTTGATGCCTGGCCTCGCTGAGCGTGCGCTGCGCATCATTCGCGAACGTTACGCCGACTTTGGCCCGACATTGGCCTGCGAGAAGCTTGCTGAGATTCATGACCTTTATCTTGCTAAAGAGACTGTACGTAAGCTTATGACCCGGGATGGTTTATGGATCCCTCGTAAGTTACGGCCACCTCGTGTGCATCAGCCACGCCCACGTCGGGCCTGCACCGGCGAACTCATCCAGATTGATGGCAGTGAACATCGCTGGTTCGAGGACCGTGGTCCGGCCTGCACGCTGCTCGTTTACGTTGATGATGCAACAAGTCGGTTGATGCAGCTTCTGTTCGTCAGTTCGGAGTCCACGTTCACCTATTTTGAAGCCACCCGGGGATATCTGGAGCGCTACGGTAAGCCTCTGGCATTCTACAGCGACAAAGCCAGCGTCTTCAGGATCAACAACAAGCAGGCCACCGGCGGAGATGGCCAGACTCAGTTCGGCCGTGCCATGAACGAGCTGAACATCACCGGTATCTGTGCCAATACCAGTTCAGCTAAGGGCCGTGTTGAGCGGGCCCACTTGACGTTGCAGGACCGCCTCGTCAAGGAGCTGCGGCTCCGTGGTATCAGCACACCTGAGGCCGCAAACGCCTTTGCCGGAGAGTTTATGGCCGACTATAACCGCCGGTTTGCGAAGCCGCCACGTCACGAATTCGACGTTCACCGTCCGCTTGAGAACAATGAAAATCTTGAGGCAACATTCACCTGGCGTGAACAGCGTAAGGTCTCAAAAAACCTGACATTACAGTACGATAAGAAGTTATATCTGCTTGAAGATAATGAAGAAAACCGTCGATTTCATGGGAAATACATAGATGTCTGGCAGTATCCGGACGGTACCATTGAGCTCCGGGCTAACGGTACTTCCCTGCCCTTCATAACCTACGACCGGCTCGGAGAGCTGGACCAGGGCGCCATCATCGACAACAAGCGTCTGGGACGAGCTCTGGAGATGATAAAGCTGGTTCAGGACAAACGGGACAACACCCGCTCACAGGCCCTGCCATCACTGGACGGCCAGACCTCCCGCCGAAAGAAACAACCCGGCAAGAAATCACAACGAAGTCTGAATCAGGACGACATGCTGGAAGCCCTGCAGCAACTCCAGACAAGGAGCAAGGAAATCTTCGGCAAAAGCTGAAAAACAACTCACACGCGGACATCTCAATTTAGCCAGAAAGCGGACCTTTAAAAACAGCCCAGACAACCGAAAATGGACTGGATTAAAATGTCCCGCTAAAGCCCTGAAACCAGCATTTATCTGGACAGAAATGAAGCCTTTTCGAACACCACATTTTGATAACATTTAACGGGTATGAGGCTTCGGTTAGATTCGCGGGTGAGAGCTGTATTTTCTAAAGTTATTACCTACAGCTTTGTGATGCTCTTTATCACTATTCGTAAAACCTTGGGATTTGCTTGTTGAGCAACGAGAAGCAAGTACCTGGAGTGCTCTTCAATAATCTCGCCATCAGCACAGGATGGCTCAGTGTAGAAGCTGCTATTGCCGCTATACACGGCAACTCCATCTTTGTTAATACCCTCGAAATAGGTGTAATAGTTGTGTTTACTCATTTTCTCGGCTCCGGTATCTGAACTTCCGACCAGCATTTGCAGTTAGGCAAACATCCCGCGTGGCCGGTCATTCCGTCGAGTGTTGGCGGGTTATCCCAGCGCACAAACTTATCTTTCATTTTGCGGTGTGATGGTCGGGTGCCAGCCCCTTCGATACGCCACCAGTAACCTTCAGAACCAACGGCCAGCGCTCGCGCCTGAGTCAGTGCGCCTGTAGCGCGTCCAATCTCAGTGCGGGCTATCATTCTGGCCCTGCTGGCTGCCACATCGCCGGACTGCATGATCATCTCATACAGCTGATCTGGTCGTTCGCCGTGGATAACTGCCTGTATCGCACGTTCCTGAATTTCCCTAACACGTCCCGCCGCTTCTAAAGGCAGCGACTTCATGTAGCGAACCTGCCGGTACACGATATCCTGCGCGACCATCCCAACAGGGGTATTACCCACTACGTCACGTAGTCCTGCTGATATCTCCTCTGAAACAGACCGCCACTGGTTCCACTCTTCCTGCTCTACCTGGGCGAACATTTTCTTGCCGACCATTTCGGCCCAGTCATCAATCACGCCAGAGTAGTCGATGAGCGTTCTGGCAATGCTATCAGCGCTTGCCTGTGAACCATCGTATGAACCCGTGACGATTTGATTTATCTGGTCGACTATCGCCAGTAGGCTTTTCTGATACTGGCGCTCCGACCGGCGGCGGAGGTTCGGTTTGAGATTCAGTCTCCTCCCACTGTTTCGCCGCATTTTGGATATCCTCATCACTAATTGACGCGCCGATGCCTGTTACGTCGGAGAGTTCTCTCAGGTCAGTCAATGCCGCAGCCGGAGACATACCGATATCCCGTACGGCGGTAGCCAGCGCGGTAGTCGTGTTGGTCGCCACCGTGGATCGGTCTGTGTCACTCATCTGCCACAGGGGGTTAAACTCAAAGGTGAAATCTTCCGGCAACGGTTCGCCAAACTCTGAGCGATGCAGCACATCGAATAACAGGCGGATGTGAGGCCGTAAATCTCGCTCCTGAAGCGTTCCCACGTCGTCATAGTAGTTCGCCAGGTCAGCATCGCCGGTTGAAAAGCCCTTTGGTGACTGGCGGAACAGGCGGACAAGAGGAATGCCAACAGCCCCGGCAATATCCTCTTTAAACTCACCCAGCAGGTCAGAGAGGCCCGCGAAAGAATAAGAATGGGTTTCAAAAGTATCCTCCGCATCAAACAGGGACATCCCTTCGTTAGTCTGGAACTGGCGGACCATATCCATATTTTTGAGCAGCGCTTCAAATGGCTTGCCGCCCATCGCGATAATCTCGCGTAGCTTTTTGATCTTCGCGGTACGTAGGTGTGCCTTGTAGGCCAGTTGCGCTGCACCAACACTGGTACTGTCGTAGGAAGTCAGACGGTCGAAAATGCGCTCAACAATGGACATTCCCCATTCGTTTTCGGTGATTTTCTGCTGGTACGGCAGTTTCACTCCATCCATGCGGATCAGGCGACTGTGATGAACTGTCCAGGCAGGCAGCCCCTGCGCCGTCGTCACAATATCGTAGAACTCTGGCTTGCCGAGGTTGGGCCCAAGCGCTTTTATACGCCTGGTCAGTTGCGGATTAATCATCCAGCGGTCGAGGACGGCCAGCCCTTTGAAACTTCCCTTGCCGACCTTATCCAACATCAAAGGCGTTAACGGTGCCTGCCCTTCAATAAGGATCAGTGCAACAGCCCCGCCATATAGCCGGGACCATTTCAATGTCTCGTTGATGCAGTCCCACAGTTGTAGCTCATCAAAGCGTGACTCCAGCACTCCCCGACGTTTCGGGTCAATCTCGCTGGTAATGCGAACGCCCTTTTTGGTCATGTCGTCCGCTTTCGAATCGACAGCGGCGCCAATAATCCAAGAGGAGCGGTACGCATACTCAATCAGCAGCCGGTTACGGCTGGTATAGTTCGCCCGGTATGTCGATGCAGCGTGCTGGTTAGGCTGCTGTATGCCGACGCGGGCCATAAAGTTATCGTACGAATCCGCCGTGGCGACTCGTCCCGTTTTTTTCGCCATGGTGATAATGCTCCGGTTTTTCGATACCCGTGACGGATCAGATAATTTGTTAAAAAATGGCCCGATTTAACATAATGACTGTTACCCGCACCAGCCAGATCCCTCCCATGATGAAATGTCCGCCAAAGGCTTATTTCATCAGGATAAGTAGCAGAAAGTGCGTGAATAAAACGTGCATAAACAGGGTAAAAAAGTGAATAGGGATTTTTCGGCGTGAGGTGGCTATTTCCAGATGTTTAACCTCTTCCCAGGGCTTCCCAGATATCCATTGCCGTATCAGTCGGGGCGAATGCCATAATGAATGCATCAGCCACGTTCGGTGACGGAACATCACGCTTAGCGAGGTCTTTCTTGCTCTCCACCATTACGCGACCATTCTTGTCAAAATCACGGTGCGGGGTGGTCAGCTCTAGCTTTAACTTTTCCAGCAGCGGACAGGATGAGTCGATGCTTATCAGCTCATCTACCGGGTACTGCTCACCGTTCTTTACCGCGTTGAAGGTATTACGGAAGCGATCCGCTACCAGCCACCAGGCTTGCGCTTTGAGGTTGGCGAAAAAATCCTTGTTCGGAATGCCAATATATTCATCGTCCGGCTCGTTCACGCCTGCGCCAGCATTGAATCGCTGATAGTTGATGCGTGATGCGTTCATGTTTTCGCGCTTACGATCCTCGTTAATTTCTGAGAATTTAGCGCCAGCAGACGCCCCGACGCCTATCGAGTCGTAGACGATATCAGCATCGCGCTCCAGCGCTGCCTGGTAAGTGCGCTGGCAGCTCTTAAGTAATTCATCCTCTTTCGCCTTCCACTCGTCAGCCCAGTACACGACAGAACCATGGCGATAGACGTTAGCGCATTTATCCGCGCCACTGTCGGCGACGTCGAAGCCAATACGCTTACGCCCGCTTGGCTCGAAATTAAGAACCTTGTGCGCGTCTACCGCTGCCTCTATCCATGACAGTTTGATAATGGCTGCATCATCATCAGATTCCGGTACGCCTTCGTAAACGTGCTTAAACCCGTCTGGATCACGCCGCCTGGCAGCCTCGATAACCTTCAGCATGGTGTCGGAAAGGAACGGGTTTTCGTCGTAGTTGATTTTGCGTATCAGCGTATCTTCGGGAGGGTCGACCACAAAGTTACGCCATACGAAATCAGTGACCAGTCCAGGGTTAAAGATGAACCAGCACTCTGAGCCCTCTTTACGGATGGTGGGCTCCAGTATCTTCCACTGGTATTCCGTCAGCGCGTGGGCCTCTTCAAGCCACAGAACGCTGATACCCTCCAGAGATTTAATCTCTTCGATGTTGCGCCAGAGCCCATAAAACACGAATTCAGACCCGGTCACCCGGTTAATAATTTTGTTGTTCAGAATGCGGAAGCGATGCCGCAGGCCAAAACGCTCAATCTGTATTTTGAGTAGGGTATAAACCGACTCTTCAATTTTGTTCTGGATCTGACGGGCGCAACAAAAACGTAGGTTGTATTTGTTCGACAGGAATATAGCAAACCCAGCAGCATCCCATGATTTTGACGATGACCGGCCACCGAAAAGCACCTTGTTACGGGCCTGGGTAGTCCAGAAGTTACGCAGAGTCGGATTCAGCGTCGGTCTGGATGTCAGAGTAGAAGTCATTGAGGTCGCCTTCTCCGTTACCATCATCAATACCAGCATCACGGCGCAGGCGATCAGCCTCAAGAGACACCTTCTCAGTGGCGGCCTTGCGGTAGTCAGTATCAGCAAAGATTTTTCCAACCGTTGCAAGCGTGCCGACAATGGACTCAATACGAACGGTATTGCGCATCATCGCCTTCTCGGCGGCGCTGATATTTTCCATCAACACCTTTCTTTCCTGGTCCCCTTCAGCATCTTCCAACTTTGTCAGCCATCGGCCGATATTCTCAGCGGCGACGAGGTTGTTAGCCCGAAGGCGAAATAATTCGTCTTCAAGTGTCAACGCTTTCGCGTCATCTATAACCTCATCTTTGAGCAGAAGGCGGCGGGCATAACCGCCGTGCTTTAATGCTTGCTGGTTACCGGGCTTGAATGGGTTGGATGGAGGATCGGTACGCGATCCGCGAATCGGTTTCGTTTCTGCGGGAGGTTCGGGTTTGGGTTGTGTGCTTTTTTGCGTACTACCAGCGCTGGCGGGCTTTCCAGTGGTACGCACTTTATTTTTTTGCGTACCACTTTGCGTACTATTTTTGCGTACCTGCGTACCGGCCTTGCGTACCCAGCCAAACTTCTTAGCCCTCTTCCTGATAGCTCCTTCAGTTACGCCGTATTGCTCGCCTATATCACGGAGAACAAGGACTCCGGCCCGGTATGCCGATTCGATGGCCTCCCAGTCCGGTGTTGCCATAAACAGTTCCTCGCTTTGACATTATCGAAGCCACTCGTTGAATGACTCCTGTAATGCCTACTGCTCTTTGGTAAATGACGTTACACCGAGTTCAGCAAGCTGATGCTTTACCGCACCAATGCGTCGGCTAAGCTCACCAGTGACGCTACTGCGTACTGCATTAACAAAGGCATCATCCTGATAACGACTCTGAATCGTGACACCTAGCCCTTCCCCACGCGCGACGATTGCCCGTTGTGCTTCGAGCTCCCTAAGCTGTTCGCATAAGATTGAAGCGGCGTTAACATTATTGATGTTCATTTGCTTGTACCTTGCGGGCAGTTCGCCAGCACTGATTTGTTATGCGCCAGAATGTCTCGCTTCGTCTGCATGTCCAGCGCGTCGATATCGTGGTCGGTCAGGTAGATAATGCGAACCCAGTAGCAGGAGGTATCAACTACTACCGGGGCGGGTGAAGTGCTCGCGCAGCTCGCGATCAACATCGTCATCGCCCATACGCTTAACGTCTTCCTGTACATCACTGGCCCCTTTCGTTGCATCAGCCCGGCGTTCTGCCGCGGCGACGGTAGCAGCGGCGTTCTCTTCGGTTCGCTGCTGATCGGCTTTGGCTTCCGATTTATTAGTGCCTCGCGCATGACCTAACCCAAATGCGCCAGCGATAACGGCCAGCAACGCAGTTGCCAGACCAATAATCATTTCAATGCCCATAGTGACCTCACACCAGTACTGATTTAGCCTGGTTAAACAGCGCTCGGCGTTTATCCAGACCGTTGCGGCCACCGTTAATAAGCAGGGTTACGCGCTCAACATCACCGGAATGAAGAAGGCAACCGTGGGAAACATAAAACCATGCGGCTGAACGCGCGGCGTAATCATCTCGCTCCAGCAGCTCAGGCTGGGTAACAAGATCAAGCTTCAGCGCCTGTCCGCAGCTGCGATAGTTGCTCAAGCCCGTAACTTGTTTCAGGCCGCGACCGCGATATTTCCAGCCATCACCGGCAACCTGATTACCGAGATTCTTTTTGCCCCACTCGCCCCCATACACCAGATTCGCGATTGCTCGCTGATTAGCTGGTTGCGTTGCCGTTCTGCCGAGTGCGGCGGCCTGCTGGGCGGTGATACGGTGTTTACCGAACGTAGGCACAAGGCTATCTGCTGCATAGTTCAGATTTTCCACCAGCCGGGTAAAGCCTCCGGACTCGTGCCCCATCTGGGCAATGAACATCGCCTGATCGAGTGGAGCTGTGATACCGAATTCTTTTATCGCAGCATCAATGTGCGGAAACCAGCGCGCAGCTAACCCGGCGCTTATACCAGCCGCCTTCTGGAATTGTGATTTATTCATCAGTGCCTCAGTGCATCAACCAGACGGGCGACATTTCCCCTGAACCAGAGAACCGCGCCGCAGATAAGAATGTTCGCCAGCACCACCAGCCAGTGGGATGACTCGTACAAGCCAAACAGGAAACGGAAAGGGATGCTGGCGTAAACCAGCACAGTGAAGTAAGCCATCAGCGATATCATGGGGCGGTGTCTTGACCCGTCGCGCCGGTAGAACATCAGCACAACAACAATTACAGCGCATATCACCGCATTGATGATTGCGCTCGGATCACTTGTTACCATTACTTGTCCCTCCTCCACGTAAGCGAGAGAGAATCCCAAACAGGCTACCCAGGTCCTGACTGTTAACGAAAGTCAGCAGCTTAATAGCTATGGCGGCAACGATTACGGCGCCGAGCGCATCAAGTGGCCTGTCGCTATACCCCGTCCATTTTGAGAAGTATGAACCAAGGAGAGGCGCGCCGATAACGCCGAAGATGAATGACGTGATGAAGTAGCCCACCAGCTTAATGCGGCTAATATTCACCGCCGTTGCTACATAGAACACCGCACCAGCGAACGCACCAAACACCACGCCATAATCAATGCCAGTTGCAAGGCCGAACATGCTGGCCCCCATTAGCCCACCAGCCGCTACCGTAGTGCCAGAAACAGGATCGGACATTTGGCCCCCTCTTATTGCTGTGAGTCCTCTCAGTGCGAGGGGAAATTAGAAAGGTCGCCAGATGGATTAACGACAAAGCACAGAGTGAATGACGTTCTGGCGGCACAAATGAAAAAGGCCGCGAAAATGCGCAGCCTTTTGTGATGTGGATTTCTATTTATTGAAATAAAAAACTATCTTTGTAATCGATTAGTTTTATAACCCTTATTTCATTTTGGTCAAACTCCAATGGAATTGCCTTCGATTCCATAAATAAATCTAAACTAAAGATTAGCTGTGGGTTCGTGTGCTGAATCATAGAAAAATGGGTTCCTTTAATATGCCTTAGCGAGACATTGAGGCGAGAATCTTCTATGAATAGTATTTTCTCTTCACCAGAAACCCGCGGGGTTATATCAAAGACATTCCCAGACTGATCCTTGTAAAGGCAGTGAGCCTCCCCCTCTATCATGATATCGCTTTCCCACAGCACCCAGCCATATATAGCCTCTCCACCGTGCTCTCTAATCATCCTGGCTACATTATAGTAACATTCTTGTTCATAAGGTGAGAAAGTAGAGGGCTTGGTATAGGTAAAGTATTTTGACTTGATTTCGCCCTTCGGATTAATTTTCTTTATAATTTTTGAAATGTTATTACTCATAATGCTTGGCGTCGTCGGTTCGTTCATGCGAAACCCGCCACCAAAGCCTGGAAGAGCATCCATAGTATCCCCCTTTTCATTATTAACCGTATAAATCAGGGATAGCTTACAATACATAATAAATTTTCACAGCAAGCACAAAGCAAAAACCCCGCCGAAGCAGGGTTTTGATGATTAGTTTCGTTCAGGCGCTATATGCCACGATTGAAAGCATACACGACAACTTCGGACAAAATCAAGCCTTATGTATCGAAAAAGCAAAAAATGCCGCCATCGTTTTAAAAATTGGTTGCTTGCTGAAATTCTTTGTCAGCATGACGCTCTTCCTTCCAGCATACGTCCACCAGCGCATCACAGAACGGCTTCCAGTTACGGGTCCATGTTCTGACGTGCAGGTCTGGAATGAACGTCAGAATCGCTTTGTAAGCAGCTGTAGACGGTGTCGTTGAAAAACCATTTCCCGAACAGCGCTCACAGGTTTTATAAACCGGCACCCCCTGCTCTTTGGTCTCTTTTCGATCCAGAACCTGTCCAGAGCCACCGCAGCGGCAGCGGGCGTTAATGGCCCCCTTCCCACCGCATACAACGCACTGCCGTAATACTATCTCCTGCCTGATAATCGGGGCGACAATTTCCTCGCCGTCGCTTTTGTATATTCCGGGGTGCTTAACAACCTCCTCAACTGATTTGGTTAAACCAGCCCCCTCGCATGCCGTGCAGATCCCGGTTGTTTCAGCTGAGCGGGAATACTCTGCAAAGGCAAATTGCGCCAGAATCAGGCAGCAGCGCCCCAGAGCCTTACCCGCTGCCTTTCGCACGTTTTTAGGGGCTGTATCAATGGCATGTCGCGCCAGCGCCTGAACTGTCAGCTGCTCATCGGTCTTACTGATGCCCGTCTTACCGAAGAACGCCGCCAGCCCGAACCGCGCCCGGCTGCTAGTAACGCCGATCCCTGTCATGATATCTGTACCGTTCAGGCGATTCGGTGATGTGCTTTTCACGTCGTCACTGATATGCATGCCTTGCGGGCTGAAATGCTTTAACGATGCTTCAAGTTTCATGCAGCCACCTTTTTGTAAAATACCTGTTCACGAACCTGATCGCCGTTCATGAGCATGTCGTTAAAATCACCGTTATCGGGCCAGCGAATGCTGACTTTCACCAAGTCGTTTTTCGCCAGCAGGTTTGCATGGGCGCACTCGAACGCCGCGGCATGACCAGTAGCCGAGTGTTTGTCCATATCGGCAAAAACAATCAGGTGCTTTACGCCGGCTGGAACACGGAATTTCTTCATAAACCCACTGTTGATTACCGCCCAGGTATTGACGCCATAAACCTGATAACAGGAAAGCGCCGTCTCGATGCCTTCAGCGATGCCGATCGTCGTCGATACCGGAAACATGCGAATGGCCACTGAACGGGCGTGATCCAGATAACTGTCCTCCTGAAGCGACTTAAGGCGTTTGGCGCTATCAATATTTGCCTTTCTGTCGCCGTCCAGCAGCGTCTGGTGCAGGTAACAAAGTTCAGCTTTGTCATCGGTCGCCAGGGCGTACAGGGCCTGATATACGCGCCCCGCATGCCGCTGGCGGTCGCAGAAGCGAATACTCTCTGCCGGCAGCTTGCTGATCCCCCGCTGAAGGAGGTATCCCGCAGCTCCCGTTCCCCGCAAATCAACCAACTTTGAAAACTTACTGATGACCCGCTGCCTCTGCCGCGCCGCTGAACTGTTAACAGGCACGTTGATGCGCTGATAGTTATTCCCGATAAGCTGGTCCACCTCTGCGCAGATGGCGGAAAAGCTTTTTGACTGGGTCAGGGTCAGCAGCTTCATTCCGTCGCCGCTGCCGCATACGCAAATCCATGTGCCCTGACCATCACGGTCATCTACGCGGTATTTGCCCCGCGCCTTACAGATCGGACATTCTCCCTTGTAGTGGTTTTTCCCGGTGATCGGGGGGAGTCCGTAATATTCAAAAATTTCAGACCATCGACCTTTTGCTGCTTCTGCTGTTTTCATATCACTGACTCGCGCTATTTACGTTTTTCTGGAGTTTTCGTTTTGCTTCGATAATTAACTGTCCGTCACTCCCCTCTGGTGGCTCGTAGTGAGCGCTGTAGTTCTGAGGCGTGAGCAGATCATTGGTCGGTTGTTTCGCAGTCTGCTGCGCACGTTCGCGGCCTTTGGCAAATTTGATAAGTTTGTGTTTAATGTGGTTGCTGACCTCTGGTGTGATTTCCATCGGGAAGTCGCTTAAGCCGTTCGGCCATTCACCGAATTTTTCCTGGAAGGTATGAGCACACCAGCCATCGCTGACGGGTTTCCCCTGCGCTGCGCGATGACGCTGATAGAACTTGATCTGACTCCACCAGGACTGTTTGTCGCTTTTGGTGTAAACCGTTTCGCCCTTGCTCATTTTTTGGATGTTGCGGGTGCCGTCAGTCTCTACGTCCTGACCAACGAGCGGTTTAAAGCCGCATTTCGGGCAGACGTAGACGCCTGCAGGCTTCATGAAATGGCATTCAGGACATTCTTTCGGGAGTTTTTCTTCGCGCTCTTTAGCGGTGCTGGCGGCGGCCGCTTTCATGCCGTCGTTCTTGGATGGCAGGTCGTCGTATTCGATGGAGTCAGGGAAGCCGAGGCGGTGCACGGTGCCGCTGTGATCAAAAATCAGGCAGGCATCTTTCCCGGGTGCGGTACGCAGTCCGCGGCCCAGCGCCTGCAGCCAGCGAATTTCACTTTTTGTCGGACGGGCGTAAATGATGCAACGGACATCACTGTCGAAGCCGGCCACCAGCACACCAACACTGACGATGATTTTTGTCGCGCCGTTTTCAAAGCGGTGAATGATGAGGTGGCGCTCATCGGACGGAGTTTCTGCGACCATCACCTCCGCGTTGATGCCTGCCCGGGTAAACTGCATGGTGACGAAATTGGCGTGATCCTTATCGACACAGAACGCTACCGTAGGAAGGTCTCGGCCATGTTTAAGCCAGTTTTCGACGATGTCGCCCACCAGGTCAGATCCGCACATAATCTCGGATAACTGCTTTTCGTTATAGTCGCTGCCATATTCTTCGGAGGTGGCTGACTTAACCCCTTTCAGGTCGGGCTTTGTCGGCGCATAGAACTCATACGGGCTGAGATCGCCACGCTGGATCAGCTCGCCAATAGTGGTTGGCTTGATAAGGGAAGAATAATATTTCCCCAGCCACGGAGAAAATGGGGTACCTGACAGACCAACCACTTTGATTCCTGAGTCCCGGATAACTTCCAGCAACGCACGTTTCTTCATGTGCGCCTCGTCGACAATAATCAGGTCAATGTTGTCCGGGAAGTCGCGGCGGATAAGCGTGTCGGCGCTGGCGATCTGAATCAGACGTTTTGGATCGTAATCTGGGTGGTCTCGCCAGATAATGCCAATCTCATCTTCAGGTAAACCATACTCAACGAAACGAGCTGTAGTCTGGCGGACCAGGATGGTATAGGGTGCGATAAAAATAACGCGCTTTCCGCGGCTGATATGGCCGGCAGTGATGAAAGCAGCCAGGCCGGTCTTTCCGCTGCCGGTCGGCGCATAAACCATGAACGTGCGGTTTTGCTTCCATTCCCGGCGCAGCGAGTTAAGCGCACGATCCTGTGCAAAATTCGGTTCAATGTTCAGCATCATCACCACCTTTAAAATTCACTATTCCAAAAAGGACCTTTCCCCGATCTGAGAAGCGGTAAACCATGTACTACCTGTCTGGTACGCTGCCGCTTTAAAACCTGTCTCTTAGATCGATACCTACCTAACCTATGGAGCTGTCTGTTGGAAAAGGACGCTATTCCTGCCCTAACTCCCAACTCCCCCCAAACCCCCCTCTTCCCTCTTCCCCATCCCATGTACTCGCAAACTGATACATTGGATAAAAAACAGTCAAGGTGGTTACCCTGCTATCACCCGGCACCTTTAAGCCCGGTGACCAACGGATCGTTACCGTGATCCGGCCAGGGGTGGCTGGGTCGTATACCCCTGCAGTGCGCGTCCGTGTGCATCCACGAATCTGCGAAGCCTCACATTGGCTTCATGCCTTGCCCGGTTCTCCTTGCGGTATGGAACGGGCTCGGCTTCGAACGATTCCTGATACACAGCTGCATAACGCTGAATGGCTTTTTGTCGTGCTGCTGGCGTCAGGCTCAGTAACTGCTGCTTGATCCATTCTTCATCTGCAGATGCGTACACAGATGGGAGCAAACCGTGGTCAGGCCTCATCCCGTGCAACATCATCTGAAAATACCTCGTCCAAACTTGTATTCAGGCCAAGCTGTTTAAACGCGCTGACGATCCGCTTTCCGACTGCAACATCAGGAATCCTTCTTCCTGTTTCGTAGTGGCTAACGGCCCCCTGGGAGCTATCAATCAGCGCGGCCAGCTCTCCCTGAGTTACCTTTGCTTTGCGTCTAAGGCTCTTGATTCCACTCATTCGATTAGTCTCGCATAAATAATACATAACGTACTATACACGCTCACAAGAATAATACAAAATGGAAGTTGCTCAGTAAATACGGAATGTAATAATCATGGCTATGAAACAGAGATGGCAGGACCTGGCCAAAACCAGGATGAAAGAAGTCGGCATGACTCAAGAACAGCTGGCAGAGGCGCTCGGCATAACGCAGGGCGGGCTGGGCCATTGGTTAAACGCCAGACGTGAACCGAACTTAGAGGTTATAGCTAAGATTTTTAACATATTGAAAATGCCCGGCTTCGTAGTAAATGCTGACGGCACTATCAGCGACTCAAGAGCCGATCACAATGTAAGTTTTAATAGCATTAACGAATCCAAGGGAAGCTACCCTGTTATAAGCTGGGTTAGCGCTGGAGATTGGATGGAAGCTGTAGAACCGTACCACCGTAGAGCGATAGATCGATGGTATGACACCACCGTTGAATGCTCTGAGGATTCGTTCTGGTTAGACGTCAGAGGCGATTCCATGACATCACCAGCAGGGCTGAGCATACCGGAAGGGATGGCGATACTTGTCGATCCCCAAGTGGAAGCAATCAACGGAAAATTGGTTGTAGCGAAACTTGACGGTGACAATGAAGCCACTTTCAAAAAGCTTGTTATCGATGCCGGTCAAAGATTTCTCAAACCCCTCAACCCCCAATACCCAATAATCCCTATCAATGGCAATTGCCGTATTATCGGGGTTGTAGTCGACGCAAAAATCACCAACCTCCCATAAATTGGCCGCGAAAGCGGCTTTTTTTTTGCCTCCAACACCCCACCAGAAACTAAAAAACCTTGAAAAACAAAATGATGTGAAATAACACACCAAAATACTCCATTTTGTATTGATCTTATTTAATACGTTATGTATTGTTTATGCATTAGCGGATTAATGGAGTGCAAAAGATGAGTACAGAGAATTTTTTTCAACTGGTAACTATACCTGATTACCGTTTCTCTTCCGATAAAGAGCAATGTCAAAACATTGATTTCGACAAAATTGCTACTGATTGCGATACAAAAACAATATCTATTTTGCAAGCCATCAATCATATAGGGGTTAGCATAATGAGTGAGGCAGAAGAAAAGAGATTAAATAAAGATAAAATAATGATGCTTTCTAGTGTGGTTGCAGACCTCGCTGAATTAGCAATAGCAACAAATAAAATAGCTAACTCAGCAACATATTCTTCCGGTTATAAGGATGCTAAAAATGTCTGATATCACTTTGCAAAAAGCAGCATCAAAGGCTTACCAGGCTGAGATTGTGGCGAGGATGCTTGAGAACTACCCTCATAAACTGACCGACTCAGACGTGGAATCTGTCGCCTCACTTTTGGCTGAGCTGATTGGGCCAGTTGCAGCGTACCTTATTGAGGAAGAGTCTAAAAACCCGGCTTAAAAATTTAATTAGTAATTTTAATTACAGGAGTAATCCCGGGGATTTCTGCAATCATATTAAGGGTAACCATGATTAATAAACAAGCATTTAAAACAGCTCAGTTATTTGTCTCTCTTGGTTATTGGTCTATAGCCATGCTTTATTTAAAAAAGGCTTACGGTAAATAAAAGTGAATAATTTAATTAGCACTTATAGACGCAGAATTTTAA
>ENA-UOJQ01000132-UOJQ01000132.1-human-gut-metagenome-genome-assembly--contig:-P63-NODE-132-length-101525-cov-100.543786_pt1 | contig 101525 bp, 89 predicted proteins | sample MGYA00242352_ERZ723899 | MGnify/ENA metagenome assembly ERZ723899
CAACTTTAATCAGGGAATGGCTTGTTAGAAGTCAACCAATTTTAGGAAAGGACATAGAATAAAAAGTTTTCGCAAAAAACTCATCACTCGTCACATTCCAGCATAAAACCCTGACAGACAATTATTTATAGCGTGACGAGTTGGAGTTTCAACTCGTCACAGTCTGGCAGAAGATGCCATTTTAGCCGAACTTAACCAGTAAAACACTTGCTTGAAGTCTACCTCAATCAGGAAAAATAATATTTTGTCCTCAATTAAGCATAGTGTGACGAGTTGCCGTGGCAACTCGTCACACCGTAACATACTGCAATACAGAAAGTTATACAGCGTTGTGACGAGTGACGAGTTTTTAAGAAAACTTTTTACGGTTTCATCTGACTTACGGCCTCTTCAAGCGGCTTGCTGAGCGGCGGAACATCAGCCGGAACAACAAGCGGCTCGGCAGTTTTGTCCTTCATGGCAGCCTTACTTTCTGCCTTGGTGGCATATCTCACGCCGGTGACATAAAGCTCCTCATACATATCAATAGATGTCATTGGATTTTTTCCCGGTGCTTTGCCTTTTGCGTTCAAATAATAATAACGCCTCAAAAGACTGCTGAGCTTGGGCTGACCATACTTTGTGCTGTACACCTCGCCTTCTTTACAGCCTATAAAGCGAACCTTATATCCAAAGAATTTCACTGTAAGACTGTCCGCTCCGGTATACGCACTGTCGCAATATGCAGTAAACGTCTTATTCACTGTATCATTTTTCAGTCCTAAGACACTACCCTTCCATCCGCGGGATACGACCTTGTCAGAAGCCTTGTCTGTAACAATGTCTGATTTTGGCAAACGATCAAGCAGCATGTAATACCAGCTTAAAAGCGGCAATGAAGAATAGTAACTCTCACCCTCTTTGCGTACATTTTTCTCCGAACGCGTCTTGCATCTCACCCTTCCTTTGCCGATAAGTCTCTCAAGGAGAGATGACAGGCTCGGATGTTCCTCGGAACCGACACTGCCGATAGGCAAATAATAGTCATAAAGTCCCTCACGGAAAGCAGTGGGAACCGAATCGGTGAATCTATATCTTCTGTAATAGGCAGATATCACAAGATAATCAGGCTCGCCAACCTTGGCCTCGACTTCAGGTATTGCGTATGCACGTGGCTTCAGCATAACAACGCCGCTGCTGACAGTATCTGCAAGAAACTCCTTTTCATAATAATTGATATGATTAACCGTAACCTTGCCCTTATATCCCTTTGGCAGAGGCAAAAGGCCGTCGGCTCCGCTAACGCCCACGCAGCGGTTGCCCGAAATAAACACACTTGCGGCATGCACCGTACTGGAGTCGGTCATGTCGACAATCTTAATCTGCGCGCTGACACATAATGCTGACATCAGCAAAAAGAAACTGAATAAAGTTTTTTTCATAGTAAACGTCTAATTTAAAAAGTTAAAAGTCAAGAATAAAGGAAACCTGCCCGTAATACAGAGAAGGACACGCTTTCCTTGATTCCTGACTCTTTATGTTGATATAGTAAAGCTTATTTACTGCTTGTTGGCACGCTTGCGGTCGTTGTGGTCAAGAATAATCTTGCGCATACGCATGCTCTTAGGCGTAACCTCTATAAACTCATCTTCCTTGATGTACTCCAAAGCTTCCTCAAGTGAAAGCACTGTGCGCGGGATGATGCGTGCCTTGTCGTCTGATCCGCTGGCACGTGTGTTGGTAAGCTGCTTTGCCTTTGTCACGTTTACCACAAGGTCGTTGTCGTGAACATGCTCGCCCACAACCTCGCCGGCATACACTTCCTCACCCGGATCGATGAAGAACTTGCCGCGGTCTTGCAGTTTGTCGATAGAATAAGCATAGGCAGTGCCTGTCTCCATGGCTATCATCGAACCGTTAATACGGCGTGAGATGTCGCCCTTGTAAGGCTGATACTCCTTGAAGCGGTGTGCCATGATGGCCTCGCCCTGGCTTGCGGTGAGCACGTTGGTGCGCAGACCGATGATGCCTCTCGACGGTATGTCGAACTCAATGTTCACGCGGTCGGCCTGACTCTCCATTGATGTCATCTCGCCCTTGCGGCGTGTAACCATATCTATCATCTTGCTTGAGAATTCTTCAGGCACGTTGATAGTAAGTTCCTCGATAGGCTCACACTTAACGCCGTCGATTTCCTTATAAATTACCTGCGGCTGACCAACCTGGAGCTCGTAGCCCTCGCGGCGCATGGTCTCGATAAGCACTGACAGATGCAGCACACCACGTCCGCTTACAATCCACTTATCCGTTGAGTCCTCGAAAGGAGCTACACGCAGCGCAAGGTTCTTCTCGAGTTCCTTCTGCAGACGGTCGTTGATGTGGCGGCTGGTAACAAACTTGCCCTCCTTGCCGAAGAACGGCGAATCGTTGATGGTGAAGAGCATGCTCATTGTAGGCTCGTCGATGGCTATAGGCGGCAGCGGCTCCGGATTTTCAAAGTCGCATATTGTATCGCCGATTTCAAACTTCTCCAATCCTATGATGGCACAGATGTCACCGCTGCTCACCTTGTCGGTGCGCACGTGGCCCATACCCTCAAAGGTGTGAAGCTCCTTAATCTTGGTCTTCTCCTGAGAGCCGTCGCGATGAGCTATCGTCACGTTCATTCCCTCAGTGAGAGTTCCGCGGTGAACACGTCCCACGGCAATACGGCCTGTATAGCTTGAATAGTCGAGACTGGTTATCAGCAGCTGCGGCGTGCCCTCAAGAGCCTTAGGCGCAGGGATAACCTCTACGATTTTATCAAGAAGATATGTGATGTCTGTTGTAGGATTCTTATAGTCCTCACCCATCCAGCCGTTCTTCGCACTTCCGTAAACAACGGGGAAGTCGAGCTGGTCTTCGGTGGCGTTAAGAGAGAACATAAGGTCGAACACCATTTCATAAACCTCTTCAGGGCGGCAGTTGGGCTTGTCAACCTTGTTGACAACAACGATAGGCTTCAGTCCTATCTGAAGAGCCTTCTGCAGCACGAAGCGCGTCTGAGGCATAGGGCCTTCGAAAGCGTCAACGAGCAGCAGACATCCGTCTGCCATGTTGAGCACACGCTCCACCTCACCTCCGAAGTCAGAGTGTCCCGGAGTGTCTATAATGTTTATCTTGGTTCCTTTCCAGTTTATCGAAACGTTCTTAGAAAGAATGGTTATACCTCGCTCACGCTCCAAGTCGTTGCTGTCGAGCACCTGGCCGCTCAAGTCTTGTCCGTCACGGAACAAGTTACCGGCCAACATCATTTTGTCCACAAGTGTGGTCTTACCATGGTCTACGTGGGCAATAATAGCTATGTTTCTGATATCTTGCATACTAATACCTTAAAAGTCAGGTGCAAAGTTACACATTTTTTTCGTAACATATTTTATTAGCAATTGTTTTTTACATGAATGTAAAACATTAATATCCAAATAATATGCATAACATGGGCAAAACACACATTTATACAAAGAATATTAGACAGCTAAAATACAGCTGCAAGACAAATGACATGAAACGATCTTTATTTTTCTACTATTTTATTCAGCTTAATTTGAAAAACTAATGCCATAAAAGGCTCAAGTTTTCCACCACGATAAGCTCCATAAGCCAAATTATAAGGTATGTATACCTCCCAGACAGAACCTTCCGGCATATTGACAAGGGCCTGCCCCAGACCAATTATTACGCTGGAACATTTAAACTCGTGCACTCCTTCGTCATGTAGTATATCTTTAACCACATCCCACATTTTGTATTCAACGTTTACAGTAGAATTCATGGTTGGCTTGTCTCCATGCCCCAGTTCTAACACTTTATACTGAACGCCGCAGGGCAAGACTATTACGTCTGAACTATATTTGTTGTTCTCCATAAAAGCATCACTATAGTCCTTATTCTTTCTATAAAGCGCTTCATAGTATAAGGTCTTTATCTTTTCAACCCATCCAAGATATTTATTACATGCTTTCTCAAATGGCACATTTCCTTTGTTTCCAGATATTACGCCGTCACAGAAACCCATTATATACGACTCTTCATCTATTATATTTTCCGGTATAAGAGGACTAAAAAAGTCAAACATATTTCTTGCCTGTTTCATCTTTTCCTTTATCATAGGTTTCAGACTACGCCCAATTTTATATGCGCGGTTATCAACAAGATTATAATTGTCCTGTTCATCCTCAATACCCATCAAGACTATATCAATGTCTGCGATTGTATCTATTTTATAAGTATCAGCTATATATTTGGAGAATCCGTCAGCATTACACAATCCTAAATTATAGCTCATCAGGCTCTTTTGGCTGGCAAGTTCATCAATAGCTTTATTTTGAGCATTAGAGAGCAAGCTGAACGAAAACAATAAAACCATTATCAATATATCCTTAATCATAGCTTAAATTTTATATAAGAAATATCAATTAGCCGTCATAACAAACATATGCAAAGGTAAAAAATATTTATCATTTAGGCCAATATGCAGCATCTAAAATTATAAAAAACATCAAACCCGTGCATCTTTAACAAAAATAGCATTGAAAAAATTTTATATATAACTTTTTTATTTGTAATTTTGCACCCGATTTCGGAGAATCCGATGCATTTGATGATGTTCACGCCCTCACAGCGGCGCGCTGCATCAGAAAGATGTAATCACAAAACATTTAAAACAAAAAAATTCAATGTATTTAGATCAAGCTAAAAAACAAGAGATCTTCGGCAAGTACGGAAAGTCTAACGCTGACACAGGTTCTGCAGAGAGCCAGATAGCTCTGTTCTCTTATCGTATTTCACACCTGACAGAGCACCTGAAGAAGAACCACAAGGATCACGCTACTGCAAGATCACTGACTATCTTGGTAGGTAAGCGCCGTGCATTGCTCGACTATCTGTACGACCGCGACATCAACCGCTACCGTGCAATAGTTAAAGCTCTTGGTCTGCGCCGCTAATTTAAGAATGCGCAAACAAAGCTTAAAAGAAACACGAAGTCCCGAAACTGTTACTAAACGGTTTCGGGACTTAGCTTTTTATAACGTGCCAACCTCCCATATACATACAGCCACGGCATTGACATAGCTGTTAATAGCATTTCTGTGCTATAAGGCTGCAAGTTACATGCCGGTGCCCTTCAGGCGCGTACCTGCACATAAAAACACAGACAACCAAATTATGGCTGCCCGAATGCGGTTATTATAATAATGTGTGTTTGTATGATGACTCTGCTCAGCCTGCTCATCCGAGAATCTCGCGCAGCGGCTTCATAACAAAGTCGCGCTCATGCATAAGCGGATGCGGTATTTTTAAATCAGGCTCATCCACCTTTACATCATCATACAGCAGAATGTCGATGTCTATTATACGGTCGTGATACTGGCCGTTTACCGACTTTACAGTGCGCCCCATGTCACGCTCTATGGCCTGCGTAGCTTCCAATACGGCACGCGGACTCAGCTGAGTAGACACGCATACAGCTGCATTGACAAACATATTGTCTGAAGAAAAGCCCCACGGCTCGGTTTCGTAAAGAGACGAAACACGCTCTACCCTACCAATGTGTTCACCGATAAGATCAACGGCACGCCTTACGTTATGTTTGCGGTCGCCTAAATTTGTGCCAAGAGAAAAATAAACCGTATGCAATTAGGAAGCAAGAATTAAGGATTAAGAAATAAAAAGTTTAGAATTGGAAAGTAAGAATTAAGAAACAAGAAAAGATGCCTTTGCGGCAAGACCTCTCACTTCTTAATCCTTACTTCTTATTTATCAGTCGTTTACGATGAGCATTGCGTCACCGTAGCATCCGAACTTATATCCGTTCTTCACAGCCAGGTTGTAGGCCTCCATCACGACGTCATAACCGCCGAAAGCAGCAGTTGACATAAGCAGCGTTGACATCGGATGATAGAAGTTGGCTATCATAGAGTCGGCTACGCCAAACTCATAAGGCGGGAAGATAAACTTGTTAGTCCATCCTTCATATTCTTTCAGCATCTTGTCTGTACCCACAGCCGTCTCAGTGGCCTTGATCACGCTTGTGCCTACGGCACAAACATGATGTCCTGCAAGCTTGGCATTGTTAACCGTCTTGCATGCCTCCGCACTAATAAACATCTGCTCTGAGTCCATCTTATGCTTGGTGAGGTCTTCAACCTCAATGTCGTGGAAGTTGCCCAAAGCGCAGTGGAGAGTGATAAATGCGAAGTCGATACCTTTAATCTCCATACGCTTCATCATCTCACGGCTGAAATGCAGACCAGAGGCAGGAGCCGTAACAGCGCCTTCGTTCTTGGCAAAGATACACTGGAAGTCGTCTATGTCTTCAGGCGTTGCCGGACGGCGGTCTACTATATAATGCGGCAGCGGAGCCTCTCCGAGTGCGTAGAGGTCATGCTTGAACTCATCGTGAGGACAGTCGTAAAGGAAACGCAGCGTGCGTCCGCGGCTTGTAGTGTTGTCGATAACCTCGGCCACCATGCTTCCGCTCTCGTCAAAGAACAATTTGTTGCCGATACGTATCTTGCGGGCCGGCTCAACCAGAACGTCCCACAAGCGCATCTCCTCGTTAAGTTCACGCAGAAGGAACACCTCTATCTTAGCATCGGTCTTCTCTTTTGTGCCGTACAGACGTGCGGGAAAAACTTTTGTATCGTTGAATATGAACGCGTCGCCCTCATCAAAATAGTCAAGAACATTGCGGAAGTCGAGATACTCAGGGTTACCGTCCTTGTCTTTCAACGGCTCACCATTCTCGTCTTTCTTGTACATCTCTATTTTCTGAGACACCCGGTGCACCACCATAAGCCTGCACTCGTCACGGTGATATGGCGGATTAAGGGCTATCAGCTCTTCAGGGAGCTTAAACTTAAATTGTGACAGTTTCATATCTTAAATATTCTCGGTTAATTTATCTTCTATTGTTTGCTGCTCAAGCCACGCCGGAACGTCGTCGAGCTTTATGCAGTCTTCTATGCGTATGTCGCCCACACGCGTACGGCATAGTGCCGTAAGATAGGCTCCGCTATTCAGTGCCTCGCCTATGTCGCGCGCCAGCGCCCTTATGTATGTGCCCTTGCCGCACACCACTCTGATGCTCATCTGCATCTTTTCGGGGTCGAACCAGAGCAGTTCTATCTCGTCGATGCGCAGAGTCTTCGGCTTAAGTTCCACGTCGCGCCCCTTGCGCATAAGCTTGTATGCGCGGTCGCCGTTGACCTTGCAGGCTGAATAAGCAGGCGGCACCTGCTGTATCTCGCCCACAAACTTGGGCAGCGTGGCCTCTATCAGCTCGCGCGTGATGTGCTCAGTGGGATAAGTTGCGTCCACGGGATGCTCCATGTCATAGCTTGCCGTGGTTGCACCCAGCTGCAGCGTGGCCGTATATTCCTTGGTATGGGCCTGCAATTCGTCAATGCGCTTGGTGGCACGGCCCGTGCAGAGTATCAAGACTCCTGTGGCCAGAGGGTCGAGCGTACCTGCATGACCGGTCTTTACGCGCTTTACTCCAAGACGCTGTGATATAAGATAACGAACCCTCGCAAGCGCGCCGAAGCTCGACATGCGATAGGGCTTGTTGATGCATACTATCTCTCCTTCGGTAAAATTCATACACTTCTCAGTCTGCCATCTTCATGTCAACGCCACAAAGCATGCAGATTAATATTATGATTCCTACTACTATACGATACCAGCCGAAAGCTGCGAAACCATATTTTGTTACATAATTAATAAAGAACTTTATCGCAAGAATGGCTACGATGAACGCCACCACAGAACCTACGATAAGCATCTCAAGATTATTTCCGGTTGCAAGGAGCGAACCATCGCCATGGCTTATCAGCTTGTAGGTTTCGAGACATGTTGCTCCGAACATTGTCGGAACGGCGAGGAAGAACGAAAACTCAGCCGCAGCCTTGCGAGTCAGCTTCTGCGACATACCGCCGACTATAGTCGACATTGAACGCGACACGCCCGGAATCATTGATATGCACTGGATAAGGCCTATTATGAATGCACGGCGATATGTAAGTTTGGTGTCCTCTGAGCCGTTGCCGAAAAGCTTATCGCAGAACAGCATGAACACACCTCCAACTATAAGCATGACGGCTACGAGCGTAACGTTGCCAAGATTAGACTCTATGAAGTCGTTGAAAGCCAAGCCCAGCACCACTGCCGGCAGCACGCCGACAACAAGACGGGCATAAAAGTCATACATGGCCTTCCAGTAAGACGTTCCGGTCTGAACCGCCTCGGGATAGAAGAAGCGGCGCCAGTAAAGACATATCACAGACAAGATGGCTCCAAACTGTATGATAACAGTGAACGCCTTTACAAAAGGAGTGCTCTCCACTCCAAGAAGTCCCTGAGCGATAATCATGTGTCCGGTTGAAGACACAGGCAGAAACTCAGTGAGTCCCTCGACGATTGCAATAATTATAGTCTGTAAAAGATCCATTTATTATAGTTTTTGCTCTTCGTTGTCCAATTCAATCTCGTTTTCAGTTCCGTTATCCTTCGGCTTGCGTATTATGGCATATACCATCGACACAAAGCCTATGAAGCATATCACCGGGGCAACCTTGATGCGCATTGCGCTGAATATTTCCGGATTAAACGTGTTGTCGTCGGTACCACCGCCGCTCATAAGGATAAAACCGATGATGACAACTACCATTCCCACAGCAAGGAGAATGAAGTTCATGCGGTCAAAAGCTAAATTCTTTCTGTCCATTTTATAGTTTTATATTTTTGTTGTGTAACAAACTTTCCGTCCACTTGGGCCACGTGAAGCAGCCTCTGAAAAACAGCATTCACTTTATATTTTATACAGGTCGCCGGCCTTCATCCTGAGGAATTTGTTGACCGACACGAATGCGCACAGCAGCGTGATGACGATGCCGAACACGAACACCGAGCCTCCCGTAACGGCCATCACCTGCCATGTGATAACAGTGAGCACTCCGGGCTCATATGTATACAGGGCATATATGCCTCCGCCAAGCACGAGGTTGGCTATGACTGCTGCCAGAAGTCCTATGCCGATGGCATTACAGAGGAAAGGTCTGCGGATGAATCCCCATGAGGCTCCGACGAGTTTCATGGTATGAATAGTAAAGCGGCGCGCATATACGCCAAGCTTTACGGTGTTGTTGATAAGCGAGAACGACACGCACGTGAGCAGCACGGCCAGCACGAGCAACACCAGGTTGATTTTCTGCAGGTTGGTGTTCACGCTGTCCATGAGGTCCTGTGGATAAGTTATGTCAGTAACCTTAGAGTCGCGCTTCAGGTCTTTCGATATCCATTTGAGCGAGTCGCTGTTGGCATACTGCGCCTTGAGCTGCAGCTCTATCGAAGCGACAAACGGATTGGTACCCAAGAACTCGCTCGGGTCCGTGCCCATGGCCTCGGTCTGTTCCTTCAGGGCCTGCTCCTTGCTTATATACGTCAGATGACTTATGTAAGGGCGTTTTTTCAAGTCGTTGCACAACTGCCGTGCCTCCGGATTAGTTATATCCTCGCCAAGCATCATCGTAACTGTGAGGTTTTCTTTCACATACGCTGAAAGATTGTGCGCCGTGAAAACGGAGAACACTACCATTCCTAACAAAATCAGCACCAACGCGGTGCTTATACATAAAGTTATGCCCTGCAGTCCGTGGCGGACGCGGGTCTTGTTTCTTTTTTTACCCATTATTTTGTGGCTATAACACACCTAATTTGGTGCAAAGTAACAAAAAAATATTCTCACTCACAACAGTTTAACGACTATTAACAGCATTATGGCTATTATATAGCCGTATGCAGGGCTATACGACATGACATTTTGAGAAGCATTTGTCTAATTAGGCTTTCTTTCTGATTTGCGCAAGGGCTTCCATACTGCGGAATTATAAAATTATTTATCTCTGGGCGCAAATATCGCAGGCAGAAGTGTGCAAAGACTATAGCTTGGCAATCAGCAGGTTAAGAGCTTATTTTGGCAAAGTGTGCAGCGAACACACACTTATAAAAGAAGGAATATACCACATTCGCAGTATAAAAGGCCATATTTCGGCATGTAATCCTATGCATTTCGCATTGCAAAACAATGCTTTCTGAAATGCAAAAGGCCATGTTTTGCAATGTAAAAGACTTGATTTCAAACTTTAATATGCCTGTCTCTGCATGGCAGGAGGCTATTTGCCATTCTAGAACGAGCCGCAAAACGTACATTTTTAGAATATCATATTGACATATAAAACCGCAACAATGCTTTCAAAGAGACATATGCAAGATTTATTTCTGCATATACAGCATACAGTTTCTGCAACGCGCAGCCCGCAACAACGGCTGCATGCCGGCAGACGCCCTGCACCAGAAGATAATATAACTATTTCTTCAGCAACGCGGCATAGCCACTTTAAGCAGCAACAGATGCCAAGAAAGGCACGGCAAATGTGGCAGGATATTGACAAAAGAAAAATAAAAGCTGACTTAACGGCTTTTTATTTTGTTATTACCAAAGGTTACACTATCTTTGCATATATGAGCACAGTAATATATCCATCGCCGATATTCGGCCCGGTTCACAGCCGCCGTCTCGGCATTTCGCTAGGCATAAACCTTATGCCGGCAGACGGTAAGGTCTGCACATTTGACTGTATTTATTGTGAATGCGGCTTTAATGCCGACCATCGTCCTAAGCTGCGCCGCCCCACACGCGAGGAGGTTGCAGAGAAGCTTGAGGCAAAACTCAAAGAGATGAAGGCCGAAGGACAGCTGCCCGACGTGCTTACGTTTGCTGGAAACGGCGAACCTACGGCGCATCCGCACTTCGCCGGAATAATAGACGACACCATTGAGCTGCGAGACAAATATTGCCCCAAAGCCAAAGTGTCGGTGCTGAGCAACACCACAATGGCAGACAGACCGGAAGTACACGCAGCACTGCTGAAGGTGGACAACAACATCCTGAAGCTCGACACTGTTGACACTGACTATATTTATAAGGTGGACCGTCCCGTCAGCAAGACCTACGACGTAAAGAAAATCATTGAGACCATGAAGTCGTTCAACGGCCATGTGATTGTTCAGACGATGTTCATGCGCGGCAAGACCGGCAGCGAAGACGTCGACAATACGGGAGAAAAATATGTTGGTCCGTGGCTCGAGGCATTGAAAGATATCAAGCCGCAGCAGGTTATGATATACACCATCGACCGCGAGACACCAGACCACGACCTGCTGAAAGCATCTCACGAGACTCTCGACGCCATACGCGACAGGGTTATTGAGGCAGGAATAAGCTGCACGGCGTCTTATTAACGAACGGACAAGACACAGGCATACAACGCCTCGCATATAACACAAAAGGATATGATGCAGAAAAGCATGATAAGTTTATGGGCAAAAGTTTCTGATTATCTTGCATTTACGCAAAATATTCTTTACTTAGTAAACAAAGAAATGGCGTATGAGTCCAAAGTTTAAAGAGGAAAATGGATTTGTCTTCAAGATATATCCAACGAGGAAGAACGGAAGCATGTCCATGTAATAAAAGCCGAAAACGAAGCTAAATTTTGGCTGGAACCCAACATAACGCTGGCAAACAACTATGGGTTCAGCGACAAAGAAATAAAAAATATCACTAAAATTGTATTGAAATATGGAAACGAATTTAAACGACAATTTGAAGAACACATCGGTAAGCGTCTTGATGATTAACTCTCAGGGGATGATGCTGTCCGTCTTGGGCAACGACTACTTTGTGTCGTACAATCGCGTTCCATGGCTTCGCAATGCACGAATAAACAGCGCGCTTAACGTCAGAATGGCAGGAAAAAACGCAATAGAATGGCCGGAACTGGATGTCGACCTCGAAATAGACTGCCTGAAACATCCTGAACGCTATCCGCTCGTGATGAAAAGGTCTCCTCTCGACGTGCTTTAAATTATACGCCTAACTTGTTTTATCAAACAGCTATAAACTGTACGGCGTCTTATTAACGAACAGCCTACAACACCTATACCAGGCGACATTCCGCTGCTTTCATTCAGGCCGGAATGTCGCCTGATTATTTAAAACAAATATATCTGAAGCTCCGTTAAGGCAAAGCCATACACTTGCCTTTTATCATGATGGCACAAACCTTTTAACTACTTTAACCCGAAAAGTAATCGGCAGTTCCTTATTTTTGCATAATTTTGCACCCCGAAAAAAAGGATAACAGAATTATGGCTAACATTAACGACATGACCGTGGGCTCGCCCACGCGCGACATCATACACTTTGCGGTGCCGCTGATTTGCGGCTACATACTGCAACAGATGTATCTCATCATCGACGCAGCCATCGTAGGCCAGTTTATAGGCGTAAACGCCCTGGCTGCCGTAGGTGCGTCTTCTTCAATAATGTTTCTGATAATGGGCTTCTGCAACGGCTCGTGCGCAGGCTTCGCCATACCAGTGGCGCAGGAGTTCGGAGCCAAAGACTACTCAAAGATGCGTGCCTACGTGAGCAATGCCCTGCGCATAGCGGCTGTGATAGCCGTTGTGATAACCGTGATAACATGCATATTCTGCGAGCGCATACTGAAGATTGTCAACACGCCGGCCGACATATTCCACGACGCATGGCTGTTCCTTATGCTCAACTTTCTGGCCATACCGTTCACCATTGCGTATAACATCCTGTCGGGATTCATCCGTGCCCTGGGCGACTCCAAGCAGCCATTCTACTTTCTGATAGCCTCTTCGGTGGTCAACATCCTGCTCGACTTTCTGCTCATCATCGCCTTCGGCATGGGCGTTGAGGGCGCAGGCATCGCCACCATGCTGTCGCAAATATTTGCCTCTGCACTGTGCGCGCTATACATAAAGAAGCGCATGCGCATACTCATTCCGCAGGGACACGAGCGCTCATACAACGACAAGATGGTGGGAAAGCTGCTCAACAACGGCATACCCATGGGGCTTCAGTTCTCCATCACAGCCATCGGCACCATAATGCTGCAAAGTGCCAACAATGCCCTCGGCACGGTCTACGTGGCTTCGTTTACAGCGGCAATGCGCGTGAAGTATCTGTTCACGTGCGTGTTTGAAAATATCGGAGTGGCCATGGCCACATATTGCGGACAGAACATAGGCGCACGCAAGCTGGAGAGAATAAAACTCGGAATGACTTCGGCAGTAAAGATCATGCTCGTTTATTTTGTGTTTACCCTCATTGTCATCGGGCTTTTTGCCGACGAGATGATGCTGATGTTCGTAAAATCTACCGAAAGCGAAATTATATCAAACGCAGCAATATACATGCGAATATCAAGCTATTTCTTCCCCGTTCTCGGCATTCTCACCATATTCCGCTACAGTCTGCAAGGCTTAGGCTTCTCTAATCTGTCAATGCTTTCGGGCGTAATGGAGATGATAGCCCGCTGCGGCGTGAGTCTGTGGCTGGTTCCGGCATTCTTGTTTCTTGGCGTATGCTACGGCGACCCTACGGCATGGATAGCCGCCGACCTGTTCCTTGTGCCGGCAGTGGTGATTGTGTATAAAAGGCTCAAAAAGCGAATGGCCAAGGCATGACGTCAGACAGAGAGGCAAAAGTGTGAATGAAAAAGAGCCAACGGCAAAAAAGCATGACGGCAGAAAGCAGAAGGATGCAGCCTGATCAGCTCTTACGGAAAATCATATACAGCATAAAAATAGCATAAATGCCGCCAGACAGGCCCTTAATTCAAGCCTTGTCTGGCGGCATTTACAATTTAGCAATGCATCAATATTATATTATTTGCGGACAGACTACTCTTTCAGGATGTTGTTAATGATTCCTGCTATTTTGTCAACAAGTCCCTTCATGGTCCTTCGCTGTGGCGTATCAACACCGGGCTCAACACCTTTTAAGTCTATTGCCGTTATCTGCTGTTCGTTGTCATTATGCTCTACGACCGGCTCTGCACAGCCAACATGCACCATTTCTTCAACCTGCTCAACAACAGACTCGGCAGCAGGCTTTACGGCTTCTTCATCACATGGCTTTACTTCAAGCTGTATCGTGCCCGGCATATCCGTATTCTCGCTATCCGTCCCTGCTCCATTATCAGGCAGAATGGCATCTGACGGCGAATCAGCCTCAGCAACATCAGCAACCGGAACATGATACGGTCTGCGCATTTTGCTGTTCTTAGGCTTATACAGTTTCTTTATTAACTCATGATAATGCTCATCGTCTGAATACAGGCGCTCTGTCTCCGTGCGGCAGAAATCACAGCTTTCGTCGTCCATGCCCGTTGCAAGGATGGCTATCTTGGCATCTTCACCCAGCGAATTGTCGTCTGAAACGCCCCATATGACATCAAGGTTATGCCAAAGCTTGTCCATAAATGCATCAATCTCCTCAAGCTCATTGACAAGCAGGGGATGCTCCTCGCTAGTGTATATATTCAGCAGTATGCGCTTGGCCTTGCTCACGTCGTTGCCGTAAAGCAGAGGTGAGTCGAGCGCATTGAATATGGCTTTCTCCACCCTGCGCTCGCCGCCGGCGCGCCCGATGGCCATGATGGCTTCGCCCCCGTTCTTCATTGTCGACTCAACATCGCAGAAGTCGAGGTTTATGTTGCCTTCAACGGTTATCAGTTCGGCTATGCTCTTAACGGCATTGCACAGCACGTTGTCGGCATACTTGAATGCCTCCTTCACCGGAATCTTCGAGTCGGCATAAACGTCGCACAGGCTTTCGTTGTTCACTATGAGCAGCGCATCAACATTCTTGCGCATCTCCTCAACGCCCTTAAGGGCCTTTATTATCTTTTTCTCTTTCTCAAAAAAGAAAGGAATGGTAACCACGCCTATCGTAAGAAGCCCCATGGAGCGCGCCACGCCGGCCACCACCGGGGCTGCACCCGTGCCGGTGCCGCCGCCCATTCCGGCCGTTACGAACACCATCTCTGTCTCGTCTGCAAACAGGCTCTTTATCTGTTCAAGGCTCGACTCGGCCTCCTCGCGTCCCTTTTCGGGCACTCCGCCTACGCCGAGACCGCGCTTGCCGAGAAGCAGCTTAACGGGAACGGCCGACCTTGCAAGCGGCTGACTGTCGGTGTTGCACACGGCAAAGCTTATGCCGTCGATGCCTTCTTCATACATGTTCTGAACGGCATTGCAGCCACCGCCGCCCACGCCAACAACCTTGATGATGTTCTGCGACAGGTCTACAGGTTCGCCAAAATCTATCGTACCAAACTTTCTTTCTTCCATATGCCTTGTGTTTTGCGACAGCAAAGATAATCATCTTTTATATAAGGCGCAGCAGAGCGCAAGGCTTGCAGAGATAAAAATGCCGAAAAAAATTATTACACAATAAAAATATTAAAGTATTTTTGCAGTGTGAATGACATGGAAACAAACAACGACAAAGCGCAGGCTATTGCTAATGAGGTGAAGAAAATGGTAATGGAACTGCAGCGCATGGGACGCACAGACCTGCTTCTGCGTGCCATATCGGTGCCTGTGCTGGAAGAACTGCGCATAGAGGCAGCCAAAACGAGCCTGAGCCGGCTGAGAATTACAAGCGACTACCACTTCATACTGACAGACTACGGCAAAGAGGTTATAATGACGCCCGTTCACAAGGCTCTCTATCTGTTCTTCCTTAATCATCCCGAAGGTGTTGAGTTTAAAGACCTCGTCGACCACAGCGAGGAAATAACGCGCCTGTATAAGGCCACGACCAACGGCAGCCTGGACATAGAAAAGATAAACGAGACTGTGAGCAGGCTGGTGAATCCAACGGACAACGCCATAAACGAGAAATGCTCAAGAATAAAGGCTGCATTTGCCGAACACATGGACGAGTATGCGCTAAAATACTACATGATAAGCAGCCACGTAACGCGCTACTTCAACAATTCGGCAAGAGTGTGGTTCAAGCGGCTAAAGGTGATAACGCTGCCGAGGCATCTGGTTATAAAGGAATATGAATAAGGCAGATGCTCTGGCGGAAGCATGATATTGGCGGAAAACCAAGCAGACAAAGCATTTGTGTAAACCAACGATAAACACTGACATGGCTAAGCCGGACAAGTTTTGGCATGTAGCACAATTTTATTGATAATAATTTTTAAAATACTGACATTTTTGTTAACTTTGCTCACCATAAAAAACATTTAAATACGTTCCTGACCGCTGCAAAAGGCGGCAAAACAAGTTGAAAAAGAAAACGCCTTTATTATGAAAAAATTATTCACGCTAAGCCTTATCCTGATATTATTTGCAGGATGCAGCAACAAGAAATCTGCCGAAGAGCTGTTCAAGGAGACATCTTCGGGTGTGGTAGTGGTGTTAAACGAGTTTTACTATGAGGTGCAGCTTCCTAACGGCAACTCGCTTTACTTCAAGGGACTTGACGAGGACGGCGACATAACCGGACTGACGGCCGACGCTGAGGAAGCCAAGAAAGACCGCAACATGATAACGGGTACGGCATTCTTCATCGACAAGGAGGGCACGCTGATGACCAACCGCCACGTGGCACAGCCCGACATCGACGCCGTGACGGCACGCCGCAGCATGATAAGATTCATGAAGACGCTGAAGCAGTTTTTCACTGAGCAGATGGCGGAACTGTCTCAGCAGTATGACCAGCTGGAGAGCCAGAAGAGCAGTTGCTCTTACTTCGACTTCTACGGATTTATACACACCGACCAGGAAAGGCTGGCACAGATAAACGCGCAACAGGCTGAGCTGAGCGAGCAGTTTACGGCACTGAAGCAGTCGCGCGAAGGCATCGACGACAACATTGACCCGGAGGGCATTAAGATAAGGACTATATCGGAACTGGGCATTGCCTACAACAACACATACGTAACCAGCGAAAGCGACTTCATAATAAAGAATCCGTGCGTGGTGGTACGTACATCTGACAAAGAGAACATCGACCTCGCGCTGATACAGCTAAAGAACAAAAAGACGCCTGAAAATACATATATATTTAAATTGAAAGGCGACGACTCTGAGCGTTCGTTCACCGACAAGCTGGCAACCCTCTTCTCAAGCAGCGACGACGACAAGCTGAAGATAGACCAACAGCTGTATATGATAGGATATAACGCCGGACTTGTGCTTGCCAACACCAAACAGGGCATAAAGGTGCAAATGACGAGCGGCAAGGTTACGCAGCTGTCAGACGGCCAGCGCCTGCTCTACAGCATACCTACGCTGCAGGGCTCAAGCGGCAGCCCCGTGATTGACGAATACGGCAATCTGGTGGCCGTAAACTTCGCCAAGCTAGGTACTACCGACAACTTTAACTTCGGTATTCCTGAGGAAAGCATAAAAGAATTTATGAGAAAATAATCTTTTGCACAAGAAACATAAAATACGCACTCCCTGTTGCCTGCCATAACAGCAACAGGGAGTGTGCTTTTATATACACCGCCTCATATTTCACTATCATAAGACTCAGACAAAGGCCTTACGGCATTAAATAATACAGGCTTTCGGCATCTGCCTGCTCGCCCTACGCATAGATCTAGATGCCCCGAACTTAACATCTGTGTCTGCCAATAACGGCTTTTTGCCATACAGGCAGAAAACAAGCATGACAATAACTGCCATAAATCTAAACGGAGTAAACTTTAATGGTTCTTCCGCAATTTAGTTGAAGCATAGTTCACCAAACACCATCTTATAACATTTATAACATAACGCAAAGAGACTATTTCAACTAAATTGCGGAAGAACCACTTTAATCCGTGAAAGGTCTATTTGAAGTCAACCGAAATCAGAAAGGGTAAAAGGAATTTGTTGTATAAATATTTTCATAAAAAACTCATCACTCGTCACATACGGTCATAACACACTGACAAACAAGACGTTACGGCGTGACGAGTTGCAGCTTCAACTCATCACATCATGCTCAATAAAGGACAAAACTTTATTTTTTCCTGATTTTGGTTGACTTCAAGCAGGTATTTTCCTTGTTAAGTTCGGCTAAATATGCATCTTCTGTCTGGATGTGACGAGTTGGAGCGGCAACTCGTCACGCTATAAGCATTTGTCTGTCAATGACTTATGTGGCATTGTGACGAGTGATGAGTTTTTAAGAAAAACTTTTTATTGTCATCATCCTGCATAAAAGCATACCTTTCATGGTGCGATAGGCCGTGTTTTAGTCTCCATTTTGCCGTCTTTCGCAATGCAATATGTGCCCTTTCGCCTATATGCCTGATATGTTGTCGCCACCGGCAACAGGGCAAAGAAATCACCCATCTCGCATATATTCTGCTTAAACCCAAATCTGTCTTTAGGATTCGGGATAAAAAGAAAGTGGGACGAACCTCACGGTCAGTCCCACGAATGATAAACCTAAAATGATATAAACTTAGAAATCATTATAATTTACTGATTATACCCAATTTTGTTCCGTTAATGAACTCAATAATGTGGCGTATCTCTTCGCCATCAGGTACCTGTTCCTTTATCTGCAATACAGCATCAAACACACTGGTCTGACCATGGAACACCAGACGGTATGCATTGGCGATATGGCTCTGCACCTTCTCTGAAACGCCATGGTTGTTAAGGATAGTGGTATTGACGCCACCATACTTCACCGGATTATCGCTTGCCACGATATACGGAGGAACATCCTTGCTGAAGCGGCATCCGCTCTGCACCATAGACGCCTTGCCCACACGTGCTCCCGGATTGGCAATAACGCCAGAAGAGAATATCACAGCATCCTCTATGACGCAGTCGCCGGCAATCTTCGTACCATATCCGAACACGCAGCCGTTGCCAATCTTTGTGTCGTGAGACACGTGAACGCCTTCCATAAGGAAGTTGTTGTTGCCTATCACGGTCTTGCCGTCGCTGAACGTTGCACGGTTGATAACGACATTCTCGCGTATGATGTTGCCGTTTCCGATAATAAGATGAGAAGGGTCACCCTTATAGTTGAAGTCTTGAGGAACAGCTCCAAGCACAGTGTTCTGGAACACCTTGTTGCCGCGTCCCAGACGGGTACCGTTCATTATGCTGACGTAAGGATAGATGACGCAGTCGTCACCGATCTCAACATCGCCTTCTATATAAGCAAACGGATAGATAGTAACATTCTTTCCGATTTTTGCTTTAGGATCTATTTCTGCTTTAGGACTAATCATATTATCAATTCTAATTTATGTTATAACCGTCATCATCCCGGCGCAATGTCATCGTGCTGTCAGCATCGGCACAGCGCCGGCAATGACTTAAGAAACTTAATCTCTGCCGCCGCCGAGCGCGTAATAAAGATTTACAACGGCCTGCATCTTATAGAAGTCGTCCTGTACCTTTGCAAGCTCTGCGTTAAGCAGTGACTGCTGGGCGCTGATAACCTCGAGGTATGTGCTGTTGCCCATAGCAAAGAGGTCTTTGGTGTATTCAACGTTCTTGGTAAGGCTCTCTATCTGCTTCTGCTCCAGCTTGCTCTTCTCATCTGAAGAATTATACAAAACCAGGGCGTTGCTTACCTCGCTGCCTGCAGACAGAACGGCATTCTGCCATGTGTTGTATGCCTGCTCCTGCTGAGCCTTGGCCACCTTCAGACCTGCCACGAGCTGACCGTTCATGAATATCGGCTGAACAAGACTGCCGACTGCGCTGAGCAGCCACTTGCCAGGATTGACGATGCCGGCACCAGAGCTGTTGGTGAATGCTCCTGAGGCGCTTATCGTTATGTTAGGATAAAACTTAGAGCGGGCTGTCTGCACGTCGTAGAAGCACTGTGCGAGAGTCATCTCGGCATAATGCACGTCAGGACGGTTGTTGAGCATCTGTATGCCTATGCCCGTGCTGAACTCAGAAGGAAGCGACTGGTTGTCGAGCTTGCCGCGACCGATGGTCTGCGCCTGCTGGCCTATCAGCAACGAGAGCGAGTTCTCGGTCTCGCGTATCTGGCGCTTCAGGTCGGCAGCCTGTGCAAGCACTGAATAGTAGTTGGCCTCAGCACTCTGCACGCTTGTCTCCTTAGTGTTGCCAAGCTCCTTCTGCAGCTTCATCATGTCCCATGTATCCTTTGTCAGGCCGGTCATGTTGTCGACAATCTCAAGCTGCTTGTCGAGCATCATCAGCGTGTAATACATGTTGGCGATGTTGGCTATGAGATTTGTCTTAACGACGAGCTGATAGTCTTTTGTGGCGAGCAGTGCCATCTGTGCGCTGCGCTTCTGGTTGAGCAGATTGCCGAACAGGTCGATGCTCCAGCTTGCGTTGATGGGCAGCGAGTAGGTCTTTGTGGCCTTGCTTCCGTCCCACGAACTGATGGTTCCCTGCGGAGAGAATGTGAACGAAGGCACAAAAGCCAGCTTTGCAGCAGTGAGCTGAGCCTCAACCATCTTGACGTTCAACGCAGCGTTGAGCATGTCGGTGTTGTTAGCAAGACCTTTCTCTATGATAGACTGCAACTGCGGATCAGTGAACACGCTGCGCCAAGGCAGGTTGCCGAAGCTTGTGGTGTCTGTTACAGCCAGAGTGTCTGTGGCAGAAGCTACATCGCGTACAAGTCCCGTGGTGTTCACTTCCGGGCGCTCGTACTTGTTGTAGATTCCGCAGCTGCTTAAAAGAGCAGCCGCAGAAATCATTATCAATATATTATTCTTTTTCATTTTTATCATCATTTTTCAGCATTTCAACAGGACGTGTGTACTGTAACAACTCTGTATCGACAGAAGTAACCTCGTCTTCAAACTCGAGCGGTCTGATCTTCTCCTGCAGATATTGGAAGATATAGAACAGAGCAGGCACAACCAGAAGCTGGCAGACCATACCGATAAGCATACCTCCGATAGCGGCTGCACCAAGGGTCATGTTTCCGTTGTATCCTACACCAATCGGGATGAGCAACGGAGCAAGACCGATAATCATAGCCAACGAGGTCATCAAGATAGGACGCAGACGGGCGCTTGCACCGAGAACTGATGCCCACGACAATGCCATACCGGTGCGGCGGCGCTCAAGGGCGAACTGCACGATAAGGATGGCGTTCTTGGCCAAAAGTCCGATAAGCATAATCAACGCAATCTGCATGTAGATGTCGTTGTTCTTTCCGAACAAGTCTGTGAAGACGAACGCTCCAGCAATACCGAACGGAATAGAAAGAATTACTGACAGCGGAACGAGATAGCTCTCATACTGTGCACTCAAGATAAGGTAAACGAATGTCAAACAGAGTGCGAAGATAATCATCGTAGAGCTGCTAGACTCCTGCTCTGAACGTGTCAGACCAGAGAACTCGTAACCAAATCCTGTAGGCAGTGTCTGCTTAGCCACTTCGTCGATGGCACGGATAGCGTCACCAGAAGAGTAGCCGTCTGCTGCAGTGGCGTTGATGTCAATAGATGTAAAGAGGTTGAAGCGGGCTATCAGCTGCGGTCCGTAAACCTTGGTCATTGTTACGAACTCGTTGATAGGAGCCATGCCCTTTGCAGTTCTTACATATACATTGTTCATACTCTTGATGTCCTCACGCATCTTCGGGTCTGCCTGAATCATTACACGATAAAGCTTACCGTAAGAGTTGAAGTTTGAAGAATACATACCTCCGTAGTATCCTTGCATTGCAGTAAGCACTGTGTTCGGGTCGATGCCGCTCTGCTTACATTTTGCAACATTAACATCAATCATATACTGCGGATACTGAGAGTTGTATGAAGTCATGGCAGTACCGATCTCAGGACGCTGATTAAGCTCTGCAAGGAACTTCTGAGTGATGTTAAAGAATGCGTTCACGTCACCACCGGTACGGTCGAGCATAGAGAATGTCAGACCGTTGGTTGCAGAGAATCCCTGCACCATAGGCGGCTGGAAGGCCAGAATCTGTGCACCCTTGATTGAAGCAGTCTGCTTGTAAATCATTCCGAGCACCATCTTAGAACCCATGCTGTGTACGTCGAAATACTTCATGAATCCTTCTTCCTTGTCACGGTCCTCAAACGACTTCAGCTTAATAACGAAAGTACCCTGGTTTGAACCCTGACCTGAAATAAAGTTATAACCTGTAATACGCAGACGGTTCTCAATAGCCGGGTTAGTTGCAAGCATCGAGTCAACCTGGTCCATAACGAGGTTGGTCTTCTCAAGACTGGTTCCAGGAGGCGTTGATATTGTACAGAATACTGTACCTGTATCCTCGTCAGGCACAAGACCTGTCTTGGTGTTCATAGCAGTAACTACAAGAGCAGCCACACCTACGAGCACAGCAATTATTGCGATAAACGGTTTTTCAACAATCTTGCGGACACACTTGGTGTACTTGTCCTGCACCTTACCGTATGCGCCATTGAATGCCGTGTGGAAGCGGTCAATCATTGACATCTTGCGCACTGTGCCGTCTTCGTTCTTCGGTTTCAGCAATATCGCACACAATGCCGGTGAAAGCGTAAGAGCGTTGATAGCCGAAATTACGATTGAGATAGCCATCGTTATACCGAACTCCTTGTAGAACGTACCTGAAGTTCCGCCGATGAACGACACAGGAATAAACACGGCCGACATCACAAGCGTAATAGAAATAATGGCTCCTGAGATTTCGTTCATCGCGTCGATAGAGGCCTGGCGTGCCGACTTGTATCCAAGGTCGAGCTTAGCATGGACGGCCTCGACGACCACTATGGCGTCGTCGACCACAATCGCGATGGCAAGCACTAACGCAGACAGCGTAAGCAGGTTGAGAGAGAAGCCAAACACATACAGGAAGAAGAACGTACCGACCAGTGACACAGGCACCGCAATAAGCGGGATAAGTGTTGAGCGGAAGTCCTGCAAGAAGATGTAAACCACGATGAACACAAGCACGAATGCCTCAAACAGCGTATGAACGAGGTCGCCCATAGACGCGTAGAGGAACTCTGTAACGTCCTGCATATAGTCGATTTCAACGCCCGGAGGCAGCAGAGTTCTCTGCTCATCGATAACTTTCTTGATATCCTTAACAATCTGCGTAGCATTTGAACCCGCAGTCTGTGTAACCATCATCATGACGGCCGGCTGACCGTTAACCTTTGACGTAACACTGTAATAAAGTCCTCCGAGCTCAACTCGTGCAACATCCTTTACACGGATGGTATTACCGTTTTCATCGCTCGAGATTATCATATTTTCAAATTCAGTAGCAGTCTGCAGACGTCCCTTATAACGTATTGTGTATTCATACTGGTTGTCGCTCTGCTCACCAAACTTACCTGGTGCGGCCTCAATATTCTGCTCAGCCAACACATTCTGTATGTCAGACGGCATAAGGCCGTAGTTCTTCATCTTGACGGGGTCGAGCCAAATACGCATTGAATAAGTCTTGGCACCCATAACTTCACATCCACCTACACCGCTTACACGCTTAATGGCAGGAATGATGTTGATGTCGGCATAGTTCTGCAAGAACTTCTCGTCGTATCTGCTTGCGTCTCCCTTGATGGCCATAAGGAGCACGGTTGAGGTCTGTCGTTTTTCAACCGTCACACCAGCCTTTGTTACTTCGGCCGGCAGCAGGGCTGATGCCTGAGACACACGGTTCTGCACGTTTACCTGACACATGTCGGCATTCATACCCTGATTGAAGAACACCGTAATGTTGGCCGAACCTTCGTTCGAAGCCGTTGATGTCATATATGTCATGCCTTCCACACCGTTGATCTGCTCTTCAAGCGGCACGATAACCGAGTTGAGCACGGTCTGGGCATTGGCACCCGTATAGTTTGCGCTCACACGCACCGTAGGCGGCGCAACGTCAGGGTATTGCTCTATAGGCAACGACACCAATCCGATAAGACCCAGGATGACTGTCAATATTGAGATAACCGTAGACAGCACCGGGCGTTTTATAAAGTTATCTAATCTCATGTTTTTTCTGTTTTACTTTTGTTTATGAGGTTGTAAGGCTGAGGGCAAGTGGCGTCATAATCATTCACTCTGACGCCTGCACACGCCGCAGAGCCCGGCGACCTGATTTACTTTGTAAGGTCTTCTTTCAGTTTGTTCAGGTCGTTCTGATGCGAGCCCATCTCGCTTGTCTTCTTCAGTTTCTCCTGATATTGAGCCTCTGTTATCGGTGTTATCTGCATACCGTCCTTCAAGGTAGTAACACCCTTAACAACGATCTTGTCGCCGGCCTTCAGACCACTTTCGATAATATAGTTCTTACCGTCGTTGTTGGGGTTTACGGTAACGGCGCTATACTTAACCTTGTTGTCTTTTCCTACGATATAAACGAAGTATCTGTCCTGAACCTGTACAACAGCTTCCTGCGGAACAACGATGGCAGAAGAGCTTGCATGAGGCACGACGATACTTCCAGAACCGCCGCTCTTGAGCAGGTGCTCAGGGTTTGGGAAGTCGGCACGAATAGACACAGAACCTGTGCTCTGGTCGATTACTCCGCTGACAGCAGCCACACGTCCGTCATGTCCGTATACTGTACCGTCGGCAAGCTGCAGCTTAACAGGAGGATAATCCTTTATTGCAGCGTGGAGTCCGCCGGCTGTCTTTGTCATGTCGAGGAGGTCTTTCTCAGTCATTGAGAAATAAACCTGCATTGAGTTAATGTCAGACACTGTTGTAAGCGGCTCTGCATTAGAAGAGCTTACAAGCGCACCGACTTCATAAGGCAGGTCGCCTACTACACCATTTGCCGGACTTGTAACATAGCAGAAGTCGAGATTCTGCTTTGCAGATACATAGTTGGCCTGAGCCTGCGCAAGAGCTGCCTTAGCAGACTCGTAGCTGTTCTTGGCAGACTGCAGTTCGTAAGAACCGATTACGTTGTTCTTGAACAACTTCTGGCTATTCTCGTATGTAAGAGTTGCTGTGTTGAGCTGAGCCTTGGCTGAGTTAACGGCAGCCTTAGCCTGGCGCACTGCTGCGGCGTAAGTTACGTTATCAATCACGAACAGCAGCTGACCGCGCTTAACGGTCTGTCCTTCTCTTACGCAAAGTTTTGTTATGAATCCTGAAATTTTCGGGCGGATCTCCACGTCCTGGACGCCCTTGATAGATGCAGGATAAGAAGACTGGAGATTCGCGGTCTGCGTCTCTATTGTCCTCACAGCGAACTCATTGTCGCCCATTTTTCCTCCCTGCTTGCCCCCGCACGATGTTAACATTGCGGCAACAGCAAATGCAAGCAATAAAAATTTGTTTCTTTTCATACCTATTTTCCTAAAATTTTTATACTATTATTTCTAATTTGCTTATATCATATTTTGAAAACTATTTTCACACCGGTAGTTTTCGAGATGCAAATGTACATATTATTATTGAATATTACATTAAGGTTAAATGATAATTATTGTGTTTTAACTCTAATTCACTGTAAGTAGCATTAACAAAAACATTTTGAACAGTGTGAGCGTCAAAATTTAAAGCTATGCACGCAATGCGGCTCACAAGGCCTGAAAACGAAAAATAATTACAAAACGAACCATACATGCAACGCAGCGCATGGCAACGCTTTCCACATAATTATCGCGCTATTCGAACAAAATGCGCTGCCGGCACGCGGCACAGAAAGCGGTAAAAAATCAGGACATTTGTTTTTGACGAAACAGAAAGCAGATAACAAAAATATGTTAAAACACGCAACACTGCAGGACCAACAATTTAAGATTAATTTACATCAAGCACGATTTCGTATATAAAATCAGCCTGTTTTGGAGACACAAACGGGTGAAATTAGAACGCAAAAGGCGACATTTTGACCTCTAAAAGGATAGGTTTTACACTGCAAGATGCCGCATTTTGCATTTTTGGAAAAGAAAACTCATGCTGCATAAAACATTAAAATGCTGCCCGTCAGACACTTAACAAAATCATCGTTTTTAGGCTGTTTTCTGTCAGAAATACCTTTGCGCCGCGGGCGTTGGCGATGTAGAGGCGCCAAACGTCTGCGAAAAATAAAAAAGATTTACATTCAGCCGATACCTTCAGCACCGGCATTGCATGGCAAAGCGCAAGGCAGGTCTACCGGAAACGGCAGCGCCTTTGTCAAGCCTTATCCTGACAAAGTCCCATCTCACGTGCCTTCTCCATAAGCAGCTGCATCAGCGGCTCGCGCTCGTTGGGCACCTTGTTGTCAAGCACGGCATCCTTCAGCACCTTCTTCAGCTCTCCAACCTCGCGCGAAGGCTTAAGGTTGAACATCTCCATTATCTCTGTTCCGTCGATGCAGGGCTGCAGCAGGCGCTTGTAGTCCTTTTCCTTAAGGTCGTGGAGCTTAGAGCGCACGATGCGGAAATTCTCGAGAAAATGGCGCTTGCGCACCTCGTTCTTGCTCGTTATGTCGGCCTCGCACAGCATCATCAGGTCGTCTATGTCATCGCCGGCATCGTTAAGCAGTCGCCTTACGGCACTGTCCGTAACCACGTCGTCGGCAATGACGATAGGCCGCATGTGCAGGTTTACGAGCTTCTGCACATACTTCATCTTGCTGTCGAGCGGCAGTTTCAGCCGTCTGAATATCTCGGGCACCATCTTTGCGCCTATATAATTATGGTTATGGAAGGTCCATCCTATCTTCTGGTCCCATCGCTTGGTCTTCGGCTTGCCTATGTCGTGCATCAGCGCAGCCCATCTCAGCCACAGGTCGTCAGAGTGCTTGCACACGTTGTCGAGCACCTCAAGCGTGTGATAGAAGTTGTTTTTGTGCGCCCTTCCCTGCCTTGTCTCCACCATATCCATGGCAGCCAGCTCGGGCAGTATGCGCTGAAGCAGACCGCAGCGCTGCAGGTCAACGAAGCCCTTGCTCGGCGTCTTGGTCATCATTATCTTGTCGAGCTCCTCGGCAATGCGCTCTCCGCTGATTATGCTTATGCGGTCGGCGTTGCGCTCAAGGGCGTCGAACGTCTCCTCTTCGATAAAGAAGTTAAGCTGAGTGGCAAACCTTATGCAGCGCAACATGCGCAGCGGGTCGTCAGAGAAAGTTATGTCGGGGTCGAGCGGCGTGCGTATTATGCCGTCTTCCATGTCGGCAATGCCGTCGAATGGATCTACAAGCTCGCCGAAGCGCGGCCCGTTAAGACACACGGCAAGAGCATTTATCGTAAAGTCGCGCCTGTTCTGGTCGTCCTCCAGCGTGCCGTCTTCAACCACCGGTTTGCGCGAGTCGTGCGTATAGCTTTCCTTTCTTGCGCCGACAAACTCCACCTCAAGGTCGCGGTATTTCACCTGTGCCGTTCCGAAATTGCGGAACACCGACAGCTTTGCCTTGCGCCCAAGTTCCTTTTTCAGTGCGTCGGCAAGCTGTATGCCGCTGCCCACCACAACCACGTCGATATCGTTCGACGGTCTTTCAAGAAACAGGTCGCGGACATATCCGCCGACAACATAACATTCGAGGTTAAGCGAATCGGCGGCAGAAGAAATCTTATGGAATATATCTTTATCAAGCAGGCTTGCCAATTCGGCGTTTGTCAGTAACTTCATAATCAAAAAATTTCTAAGCGGCTGCAAAATTACAAAAAAACAATGACACAACAGCCGTTTTCTTACTCTTTATTATTCATAACAGCAACGACCATACAACACAAGGACAACAAGGAACAATATAAAAGTGCACATCATCAACATGTAAAAAAGGTTACAACTGCCACAGAAAGACCTATACGAGAGTTTATCACAAAAAGAGGATTTTAGCTATTCACCTGACCGCATACAGCAACACGAAAGATGCCTTTTTGCAACACGAAAGGTGGCATATCAGAACGCAAAAGGTGGCCTTTCGCAACGTAAATGGCATGCTTTTACAATACAATACGTGTCATCTGATATTATAAAAAGGATGTGGTTGTTGTAAAGTCGCAGTCTGTTGTCATCAACGCAAAAAGTTTTTTTTAAAAAACTCATCACTCATCACATTTGGGTTTAACCTGCTGACAAACAACGTGTTATGGTGTGACGAGTTGAATTTTCAACTCATCACATCCGTCATCTGCAACAAAAAAATGTTGATGTTTCTTGATTCTGGTTGACTTCAAACAGCCAATTTCATGATTTAGATTGACTTCGGCTCATCTTATTACTGCCGCCGGTTGACGTAAATACGCACATTTTTACCATACACACCCCTGTAGGGACACACCCCAGGTGTGTCCAAATTACGCATTATCGAAAAAATCCTCCGCAACATATAATCAAGAATAAATATCTGTTATACAGATAGTTACATTAAAACATCAGTAAATCCCTGGGACAGCAATATATCCACATTATTCATCAAGATGATATTGCCGGCTATAAAATTTACACGTAATCGGGCTGCGGGCGCACCTGTGGTACGTCCCTACGTTTACTATCAACAAAACTAATGACTTTAACTCCTGGCTCACTCCTGTGAGCGATAACTACTTTAACTACTCCAACTCCCAAAAAGAATCTGCTTTAATTCCTAAAAAATCCAGCTAAAAAGCCCCATGTGACGAGTTGAATTTTCAACTCGTCACACTTTAACCGTCTGTCAGTCAGCCTATTAAACGGCATTGTGACGAGTGACGAGTTTTTATAAAAAACTTTTTATGATTGTCTACGGCTATAAAAGACAATACACAAACGCCACAAAACATACGGCCGGCAATAAGCCCAAGAAAATAAATATATCATACAGCACTATGATCCGGCCATAGCACGTAAACATCAAATAATAAGCCGTTTAACGGGCATTTATTTTGCATTTCGCCCGACTTGCACTATATTTGCACCCGATAATACAAAACAGAAAATGAAAACAAACAAGATAACAACGCTCTGCGCAGCCATAGCCATGATGACGGCAATGGCAGGATGCACAGGCAACGACATGAAGAAAGAGGCCGAAGTGCTGCTCGACAACGCACGCGAGCAATTCGGCAAGGGACAGTATAAGGAGGCTCTCGCCACGATCGACTCGCTGCGAAAGAAATGCCCCGAGGCGATAGACGAGCGCAAAGCCGCACTGCGCCTGTATCAGGAGATAGAGCTGAAGCGCGCACAGCTGAACGTGGAGAACACGGACAGGGCGCTGCAGAAGATAGAAAGCGAGTATGAACAGATGAAGAAAACCGTGGAAGACCTGAAGAGCAAGGGCATGGCCACGGCAGAACAGCTGAGAAACCTGACGCTGACAAGGGTTAAGCGCGACTCGCTGAAAACGGTGTTCGACGTGGAATGTGCCAAGATAAAATACATAAACAAAAGAATGAAAGAATGACGCCGCCGGCTCACCTTTTTTATTAATTAATATTTTATATTGGCCGTATATCGTGTAAAATTAGTAACTTTGCACCCGATTATTCAGAAAATATGTCAAAAGACAATCAGAAAACAGAAGAACAATTCAGGAGCGCCATGGCAGAATGCCGCGCACTGTTTGCCAAGAAACTTCACGACTACAGCCCGTCGTGGCGCATACTGCGCCCCTCGTCGCTCACCGACCAGCTGTTTATCAAGGCCAAGCGCATACGCAGCCTCGAGATAAAGAAAGAGTCGCTCGTGGGCGAAGGCATACGCCCCGAATTCATAGCGCTCATCAACTATGGCATTGTGGGCCTGATACAGCTCGAGATGGGCTTTGCCGACACGCCCGACATATCTGCCGACGAAGCACTGGCCATATACGACAAGAAGGCCGACGAGGCACTGCAGCTGATGATAAGGAAAAATCACGACTACGACGAGGCGTGGCGCTCGATGAGAGTGAGCAGCTATACCGACTTTATACTTACAAAGATACAACGCGTAAAGGAAATAGAAGACATACACGGGGCCACCCTGGTGTCTGAAGGAATAGACGCCAACTACATGGACATAATCAATTATGCCGTGTTCGGGCTGATAAAACTTTCTTAAACATTGACGATGCACGCAAGAAAAGCCATAACGGGAATATTGGTCAACGTCTGCCGCCTTGTAATATCGCTGACGTTTATCTTTTCGGGATATGTCAAGGCTATAGACCCATTAGGCACACAATACAAGCTGCAGGACTATCTCAACGTGGTGCAGCTGAGCCAGTATGTGCCCGACTATCTCACGCTTGGCGCATCGGTGCTGCTTGGCGGACTTGAGTTCTGCCTCGGCGTGTTCATTCTTTTTGCCATACACCGCCGCCTCATGTCGAGGCTCGTGCTGCTGTTCATGGCCATAATGACTCCGCTGACGCTGTGGCTCGCCGTTGCCAACCCGATAAAAGACTGCGGATGTTTCGGCGACGCCATAATCCTTACCAACTGGGAGACTTTCTATAAGAACGTTGTTCTGCTGGCGGCAGCCATCGTGCTGTGCGTAAAGCCGCTGATGATGCCCCGCTTCATCAGCCGCACCAACCAGTGGATAGTGATAACCTACACCATTATCTTCATCCTGTTCTCGAGCACCAGGAGCCTCTACACCCTGCCGCAGTTCGACTTCCGCCCCTATCACATAGGCGCCGACATAAAGAAGGGCATGGAGATACCCGAGGGGGCAAAGGGTCCGGAGTTTGAGACAACGTTCATACTTGAGAAGAACGGACAGCGCAAGGAGTTTACGCTCGAGAACTATCCCGACTCTACATGGACCTTCATCGACAGCAAGACCGTGCAGATATCCGAGGGATATGTGCCGCCTATACACGATTTCTTCATACAGACCACCGACGGAAGCGAAGACCTTACCGACAGCGTGCTCAGCCGCCGCGGCTACACATTCCTGCTGATATCGCCACATCTCGAATATGCCGACGACTCTAACTTCGGCGAGATCGACCAGATATACGAATACTGCCAGAGCCACGGCTATCCGTTCTACGGACTGACGGCAAGCACCGACGAGGGCATACAGCACTGGCGCGACATAACGGGAGCCGAATATCCGTTCTATCTCACCGACGAGACCACGCTGAAGACCGTGATAAGAAGCAACCCCGGACTGCTGCTGCTGAAAGACGGAGTGGTGATAGGCAAATGGAGCCACAACGACCTGCCGCAGCTAAGCTATCAGACGGGCAAGCTTGAGACGACAGAATACGGACACCTGCCCGAAGATTCCGTGACGGGCAAGATATCAAAAATATTGCTGTGGTACATACTTCCGCTGCTGTTGCTTACCTTTGCCGACCGCACATGGAAGTTCACGCAGTGGCTAAAAGAGAAAGAACATTCAAACAGAATATATCAACTTTTTAAAAGAAAGAAAAATGAGAAAGAAAATTGTAGCAGGTAACTGGAAAATGAACATGAACTTGCAGGACGGTATCGCCCTGGCAAAAGAACTTAACGAGACTCTTAACAGCAACAAGCCAAACTGCGGCGTAATCATCTGCACACCGTTCATCCACCTGGCAAGCATAGCACAGTTCCTCAATCAGGACGTGATAGCTCTCGGCGCTGAAAACTGCGCAGACAAAGAGAAGGGCGCTTACACAGGCGAAGTTTCTGCTGAAATGGTAAAGAGCACCGGTGCTCAGTATGTTATTCTCGGCCACTCAGAGCGCCGCGGATACTACGGAGAAACTCCTGAAATACTGAAAGAGAAGGTGCTGCTCGCACTGAAGAACGGCCTGAAAGTAATCTTCTGCATCGGCGAGAGCCTCGAGGAGAGAGAAGCAGGCAAGCAGAACGAAGTTGTTAAGGCTGAGCTCGAAGGCAGCGTATTCAACCTCACAGCTGAAGAGTTCAAGAACATCGTTATAGCATACGAGCCTATCTGGGCTATCGGCACAGGCAAGACAGCCACAGCTGAGCAGGCTGAAGAGATCCACGCTTACATCCGCAGCATCGTAGCAGAGAAGTATGGTAACGAAGTTGCTGAAGAAACATCTATCCTCTACGGCGGAAGCTGCAAGGCAAGCAACGCTCCTGAGCTGTTCGCTAAACCTGACATCGACGGCGGACTCATCGGCGGCGCCTCACTGAAGGCTGCTGACTTCATGGGTATCATCGACGCATGGAAATAATCTGAAACATTAAACGGGATGGCCAAGGGCATGGCATTAACGACCTGCCGCGGCCAAATCCCGTTTACTTATTTAACCTTATAAAACTCATAATCCGAAAAAGAATGAAACAATTCGCCGTTTTATTATCACTGACATTGGGCTTCAGCCTCAACACTGAGGCGCAATCATTCCTCAATGACCTAAGAACAGACAAGGCCGGACAGGGAACCGTGACCGTGAGTCAGAGCAAAGACATCGACGAATTGGTAAACAACGCCAAGCTGATTAAGTCGGCTCCGACAACGGCCACCAACGAAAAAAGCAACAACGCGACAGCCGCTACAGAGCACAAACAATCGCAACATAAGGCTCAGGAAAAGAGAGATACCGTTGAAGAACCACTAAAGGAACAGCACTATGCATCAGGAAGCACCAGCCCGTCGACAGACGCACCTGCAGTGAACACGGCCAAGAAAGTGATGCGCAACAGCAGAAGAATCACAGGCTACCGCGTTCAGGCTTATTCGGGAGGCAACTCAAGGGCCGACCGCCAGAAGGCTGAGAGCATCGGAAGTGCCATAAAGATGAGATTTCCGGACCTTCCGGTTTACGTCCACTTCTATTCTCCGCGATGGATATGCCGCGTAGGCAACTTCAGAACCTACGACGAGGCAAACAGCGTGCTGAAAGAGATAAAGAGCATGGGCTACAGACAGGCATGCATAGTGAAAGGAAAAATCACTGTAGGATATTGACACCGGGCCACGCCGACATCAGATATGCGGCATAACTGAAAGGCAACATAATCAGCACGGCATGAAAACAGATTATGCCGGCAAACCATTTATTATAAAAAAACACATATAAGATAATGAATCCTGAAACAGAATTCCGTGAAGGTCTCGACGACCTGGCATCACATTACAAAAGTATTCTAGAGCTTCTTGGCGAAGATCCTTCGCGCGAAGGTCTGCTGAAAACACCCATGCGCGTGGCAAAGGCCATGCAGATACTCACCAGAGGCTATACGCAAGACGCCCACAAGGTGCTGCTCGACGCCCTGTTTGAAGAGAAATACAACCAGATGGTTATCGTGAAAGACATCGACTTCTTCTCGCTCTGTGAGCACCACATGCTGCCGTTCTACGGCAAAGTGCACGTGGCATACATCCCCAACGGATACATCACCGGCCTGAGCAAGATAGCCCGTGTGGTAGACATATTCAGCCACAGGCTGCAGGTGCAGGAGAGAATGACGCTGCAGATAAAAGACTGCATACAGGAAACGCTGAAGCCGCTGGGCGTGATGGTGGTTGTAGAGGCTAAGCACATGTGCATGCAGATGAGAGGCGTAGAGAAGCAGAACGCCATAACAACCACAAGCGACTTCTCAGGCGCATTCAACCAGGCCAAGACAAGAGAGGAATTTATGAATCTCCTGCATAGCGAGGGAAAACATATATAAATAGCCAAGAAATAATCGCAGAGAGCATTATCTTAAACTTTTTTAACAACAGGCGATGCAAGGTTTGCATCGCTGTGTTATTTATGAAGTAAAAAATCATAAATATTAAAAAACAAAAATTAACTGAAATGAAAAATTTATCAAGATTGTTCGCATTACTTATGTGCTGCACAATGGCAGTTTCACTTACATCATGTCTTGGCACTGACGACGACGGAGGCATCGATCCCGAGACATACAAGACATGGCTGCAACAGATGAGCGGCAACTATTACGGCGGCTCGACATGGCAGACTCAGAACAAAATCTACTTCTTCAACGATACTATAACAGACAAGAACAACGAAAACAAGGTTGACTCTATAACCGGCATCACCGCAAGTTTCTACAAAGGCGACTCTACTCTGGTTATCAACGGCATCCCCGGAAGAATACTTGCTAAGGAGATTAAGGAAAACGACGCCCTGAAGCAGGCCATTGAAAACGCTAACATGCAGTCTCTCAAGGCTAAGTTCATCCTGTCTAACGTAAGCGGCAACGTGGCTTATTATCTCACTTATCCGTATGACATAACATATCCGGCACTCCAGTACAACGGTGAGACTCACAAAGTAACACTCAAATTCTACGGTCCGTCATTCGGAGGATATCAGTACAGCCAGGCATCAGAACTGCACATGATCGACCTTTATCTGATGGGAGTTTACGTAGACGACAAACTGACTTACACCATTTGCGACAGCCCGAACAACGAGGAGCAAATGAGAAAGGCCATACTTCAGGCTATCGTAACACGATAAAAAAGCAAAAAGACATAATACTTGGTTCAATTTCTATTTAAGAGAATCCACGGCAGAGATAAAAAATGCCGTGGATTTTTATTTTATCTGCACGCATTTTAGATTTCTAAACTTTGACTTTAACCAAAAATTTGCTAACTTTGCAAAGCCCGTTGCGCCTGACATTGCACAACGAAGGCATCCATGCACCGTGAACGGACGGAAAAACACATAATGAAAAATCTTATAATCAACAAATTACAGAAATGATGAAGACCATATTTACCCTTATCGTCGCGCTGCTGGCAACGCTGAGCGCTGCAGCACAGAAACTTGACGGCAGCTGGACCGGCAAGCTGAACGTGGGACAGGCCACGCTGAACATCGTGTTCAACATAGCAAAAGACAAAGACAACAAGCTGTCGTGCACGATGGACAGTCCCGACCAGAACGTGAAAGGCATACCGGCCGAAATAGCCGTAAGCGAAGGAACAAAGGTGAAAATAAGCATACCGGCAATAATGGCCGCCTTTGAAGGCGAAGAGAAAGACGGCATGCTGAAAGGCACGTTCAGCCAGAGCGGCATGTCGTTTCCGCTGGAAATGAAGCAAGGAAAGGTGGAGCGCAACAGGCCGCAGACGCCAAAGGAGCCTTATCCGTATAAGACTGAGGAAGTGACATTCAGCAACACGGAAGATAACGCCACGCTCAGCGGCACGCTGACCTACCCCACGGGTTACGAGAAGATGAAGAAGGGCACGGTGCCTGTTGTGGTGATGGTTACCGGAAGCGGACTGCAAGACCGCAATGAGGAAATATTTGAGCACAAGCCTTTCCTCGTCATAGCCGACTTTCTGGCACGCAACGGCATAGCATCGCTGCGATATGACGACCGCGGCATGGGCAAGTCGAAGGGCGACGCAGCTAACGCAACAACCGAAAACTTCATGAAAGACGCACTGGCAGCCATCGAATATGTACGCGGAACAAAGAATTTCGGCAAGACGGGAGTGCTCGGCCACAGCGAAGGAGGCTGCATAGCCTTCATGGCAGCTGCCGAAGGCAAGGCCGACTTCATAGTGAGCATGGCTGGAACAGGCGTAAGGGGCGACAGCATACTGATGGAACAGAACCTCGTGCTGCTGAAGATGAGCGGATATACCGACAAAATGTGCAGCGACTACGCAAAGGCACTGAGAGGCGTATACGACTTCATCATCAGCAAAAAGACGACCGGCGACGCCAAAGCTACGGTGGACGAGATTGTCGGCAAGGCAGGAATAAGTCTGCCCGAACCTGCCAAAGACAACATGGCAAAGATTATAGAAATGAATAATCCGTGGCTTAACTACTTCATAGCCTTCGACCCTCGCCCGTCGATAGCCAAGGCGAAATGCCCCGTGATGGCCGTCAACGGCAACAGCGACACGCAGGTTATTGCCTCGACAAACATCGGGAGCATAGAGAAACTGCTGCCGAAGAACAAGAAGAACATGGTGAAGACATACAACGGACTCAACCACCTGTTTCAGCACTGCACGACGGGAAGCGTGAACGAATATGCAAACATAGAAGAAACCATATCGCCTGAGGTGCTCAATGACATTGCGACATGGATTAATCCGGTGAAATAACGCGGAGTCATAAATAAGTTTCAAAAGAGCGACAGCCTTATCGGCATGTCGCTCTTTTGCGTTTCTTCCAATAGACCGGACGGCAAAGGCACATGCCCGCATGCCGCTCCGGCCATGCATTGCCGCATAAAACAAATTTGGGCTAACATGCTGCCTTGACAACATATTAGCCCAATTTATGTCGGGATGACTGGACTCGAACCAGCGACCTCACGCCCCCCAGACGCGTGCGCTAACCAACTGCGCTACATCCCGTCCTTATTTGCGGGTGCAAAAGTACACACTTATTATGACATCTGCAAACTTTTTGGCGTTTTTTTGCACCTTCAACGCAAATATTTATTAAATACACACATTTTGAAGCGCCCGAAGGCGTCATCGGACAGATGAATGCACTGGCAGCATACACTAACAAGCAACATCATGAAATAATCTCAACCAATGATAAAAGCCGATGCTTTCAAGCAACAGACGCTGTCAGGCATCAGCCACTAAGCAATATGCCAAAACAGAGACGGCACGCCTTCAGAAGAAACAAAGTTTAACGGTTGAGTCTCTTGCATTAACACACCTTCAACAGACATTCTACAAAAGACATAACCGAAAACACGCCACGAAACGGCATAAAACAGCAAGAAAACATGCCATATTGCGGCAACGACCAGCCGTTTTTCATTGATTTTCATGACATAACTCAATCATCCGCACAGCAGAACACGCCCTTTTGCAGTATAAAACATGGTCTTTCAGCCTGCAAAACATGGCCTTTTGCACAACGAAAGGCCACAAAACGCAGTAGTTCAGACAGTCAGCAGCCGTACAAAAGATATAAACATCTGATTTACAGACATTTGCGCAAAACACGTACTTTTTACATAAAATCCGGTCAAATGGCAATCAGAAATGAAAAACCGACATTTCATGAAGTAAAGATTTAACAATAAAGCCCGACATTTAACACAAATTCAACTTTGAATAATCCTTAACATAAGCGGCACAAATACCGCTGCGAAACGGCATATAAAATAAGATTTTTTATTCCTTTTTATTTTGTATTGTGTGCAACATACATTACCTTTGCATTGATATCCTTACGTCCGTGTGGACGCAAGGGCGGACATGGCTATGCCAATTCTGCCATGACGCAACAAGAAAACAACAAATTACAGATTTTTCTGACAATGCAATATATTCTTAACGCACCTGAAACAATCAACGCCACAATAGACCTGCCGGCCTCGAAGAGCATAAGCAACCGCGCACTCATAATAAACGCGCTGGCCGGAAACGGCATAATGCCCGACAACCTGTCGGACTGTGACGACACCGAAGTTATATTAGACGCACTGCGCGACATGCCCGACACCATAGACATAAAGGCTGCCGGAACAGCCATGCGCTTCATGACGGCATATCTGGCCGTAACACCGGGCACACACCTGCTGACCGGCACGGAGCGCATGAAGCAGAGGCCGATAAAGGTGCTGGTGGAGGCGCTGAGATATCTCGGTGCAGACATCAGCTACGAAGGCAACGAGGGATATCCTCCGCTGCGCATCAATGGCAAAAAGCTTGAGGGCGGAAGCATAGAAATTCCGGGCGACGTAAGCTCTCAATATATATCGGCGCTGCTGATGGTTGCACCGGTAATGGAAAAAGGACTTGAGCTAAAGCTTACCGGCGACATTATCTCCCGTCCGTACATAGACCTGACACTGTGCACAATGATCGACTTCGGCGCAGAAGCAGAATGGCTGGGCAGCGACACGATAAAGGTGGAGCCGAAGCCCTACAGCCCACGCCCCTACTTCATAGAAAACGACTGGAGCGCAGCGTCTTACTGGTATGAGATGCTCGCCATCAACGGCAACGAGGAGTCAGAGATTAAGCTCACCGGACTTACAGACGGCTCGCGCCAAGGCGACTCTGCCGTAAAATATCTCTTCAGCATGCTCGGCATAAAGACTATTTTTGAGACACGCGAGCCCGGAGTGCCCACCACGGTTACGCTGAAACGCATAAGCATGGCTTCAGACAGGCTCGACTACGACTTCATCAACCAGCCCGACATGGTGCAGACGTTCGTTGTTTGCTGCTGCATGATGAACAGGCCGTTCTGCTTCACGGGGCTTTCGTCACTCCGCATAAAGGAGACCGACCGCATAGAGGCGCTGAAGACAGAGATGCGCAAGCTGGGATATGTCATCGAGGAGACCAGTCCTGGCGAGTTGAGATGGGACGGCACGCGATGCGAGCCCGAACCCGGCGCAGCCATCAATACATACGAAGACCACCGCATGGCAATGGCATTTGCGCCTGCCGCAATAAAAATCCCCGGACTTAGAATAAACGACCCACAGGTGGTCAGCAAGTCTTACCCTAACTTCTGGCTCGACCTTACGAGGGCCGGATTCGCCATCGGCGAGGAGGCCGGAGCCTGATATGGGCCTGCTCGTTATCTGCCTGGCAGCCATGGCGCTGCTCTTCATTCTGCTCAAGGCTGTGCGCCGCCGTCTGCCAAGAGCCGAACAGCCTGAAGGCGGCACTGCATGCGCAAACGAGTCAGCGTGCGCACAGGCAGGTGCGTCGTGCATGCACGACTGCGTTATGGAGCAGGCAGTGAAGGAAATAGAATATTTCGACGACGAAGAACTCGACGCTTACAAGGGCAGGAAGTCAGACTCCTACACCGACGAAGAGGCGGCACAGTTTGCCGAAGTGCTCTACACCATGCGCCCCTCCGAGGTAAAAGACTGGACGGCAAGTCTCACCCTGAGAGGCATCAGCATGCCCGACCAGATAAAAGATGAGGCAATAATGCTGATGGAGGGCTGACTCTTTTGCCGCGGCAGACAATAAAATCGCTCCCGATAAGTTATATAAACATGGCATGCTCACTTGTGCCGCCACGTTATGAAGACAATTAAGACAAGACATATAATCCCCTTAGCCGCCTTGATAGCACTGCTCATTACGGCCGGATGCTCTACGGAGAAGAACACTGCGCAGAGCCGCTGGTGGCATTCGTTCAACGCGCGCTACAACACCTACTACAACGGCACGCTGGCATATATCGACGGCTCGCTCGAGAAAGAGAACGGCAACAAGGACAACTTCACCGAGATGATACCGCTCTACACCGTCGGCAACAAGGACAGCCGCGAGCTGGGCAAGAGCAACTTCGACCGTGCTATAGAGAAAAGCCAGAAGGCAATAAAGCTGCACAGCATAAAGAAAAGGCCTCAATGGACCAAAAGCCGCAAGAAGACGGAGAAAGACATCGAGTGGCTTAACCGCAAGGAGTATAACCCCTTCTTGTGGAAGGCGTGGATGCTGATGGGACGCTCTCAGTTTATGAAAGGCTCGTTCGACGAGGCTGCGTCTACATTTGCCTACATGAGCCGCCTCTACTCCACCCAACCCGCCATCTACGGCCGAGCAAGGGCATGGCTCGCAAAATGCTATATCGAGGAAGGCTGGATTTATGATGCCGAAGACGTGATAACAAAAATCAAGCGCGACTCGCTCCACTGGCGCGCCGTGAAGGAATGGGACTACACCTATGCCGACTATTATATACACACCGGACGGTATGCCGAGGCAATACCCTACCTGCGCAAGGTGATAAAGCACGAGATGAGGCGCAAGCAGCGCGCCCGTCAGTGGTATCTGATGGGACAACTCGAGGCTGAACTCGGACACAAGGAAAACGCCTACAAGGCTTTTAAGCGCGTGATAAGGCTCAACCCGCCTTACGAGCTTGAGTTCAACGCCCGCATCGCAATGAGCGAGGTTATGGCCGGCACACAGTCGAAAAAGATGATACGGCGCCTGAAGCGCATGGCGGCATCAGACAACAACAAAGACTATCTCGATCAGGTTTATTATGCCATCGGCAACATATACATGCTGCAGAAAGACACCGCCAACGCCATTGCCGCCTACGAGAAGGGCAACACCAAGTCGACACGCAACGGCATTGAGAAAGGCGTGCTGCTGCTTACTCTCGGCGACATTTACTGGGACAAGGAGGACTATAGCAACGCAGGCAGATGCTATGGCGAGGCAATAGGACTGCTCGACAAGGAACGCGACGACTACGAACAGCTGTCGGAACGCTCTAAGGTGCTGGACGAACTCGTGCCATACACCGACGCCGTACACCTGCAAGACTCGCTCCAAGCCCTGGCAAAGATGCCTGAGAAAGAAAGAAACGAGGCCATCGACCGCGTGATAGAGGCTCTGAAAAAGAAAGAGAAGGAAGAACGCGACGCACAGGCTGAGCTTGACGCGCAGCAGCAGATGGCGCAGCAGGGCGGAATGGGCAACATGAACAACACCAACAACATGACCAACAACGCCACTGACAAGTCGGGCAAATGGTACTTCTATAACCCGACGGCCGTCAGCCAGGGTAAGGCTACATTCCAGAAGATGTGGGGACGGCGTGAGAATGTGGACGACTGGCAGCGTGTCAACAAGACTGTCGTGTCGCTCGACAACAATCCTGCCGAAATGACCGACGAGATGAGAGACTCCATCGCGGCGGCAGAGGCTGCTGCCGACTCGCTCGAAAACGTGATGGACAGCGCGCAGAACAATCCGCACAAGCGTGAATATTATCTCAAGCAGATACCGTTCACGGAGGAGCAGGTGGCCGAAAGCAATAAGATCATTGAAGACGGATTATTCCATGCCGGCATAATATTCAAGGACAAGCTCGACAATCTGACTCTGAGCGAGAAGACCCTGCGGCGTCTTACAGACAGTTATCCCGACTTTGAGAACATGGACGAGGCTTTCTATCACCTCTACCTGCTCTACTCGCGACGGCAGGACAAGACGCAGGCAAACATATTCCTCGACAAGCTGAAGCGGAGCTACCCCAAGAGTCAGTGGACCATTCTGCTGTCTGACCCCTATTTTGAAGAGAACGCCAAGTTCGGCGAACATATAGAAGACTCGCTCTATGCTGCCACATACAACGCCTTCAAGGCTGGCAAATACGAGGAGGTGAGCGCCAACACGTTGCTGTCGGCAAAGCGATTCCCGCTCGGAGCCAACCGCGATAAGTTTATATTCATCGGCGGACTGAGCAAGCTCAACAGCGGCGACAGCAACGGCTGCCTCACAGACATGCAGGAGGTGGTTAGCAAGTATCCGCAGAGCGACGTAAGCCCCATGGCCGGAATGATTATCAACGGAGTGAAGGCCGGACGACAGCTGCGTGGCGGAAAGTTCGACATCGGCGACGTGTGGGAACACCGCTCGGTGGTGCTGAGCGACAGCGACTCCATCGCCGCGCGTAAGTTTATAGCCGAACGCAACACCGACTTCACGTTCATGATGGTCTATTCGCCCGACTCGCTCAACGAGAACAAACTGCTCTTCGAGCTTGCGCGCTTCAACTTCTCCAACTTCATCGTGCGCAACTTCGATATCGTCATCGACGAACTCAACGGCATGCACCGCATGATGGTGAGCGGATTCAGAAACTACGACGAGGCTCTGCAGTATGCACGCCAGCTCTACAAGAACCAGCAGGTGATGAAGCTTGCACAGAAAGGGCGCGCCATAATCATCAGCGACAGCAACATCGAACTGCTCGGAACACAATACAGCTACAACGACTACGACAAGTTCTACGAGCAGCACTTCGTTCCGCTGCGCATAAGCACCGTCAGACTGCTAACGGAGCCTTCTACCATAGAGTTTGAAAAGCCTGACAACGGCGAAGGCGGCGAGACCGACGGACTGTATAACGGCGGCGTAATAGAAGAAGGTCTATACATCAACGATGATCAGCCTGCAACAGGAGAGGCCGACAGCGGAATATCCATACCTGTTGAGCCTGAGAACACGCCTGCAACAGGCACTCAGGACGACAACACGATAGCTATACCTGTTGAGGAAGAAAAAGCCAGCGGCAACGCTGACGACGGCGGCATAGTGATACCCGACATGCAGCAGAACAATGCCACAAACAACGGCAATGCGCAGCAGGGCACTACTCAGACCGACAACAACAGCTTCATGATTGAGCCTGAGCCGCAGACTGATCAGCCTGCTACGCAAGACTCACAGGGATTTGAAATAAGCACAGATGTCTACGACACGAATGCCAACGGCAACGCTGCCGGAAGCCAGACACAGCAAGGCAACGCACAGACAGACGTTATGACAGACGCCCTCGAGCCGCAAAAGCAGCCCGAACTGCCGCAACAGACTAAGCAGCCTGTGCCTGCCGTTCCGCAGAAAGAGGAGCCGGCAGCCAACGATACCGACGAGCTGATATTCGACTTTGGCGACGACACCGGCACCGGAAACAGCAATGCTAACAGCAGCACTAACAACAATAACGGCAACGACAGCAACAACAAGCAGAACGGATACGACCTTGAGGACGAATATTACGACCTCGACGGCTTCTGATGCAATGCCCGAACTGCCGCAACACTGCTGCGACATATGTCATGAAAAGGACACTGCGACCGTCTGCCTGACAAGGGCAGCATAACAAAAAGAAAGGAGTAACATGAGCAACGGATTATTACTTTGGGTTGACGACGAGATAGAACTGCTACGCGCGCATATCATTTTTCTCGAGAAGAAAGGTTACGAAGTGGTTACAGTCACCAACGGCACCGACGCCATAGACCAGTGCCGTCAGAAGACTTTCGACCTTATTCTGCTCGACGAGATGATGCCCGGTCTGAGCGGACTGGAGACCCTGCAGAGCATCAAAGAAATATCGCCCGCCACGCCGGTGGTTATGGTAACCAAGAGCGAGGAGGAAAACATCATGGACCAGGCAATAGGCTCAAAGATTGCCGACTATCTGATAAAGCCGGTCAACCCGAGCCAGATACTCCTTACGCTCAAAAAGAACATTCACCGCAAGGAGATTGTAACCGAAATAACGCAGAGCGGCTATCAGCAAAGCTTCCAGGACATAGCCCTGCAGATAAGCGACTGCAAGACATACAACGACTGGATGAACGTCTATAAGCGCCTTGTCCATTGGGAACTGGAGCTCAGCAGCACCGACAGCAGCATGACCGAAATGCTCAACATGCAGAAAGAAGAGGCCAACAACGGCTTCGCAAAATATATAAAAGCCAACTATATGAACTGGGTGGCGCCACAACAGGCAGGCGCATCTTCAGCAAGCCGCGGCACGCTAAGGCTAAGCCAGATGAGGCAGACGACAAAGAACACTCAGGCCGACAACGAAGACAGACCGCTGATGAGCATGGACATATTTAAGAAAAAGATATTCCCCATGCTCGACAACGGCGAAAAGGTGTTCATGATTGTCATCGACAACTTCCGCCTCGACCAGTGGCGCATGCTCTCGCAGGAGATAGGCGACATGTTCGACATCGACGAACAGACCTACATGAGCATTCTGCCAACCGCGACACAATATGCCCGCAACGCGATATTCAGCGGACTGATGCCCGTGCAGATAGCGCAGATGTTTCCCGAGCTGTGGGTTGACGAAGATGAGGAAGAAGGCAAGAACCTCAACGAAGAGCCGCTGATAAGAACACAGATAGAAAGATTCCGCCGCCGCGACACATTCTCTTACCATAAGATTAACGACTCGGCTGGCGCCGACAAGTTTCTACAGAAGTTCAACCAGCTTGAGGCAAACGACCTCAACGTGGTGGTAATCAACTTTATCGACATGCTGAGCCACGCCCGCACAGAGTCGAAAATGGTGCGCGAGCTTGCCAACGACGAGTCGGCCTACCGCAGCATAACGCTAAGCTGGTTTCGCCATTCGGTATTGTCAGACCTGTTTAAGTTGCTGTCGCAGAGCAACTACACCGTCGTGATAACCACCGACCACGGCAGCATAAGGGCATCGAAGCCGGTGAAAATCATTGGCGACCGCAACACAAACACCAATCTGAGATACAAGTTGGGCAAGAATCTCAACTACAACGCCAAGGAAGTGTTCGTGATAAAGGAGCCGCACAAGGCACAGCTGCCCGCCCCCAACCTTAGCACATCATACGTGTTTGCCACGGGCAACTCGTTCTTTGCCTACCCGAACAACTACAACTACTACGTGTCTTACTATAAAGACACGTTCCAGCATGGCGGCATCTCCCTCGAAGAGATGATTGTGCCGCTGATAACCCTGAAGGCGCGCAAGCGATAAACCAGGCAACCGGACAGGAAGGCAAGCAAGGGAACAAGGTGAAAAGACAATATAACGAAACGTAAAAACACCAACAATATGGAGATAAGAATTGAAAACATTGAAAACATCAAGCATGCGGCAAAACAGTTTGTCGACAACATGGGACGCAGCAACGTATTTGCCTTCTACGGCAAGATGGGCGCCGGCAAGACAACATTCATCAAGGCCGTATGCGAGTGTATGGGGGTTGAAGACGTCATAACGTCGCCCACCTTCGCCATCGTCAACGAATACACATCAGAGACAACCGGCGACACAATCTATCACTTCGACTTCTACCGAATAAAGAAAATTGAAGAGGTGTATGACATGGGATATGAAGAATACTTCTACAACAACAGCATCTGCTTCATAGAATGGCCCGAACTGATAGAAGACCTGCTGCCCGAAAACGCCACAAAGGTAACTATCGAGGAACAGGAAGACGGAAGCCGCGTGGTTAAGTTCTGAAAAGACAACAAGAACAAAGCATTTCGCAACATAACGAAATCCGGTGAAAGGCAAACATCATTAATGCCTTTCACCGGATTCTGTTATATTATCAACCACACAAAAATATTTTCTATAAATCCTTCATCTCCTTTATCTGCCGTATCACGATGTCGTTAGCCTGCTGCATCTTGCGGAGCATCATCAGTCCGAGGATTAGTCCTACGACAAAGCCTACACACAGACCTACAATCATGCTCCGCGGACTGCCGCCCCTTGCTGTCTCAAAACTAATCATCTCATAGCCGTACCATGCAGCCCATGCCAAACCAAGCGGAAGGTTAATCATCAGCAGACGCACACGCTGACGCTTCATCCTTACCAGTTTTTCGCCTGTTTTCAGCAAGTCGCCCTCAAGCAGTTCGCTCTCCTTTATCCTGTTGATATAGGCAGAGGACACCAGGCACCAGCTAAACAGCACAACGCTCACCACAAAGAACAGCAGCGACAGGCCGAACAGCTCCATGAAAGCATACATAGCTGCAATGCACACTATCACCATAACCACATCCAAAACCACCATACGCCTTACCAGCGACATGCGGTCGTTCATCGCCCGCCTCATCAGGCGCTCGTTAAGCATGGTCTGCCCTTCTATCTTGTTTTTCAGGATGGCCATCTGCGCCTTCATTTCCTCAAGTCCGTTGTTGTCTATAATATTCTCCATAACAGAATCCTTTCTTTAATCGTTTGACATTTTTTTGAGCAACTCTCTTATCCTTACGAGCTTAACCGAAACATTCTTTGCCGATATACCCATCACCGCCCCAATCTCGTCGTAGCTCAGGTTTTCGAGCCAAAGCAGCACCAGAGCCTTGTCGAAAGGTCCGAGGCGGTTAATTCTTTTATACAGCAACTGCACCTGGCGCGTGTCGGCATCGTTGTCTTCAAACAGGTTGATGCTCATCGACAGCGGCACGGTCTTGTGCCTTTTCTTCTTACGGTCGACCGAAATACACGTGTTAAGGCTCACGCGATAGATCCATGTCCTTATGTCGCTCTTGCCCTCAAAGGCCGCAAAACCTTTCCATAGGTTGATAAGCACCTCCTGAAACAGGTCGCTCACCTCGTCGGCATCTTTCGAGAACATATAGCACACTGTGTATATCGTGCTGCGGTTTTCCCGCACAATCTGCGCAAATTGTTTCTCCGTTGTTTCCATTATCTTATCCGAATAATTAAGTTACTTTTAACCGTTAGACGCAGCTACGGCCAAAAAACTACACAAAACTAACATTTTATTCTGAAATAATTCTGTATATTTGGAAAACAATAAAAGCTACAGCCTGCATTTACGGCATGAAAACAGGAAGAAATACTGACTGTGATACAAAGAAATGACGATAACAGACAAACATACAGCCGGATAATATCCGTTCGTCATTATTAGCTATTTTTCACCTGCCGCAATGCACGTTTTCGTGGTTTTACGGGTTATTATAATAAAAGACAAACTAAAAAACTTATACGTCATGAGAACAATAATAACATTCATAATGTTCGTGGCAGCAGCGTATGCAGCCATGGCACAAAACGGGACACAGGACAGGAAGCTCAGCAAGAAGGAGAGAAAACTGATGGAGGCACGCATAGACAGCGCCCTGAACGCCGAAGCCGTGCAGGCAATAAACGACACAGCGTTTACGATAGAGGCCGACAAGGTGGAGTTTAAGCGCGGATATACGGCACACGTAACCGCAAGCACCAACTTTGTGGCAGTCAGCGGCAGCAATGCCATCGTGCAGGTGGCGTTCAACGTGCCGGTGTCGGGCTTCAACGGCCTTGGCGGAATAACGCTCGAGGGCATCGTTACGGGCTATAAGGTAAGCTCCGACAAGAAGGGCAACACCTACGTAAAGCTAAGCGTATCGGGCAAAGGCATATCTGCGCAGCTGTTCATTTCGCTATGGAAGGATGCCAACAAGGCTACCGTCAGCATACAGCACAACTTCAACTCTAACAAACTGACGCTGAGCGGAATGTTGTGGAAGCCTGAGCGGAGCAACATCTTTAAGGGCACCACGTTCTGAACCAGCCCCTAACGCCGGCAGCGGCGTCAGCTGCGGCGCAGCACATAGAAGCACGACGAGGAAAGAAAGTTTCTGACATACGGCAGCATGCGCAGCAGCAAGGGCAGCACCAGCGGCCTGAGGCCAAACTTGGTTTCATAGTGAGGATTTATCATCCACAGCCGCATGTCGGCCACGGCATACCCCGCCCGCACCGCAATACGGCCGAAAGCCTCTACCGTGCAGCGCGTCTGCCTTATTGACATCAGTTCGCCTACGGTGAAGTCGTCTTCGCCAAAGAACCTGAGCACTTGCCCATAAACGGCACGAGGCAGGAGATGGACAAACGGCATGCGCGACAGCAACCGGCTGCGGGCTATCTGCTGATGGCCGCCGAAAGGCATCTGCCACGGCGGAAAGGCTACGAACACCACACCATGCGGAGCCAACATGCAGCTGAGCTTTGACAGCAGTGCGGCCTTGTCGGGCACATGCTCCACCACGTCGTGCATTATGATAAGATCGAAGCTGCGGCCACGGCAGTCGTAGTCAAGTATATCGCAGCACACCAGCTCAGCCGCGGCCCCTTCTTCCCTGAAGTAAGTCTGCGCCTGTCTGATTCTCAGTTCCGACATATCCACACCCGTAACACGGCACGCCCTGCGCGCAAACGGCAGCAGATTGCCTCCCTCGCCGCATCCCACCTCAAGCACTCTAACCCCACTCGTAGCTATAAAACGGCTGAGATATGGTATAAAATATTTTTCTGTCGTTGCCGCCTCTTCCATGAAGTAGCGGCGCCTGTCCAAATGTCTTGCCTGCATATTTTCTGTCTTTTTGTTCTAATCATAATGAGTGCTAACGGCAGAAAATACTGCACGCATTTCCCGATTTTATAAAGACAAACGGCAATCCGGCCGAATCATAATAGCAGGTTTGGATTTAAAAGCACTGCAAAAGACGACCTTTCGCAATGCAAAAGGGCATCTTTCAGGCTCCAATATGCGGCAAACGACAATGCAAAAGGTATGCTTTTACATAAGAGTATACACCAAAATGTACCGTCTACATCGCCCACCGCATAACGGAAAAAGTTTTTAATAAAAACTCATCACTCGTCACAATGCCACATAAACTCATGAATATCAAGGTTTTATGGTGTGACGAGTTGAAAGTTCAACTCGTCACATGGGGATTTTTTGGGGGATTTTTTAGAAGTTAAAGCAGATTCTTTTGGGGAGTTGGAGTAGTTAAAGGAGTTATCGCTCACTGGGGTGGGCCAGGAGTTAAAGTCATTAGCTTTGTTGGTGGTAAACGTAGGGACGTACCCCAGGTGCGTCCACTGCGCGATTACGTGTAAATTTTATAGTCTGTAACATCATTTTGATGAATAATGTGGATTCATCGCTGTCCCAAGGATTTGTTTAAGTTTTATTGTATTTGTCTGTATAACAGATGATTATGTTTTGTTGTATCATGCGGAGGATTTTTATGTAATGCGTGAGGACACACCTGGGGTGTGTCCCTACAGGGCTGTATATGATGAAAACTTAGGTATTTAAGTCAACCGATGGCAGTAATAAGTCTTATCAGAGGCAACTTTAATCAGGAAATTGCCTGTCTGAAGTCAACCGGAATAAGGACAACGCCACATTCATATGGCCATATGTGACGGATGTGACGAGTTGAAATTTCAACTCGTCACGCCATAGCACATTGTTTGTCAGCGTGTTATACCGGAATGTGATGAGTGACGAGTTTTTTAAAAAAAACTTTTTATTCAAAGCCGACAGCGCTTAGTAACTGATGCGGATACCGAAAGGCAGGGATATCTGCAGGGGCTTGCCGGTCCACTGGGTTTCGGCCTTGTTGCCGTTAGGGATATACCACGTTATACGCGGACTGAAGAACAGTTCGAGATGCGGCGCTATCTCATAAGCCATGCCGACGCCAGCACCCACAGACCACTGCAGTCCGGTGAAGCCAAGGCTAACAGACCTGCTGAACTCAGTCTTACCGTCGATGTTGTAAAGCTTGTCTGACTTTGCGCTGAACGGAACATCTATAGCCATGCCGGCAGTCAGATAGGCAGACATACGGCCGCGCCGCATAAACGTGTAAGTGGCATTTACGGGCATGCCTACATAAAATATGCGCTGACGCTCGCTGATGTTTGTCGTGTCAGAACTGCCTGTAAGCATGTTGGTGGTGTGCCGTGTAACGCGCAGTCCCATGTCAAGGCTCCATCTGTCAGACATACGCCGGTTGAAGTTGAGCCCCAGCTGCAGCGGCTTTTCATAGTTCTTGTGCGTAACAATCTTGCCGCTGTTCATAAGCGCTATGCGCAGAAGAACGTCGCGCTCTATCGGGTCAAGACTCTCGCCGACATCATAAGTGAGATAATGTACGAGCTGCTCCCAGGTTTCAATCTCCACCCTCGTGCCCGAGCCTACAGCATGTTCTATAACCTCGATTATGCGCGGCATTATCACGTCCGACGCCCTTTCCATCATCGAACTGAATCCGAGCAGCCAGCCGTCATTGCTCTCTGTTGTGACATTAATACATGAAGTGTCGGCTGGAGCCACATCTGCCATGACTGGCGACGGCTCAACGGCTACGGCCGATCCGCTGCCGGCAATGCGGCACAGGGCGTCAACACTTTCGGCAAGGGCATCAGCACGCAAGGTGTCGGCAGTACAAGACAGACAAAGCCCTGCGCCAAGAGAGTCTTCAGCATGGATCCTCCGCACGACATTTCCGTCTGCCGACGGTGCGGCATGCATATCTGCCACGGGGTCTGCGCAGCTGCCACCGGCTGCATGGCGGGCTGTGCCGACAGACGCCACGTCAACTCCGGTTGTCTGTCTGAACGGCTGCCGGAGCAATAACGTCACTACCGAAACGGCCACTGCAGCCAAAAGCAGAACGAGGCGGGCTCTGTAGGCCGTTATCATCTTCTGCAAACTGACACGTGCCCTGAGCAGCTGCGAAGACGACGTGCGAGGCCTGATGCCTAGCATACGGGCTATCTCGTCGTGCGACAGGCCTTCGAGCACCGACAGGCGGAACACGTTGCGGTAGCCCTCGGGCAGCATGTCGATCATGTGCATAAGCTCATCAAACGGAATGTCGCACCCGCCCTGCCCTTCTTCAGCCTCAACAGGCACGTCTGCCACAGCTCCGGCCACAGGCCGGTTCTTTCTGTCGTTGAGATATTTCACGGCAAGATTGGCCATCACCCTGCTCATCCATGCCTCAAGGCGGGCAGGACTGCGCAGCGAGCCTATCGACGAGAATATTATGATGAAGCCGTCGTGGAGCAGGTCCTGGGCTGCGTCTTTGTCTTTAACGATATCTGCACAAAGCCTGAACAACCTGCCGGAATAGGTCTGATACAGAAGCGCCAAGGCGCCTCTGTCACCATCCTTACATCTTCTGACAAGTTCTTCTGTTTCCATATCTTCGTACCGGGCGCCGCAGATGCCCTTTATATATGATATAAAAAGGACTAAAATACTGCATGCCGCGGTTGCTTTTTTTCAGAAAAACACAAAATCACAAAGCGCCGCCCCCTGCCCGTGCCATGCACGCAGCCATGCTATGACATACAAAAAATGCGGAGCGGCATTAATAACATTAAAGCCGCTCCGCACTTAAAAAATATCTTCAGGCGTGTTATTACAGCAGAGACTCAAACTTCTCCTGCAATTTTGCCTTTGTTGTTGCACCTACAAACTTGTCTACAACCTCACCGTTCTTGATGAACAGTATTGTAGGAATGTTGCGGATGCCAAACTCCATGGCGATGTCGTCGTTCTCCTCTACGTCGCATTTACCAACAACGATCTTGCCTTCGTACTCGTTAGCCAGCTCCTCAACGATAGGTGCGATGGCACGGCAAGGACCACACCATGTAGCCCAGAAATCAACTACTAAAGGCAGTGCGCCATTCTTCAGACTCTCAAAGTTCTCTGTTGTAATTTTTTCCATCTTTCTTTTGTAATTTATTATGTTAATAATTAGGTTTTGTCTTCTACTGTTTTGCCAACAAACACTATGCCATATTTTCTCTGACAGAGCCTTTGCGGCCAATTGTCACACATCGTGGCGGGCAATTATATTTGTCAGTTTATTTTATAGTCGAGCGCCTCGCATCCTTTAATAAAGGATATCAGTTCCTTGCTGATGTCTATCTTCTCCTTGCGGCTGCGCAGCACAAAGGGCTTGCTGTTGCTCGTCTCGCGCACCTGGAAGAACAGCTGCGTGGTGCCCGGCGCGTCTTTTATTATCGTAACAAGGTCGGACACGGTGGTGTCGTCCAGCTTGTCAGCCTCGAGCGATATGGTTATCTTCTCTATCTGTGTGTCCTTTACGGTCTGCAGATACTGTATGTCGGTTATTCGCATCTCCATCATGTCGCTGTTGCGGAAACGCTGCACAAACTGGGCCTTGACCATGACCGTGCAGCCTTCGATAAGCATTCCGCGCCACTTGCCCCACTCCTCACCGAACAGGGCAAGTTCGCCCGAGCCGTCGAAATCTTCAATAGTGACAAAGCCGCAGGGCTTGCCGGTCTTGGTGTATTTGCTTCTAACGGCCGTGACTATGCCTCCCAGCACCACCTCCTGCTTCTTTGACAGCTCGATGCGGTCGTTGAGCTCCTGGCACTGGGTGTTGCAAAGGTTTTTGAGGATAAACTCAAACTCGTCGAGCGGATGTGCCGAGAGGTATATGCCCACGAGGTCGCGCTCGCGGTTAAGCTTCTCTATGGCGCTCCACGACTCAGCCTGAGGTATGGCGGGCGTGGCTATCTCCACTTCTTCCATCGCTCCGAACAGAGACTGACGCGACTCGTTTTTCTCCTGCTGATACACCTGTCCGTAGCGCATAAGGGTTTCGAGGAACGTGCGGCCGTCAGGATTGCGCGCAAAGAAGCTCTCGCGCTTGATCTTGAAGCCGTCGAACGCTCCGCTGAGCACAAGGCTCTCGAGCGCCTTGCTGTTAACGGCAGAGAGATTGACGCGCTGCACAAAGTCGAATATGTCTTTATACTGTCCGTTCTTCTCGCGCTCGTCGATGATGGCCTGAGCAGCGGCGTCGCCCATGCCCTTGATGGCTCCGAGGCCGAAGCGCACCTCGCCTTTCTTGTTGGCGCTGAACTTCTGGCGACTCTCGTTAACGTCAGGACCCATGCAGGCTATGCCCATGGCCTGACATTCGTTCATCAGCTTAGTTATCTTCGTTATGTCGTTAAGGCATCGGCTCATGTTGCCTGCCATGAATTCTGCCGGATAGTGGGCCTTGAGATAGGCCGTCTGATAAGCCACCCACGAATAGCACGTGGCGTGACTCTTGTTGAAGGCGTAAGAAGCAAACTTCTCCCAGTCGGCCCATATCTTCTCGAGCACCTTCGGGTCGTGTCCGTTTTTCTTTCCGCCCTCGATAAACTTAGGCTTCATGGCGTCAACGATGTCCTTCTTCTTCTTACCCATGGCCTTACGAAGGGCGTCGCTCTCGCCTCGGGTAAAGTTGGCAAGCTGACGCGACAGAAGCATGACCTGCTCCTGATACACCGTGATGCCGTAAGTGTCCTTCAGATATTTCTCCATGCAGGGAATATCATACTTTATCTCCTCCTTGCCGTTCTTTCGGGCAATGAACGAGGGGATGTAGTCCATAGGTCCGGGGCGATAGAGGGCGTTCATGGCTATAAGGTCCTCAAATACGGTAGGCTTAAGCTCGCGCAGATACTTCTGCATGCCGGCCGATTCAAACTGGAATGTGCCCACGGTGCGGCCTTCCTGATAGAGCTTATAGGTAAGCTCGTCGTCGATAGGTATGTTGTCGAGGTCTACCTCTATGCCCTGCGTGAAGCGTATGTTCTCTACAGCCTCCTTAAGTATGGACAATGTGCTGAGTCCGAGGAAGTCCATCTTTATCAGTCCGGTCTCCTCGATGACGTGTCCGTCGTATTGTGTGGCAAGGAGCTTGTGGCCCGGGTCCGATTTGTCTTCAGCCGTGCTGACGGGCACCCAGTCGCTGATGGCGTCGCGGCAGATGATGGTTCCGCAGGCGTGTATACCCGTTCCGCGCACAGTGCCCTCAAGCATCTTTGCATATTTTATCGTATTGCTGAGCTGCGGGTCGGGACTTGCCTCAGCCTCGCGCAGCTCGGGCACGCACTTAATGGCGTTGGGCAGGTTCATCTTCAGACCGTCGGGCAGACGGTCGGGGATGGCCTTGCACAAGTGGTTAGACACGTCGAGCGGCAACTTCTCCACGCGCGCCACGTCCTTAATGGAGTTCTTTGTGGCCATGGTGCCGTAGGTGATGATGTGCGCCACCTTGTCGTGTCCGTATTTGTCTTCCACCCATTCGAGCACCTTTCCGCGTCCGTCGTCATCGAAGTCGGTATCGATATCGGGCAACGATATACGGTCGGGGTTGAGGAAACGCTCAAACAGAAGGTCGTATTTAATAGGGTCTATCTTCGTAATACCCAGACAGTAGGCAACAACCGAACCGGCAGCCGAGCCACGTCCGGGGCCAACCATCACTCCGAGTTCGTCGCGCGCCGAGTTGATGAAGTCCTGCACGATAAGGAAGTAACCGGGGAAACCCATCGTCTTCATGATGTGCAGCTCAAACTTCACTCGCTCTGCCACCTCCTCGGGCAGCGGGTCGCCATACAGGCGCTTAGCTCCGTCGTAGGCGAGCTTTGCAAGATAGTCGGCCTCAAACTTTATTCTGTACAGCTTTTCGTAGCCTCCGAGGCGCTTTATCTTCTGTTCGCCTTCTTCGGGCGGCAGCGGATTTTCGCCGTTCTCGTCGGTAGTGAACTCATCGTAGAGCTGTTTCTCTGAATATTTTCGGCGCACGTCCTCCTCCGTACCAAACTCTTCAGGTATGGGGAAGAACGGCATGATAGGTGCATGGTCTATGCTGTAGGTCTCAACCTTGTCGAGTATCTCGAGCGTGTTGCTAAGTGCCTCGGGCACATCGCTGAACACGGCGTTCATCTCCTCGCGCGTCTTAAACCACTCCTGCTTTGAATAGAGCATACGGTTAGGGTCGTCGAGGTCCTTGCCCGTAGACAGACAGAGCAGATGGTCGTGGGCCTCGGCGTTCTCTTCGTCAACGAAGTGGGCGTCGTTTGTGCATACGGTCTTTATGCCATACTCCTCCGCCAGCTCCATCAGAGCCTTGTTGGCGCGCACCTGCAGCGGATAAGTCTCGCGGTTGGCGCGCTGATGCGGATTGGTGACTCTGTGGCGCTGAAGCTCGAGATAATAGTCGTCGCCGAAAACGCGGTGATACCACTCTATGGCCTCGCGTGCCCCCTCCATGTCGCCCTTGAGAATCTTTGCGGGCACCTCGCCGGCTATACATGCCGAACAGACGATGAGGTCTTCGTGATACTTCTCAAGATCGGCGCGGTCGGTACGCGGACGCATGTAATAGCCGTCTACCCACGCGCGCGAAACCAACTTAATAAGGTTCTTGTATCCGTTGTAGTTTTTTGCAAGCACAATGAGGTGGTATCCGCCCATGTCGCCCTTCTCTTTCTCCTTGTCGTCCTTTGTACGGCGTGCCACATACATCTCGCAGCCGAAGATGGGCTTGAAAGGCTCCTTGCCCTCGGCCTTCAGCTTGCCGTTGACTTTCTTGCAGTAGTTGTAAAACTCCTTTATGCCGAACATGTTGCCGTGGTCGGTTATGGCCATGCCCTTCATGCCGTCGGCCACAGCCTTGTCTACAAGTTTCTGCACGCTCGACTGTCCGTCAAGAATGGAGTAATAAGTATGTACGTGTAAATGGACGAAATCTTGCATAAACTACATTTGCGCTTTTAGAGCGTCAAAGTTATTCTGAAAAACTGAAACAGCCAAAATAATAATGTGAAAATTATCTTATGCAGATTGTTTTTTATGTTTATACGACATGCACGCACACGCCCTGACAACCGCACGGACACACGCACGGCAGCAGCCATGAGCGTTGACGGAGATGTTACTTTGACAGGCAAACCGGCCATTATCATTGCATTGTGTCATCATGATTATGTCAGGATTTTCAGACGAAATAGAAACGCCTAAGCGTAAAAACATGCCTGAAAGACCGTAAAGCGGCAGACGATTCATCGAAAGGCATGCTCTTACACAGCGAAAGGGCACCTATTATAAGCTGAAAAGCCTCGTCCGGCATTATGGTTTGTAGCCGTTTTTGCCCGAATTTCATAGTATTTCAGCCGTTTTAAGGCTAAATTTTATGCACACAAACCGCCATAGCCATGCAACACTCTGATATCAACGCATTTATGTTTGCACACGATTTCAGCCCGTATTTCCGTCCGAATTATTTTTATTTTCAAATACTTCAGAATGAGAGCGTCAGGCAAAATCAGAATGTAAGGCGACACGGCGAATATCGCGACAATGTGAATCCGCGCAGCATCACATTTTACACCGGCAACGCCTGACATCAAGCATAAAAGGCATGACACACGAAAGCTGAAACAAGGACATGCCCCGGCCGCTTCAGCCTGACACCCGCAGAAGGAGCAAACGAGAACGAAAACCGCAACAGGACAGCGGAGCAAACAATAAAAATCGAACTATCAGCCGATTAAGCCGCAGCTGCCGGTCAATGTGTATTTATTAAAGAATAATGCAAAAAATTTGCCAATTACACAAAAAAGGCGTACCTTTGCAAATAATTTTCCACTTCAAACTTTACTATGGGAAAAAGAATAAAGAAACTTAAGAATGTAAGACTTCATCGAGAGGGCACTGACACGCTGGTCTACGGACTGACTGCGTTTGTGGCCATAGCCTTGATTCTGTGGTTCTATGTCGACAACAAAATTCCGTTCTGGAGCTTTGTCGTCGTCTTCGGCGTAATCTATTCCATAGTGGTAAACTTCTTCAGATGCCCCAAGCGCTACTTCGACGGCGAGACCGAGAAGGTGGTAGTGGCTCCGGCAGACGGAAAAGTGGTGGTTATCGAGGAGGTTTTTGAAGATGAGTACTTTCACGACAAACGTCTCATGATAAGCATCTTTATGAGCTTGTTCAACGTTCACGCCAACTGGTTCCCGGTTGACGGCAAAGTGAAATTCGTTCATCATCAGAACGGCAACTACCACAAGGCATGGCTGCCAAAGGCCAGCGAGGAGAACGAGCACGCCGACGTGATGCTCGAGACTCCTGAAGGCACCGAAGTGCTGTGCCGCCAGATAGCAGGTGCGGTGGCACGACGCATCGTAACCTACGCTAAGCCTGAAGAAGACTGCTACATCGACGAGCATCTCGGATTTATCAAGTTCGGTTCGCGCGTTGACGTGTATCTGCCACTCGGAACTGAGGTCTGCGTGAAGATGGGACAGGCTACAACAGGCAACCGCACGATTATTGCACGGCTTAAATAAACATAACAGCCGCCCTTTCTGCGAATGAAAGTACACGGCCGATAACTACGCTACGTTATGGCAAACATCATAGTAAGAAATATTCCGAACACTATCACGTGCTGCAACCTGATCTCGGGCTGCATAGCCACGGCTTACGCCTTCGGCGGACAGCCCAAGATGGCGCTGACGTTCATCATCCTGGGTGCCGTGTTCGACTTCTTCGACGGCATGAGCGCACGCCTGCTAAAGGTGTCGTCGCCAATCGGAAAGGAACTCGACTCGCTTGCCGACGACATCACGTTCGGAATGGCGCCGGCCACTATGGTATTCTATCAGCTCGGCGTGATGGACTATCCGTCGTTTCTCGAGCCGCTGCGCCCGGTGCTGCCCTTCGTGGCTTTCGTCATGGCTGCGTTCTCGGCGCTGCGCCTTGCCAAGTTTAATCTTGACGAGCGTCAGACCACATCGTTCATAGGCATGCCCACGCCGGCCAACGCCCTGTTCTGGGGCTCGCTCATCGTGGGAGCTGCCGACGTGCTCGAGTCGTCGCCGTGGATGGTGCCGGCCGTAATATTGCTTATTTTCCTTTGCAGCTATGTGCTGGTGAGCGAGATACCGATGTTTGCCCTTAAGTTTAAGCAATGGGGATGGAAAGGCAACGAGGTTAAATACATTTTCCTTATAACCTGCGTGCCGCTGCTCATCATCTTCGGCATCTCAGCCTTCGCCATAATAATCGCATGGTATGTAATATTATCGGTTTATCTTAATTCAAAGAACAAATAATGATTGCTGCTTTATTAAACTTCTTATTCATAATACTGCTCGGAATATTCATCGTCGTAGGCGTGGTTGCCTACAAGATATACCGCACTTTCCACAGTGTGAAGAAACAGTTTAAGGGCTTCAGGGGCCAGGACAACGGCAACGGACAGGACCGGCAGCAGTACCGACAGACATCAGGCGACGACGAAATAATTATCGACCGGCGCACGCCCGACGAGATGAACCGCAAGATATTCTCGAAAAACGAAGGAGAATATGTCGACTATGAAGAGGAGAAATAGCTCCTGCGGCCGTCCCGGCAATAATAAAACTACATGAATCTACTAACTTAAACCAATAAAAATAAATGAGAAAAATCTTCTTTTTGGTGTGCGCATGCCTGCTTACACTTGGTGCAAGCGCCACCGGCACAGACAAATACAGCTGTCTGTATGAGAATCTGCCCTTCAAGATGGAACAGGTTACAGCCCCCGTGTTTCCCGACAACGAGGTTAACCTGAAAGACTTCGGAGCTAAAGGCGACGGATCTTCGCTCTGTACCGATGCTTTTGCCAAGGCCATTGAGGCACTTGAGAAAAAGGGCGGCGGCAAGCTCGTTGTGCCGCAGGGTGTGTGGTTCACCGGTCCGATAACTCTCAAGAGCAACATCAACCTTCACCTCAACAAGGGTGCAGTGATATTGTTCTCGCCCGACATCGACCTCTATCCGCTTATAGATGCGTCGTTCGAAGGACTGAACACACGCCGCTGCCAGTCGCCCATATCGGGCCACAACCTTGTAAACGTGGCGATAACCGGAGCCGGAGTGATAGACGGCAACGGAGAATACTGGCGCCCGGTGAAACGCGAGAAGGTTACCGACAAGCAATGGAAAGAGTTTACTTCACGCGGCGGAGCATTCAAGAACCCTAAGTTCTGGTTCCCTTCTGAAGGTGCGCTTAAAGGCGACTCAATGAGCAACATGAACGTGCCCAAGGGTAATCTGAGCGACGCCGAATGGCATAGCATCAGGCACTTCCTGCGTCCCGTAATGGTAAACCTCGTAAGTTGCAAGAACGTATGGCTCAACGGCGTAATCTTCCAGAACTCTCCTTCATGGAACATTCATCCGCTGATGTGCGAGAATGTGCTGATAGAGGATGTGCAGGTAAGAAACCCGGCATTTGCACAGAACGGCGACGGACTCGACCTTGAGTCGTGCAAGAACGCGCTGGTTGTGAACTCTACATTCGACGTTGGCGACGACGGCATCTGCATCAAGAGCGGTAAGGACGCCGACGGACGCAAGCGCGGAATACCCTGCGAGAACGTACTGATTAACGGCTGTACCGTGTTCAAGGGCCATGGCGGCTTTGTTGTAGGCAGCGAGATGAGCGGCGGCGTGAAGAACATATATGTTTCCGACTGCCAGTTCCTCGGCACTGACGTGGGCCTGCGCTTCAAGAGCACACGCGGACGCGGCGGCGTGGTTGAGAACATCTACATCAACAACATCTCAATGTTCGACATTCAGACCGACGCAATAACCTTCGACCTCTACTACGGAGGCAAGTCGGCAGTAGAGGCTCTTGCAGACGGCGACGAGGCAAAGCAGCAGAACGTGAAGAAGATAAAGGTGGACGAGACAACACCTTGCTTCCGCGACATCAACATCAACCATGTAATATGCCGCACAGCACGCCGTGCAGCCTACTTCAACGGACTGCCCGAGATGCCGGTGAAGAACATAACGATAACCGACCTCGAGGTAAACAACGCCAAAGAGGGCATCGTAATCAACAACACTGACGGCGTTAAGCTGCAGGACATCAACGTCAAGTCGAAGGGAAAGACCTTCAGCGCACGCAACTCTGCAAACGTAACAGTGAACGGAAAAGAATATAAGAAGATTGACAACAAGGGCATTACGCTCGACATGTAAGCCCTTTAAGACATAAAAAAAGAAGAAGCCGTTGCCTCAAGCACAAACATTCATGCGCAAAGAGGCAACGGCTTCTTTTTTATATTAATGAAGATACATCCTCAATTTCAATGGATGTGCCCGCCTACGATAGTGCTGCCTGCCGTTCAAACATAAAAAAATGCAAATAAGACAGCAGCGTAAGCGGCTTGTGCATTTATAATGCTATCAGTTGTGAACCAGCGTACCAATCTCCTCGCCGTCCATAACCTTCTTCAGGTTGCCAACAACGTCCATGTTGAACACATAGATAGGCAGGTTGTTTTCCTTGCACATTGTTGTGGCTGTAAGGTCCATCACCTTCAGTCCGCGTGTATAAATTTCGTCGTAAGTGATGTCCTTAAACTTCACTGCAGTAGGATCCTTCTCCGGGTCGGCAGTATAGATGCCGTCAACGCGTGTGCCCTTGAGCATCACGTCGGCCTCAATCTCAATACCGCGGAGCGACGAGCCTGTGTCTGTTGTAAAGTAAGGAGAACCTGTTCCGGCAGAGAATATGCACACATAGCCGGCCTCCATAGCCTCGATGGCCTTCCACTTGCTGTAGAACTCACCTATCGGCTCCATGCGTATAGCCGTCATCACCTTTGTCTTAACGCCTACAGCACCGAGAGCTGAGCTTAATGCGAGCGAGTTGATAACCGTTGCGCACATACCCATCTGGTCGCCCTTAACGCGGTCGAAGCCCTTGCCGGCACCGCTGAGTCCGCGGAAGATGTTGCCGCCTCCGATAACGATACCAATCTGCACACCCATCTCGTGCACTTCCTTTATCTGGCGCGCATAGTCGCCGAGACGCTCCGGGTCGATGCCGAAGTTCTGTTTTCCCATCAGGCTTTCGCCACTAAGTTTCAATAAAATTCTTTTGTACTTTGCCATAATTATTTAGTCATTAATTATTTATCGTTTAGGAGTTAAAGGAGTTAGAAGTAGTTAAAGGAGTTAAAGCCATATGCTTTGTTGCTGTATGTGCTTTGTGACAATATCTTTATTCTGTGCAGTCAGCAATATTTGTATAATTAAAAATTGATGCTGCGTTAAAAATAATATTTACTGTCTTACCAGTAATGTTTTTATCTACAATGCATATGACTTTAACTCCTTTAACTACTTCTAACTACTTTAACTACTTCATTATAAAACATACTTCACCTCCTTAAACGCATATCTGCTCAGGCTGCCGTCGTCGCGCCGAAGAACAAGATGGCCGTCTGGCTCAATACATTCAAGCTCCGCCATGAAGTCGCCGCCGGCATCCTTATAGGCATGACGGCCGCTGCGGCGATAGAGAGCGGCAGAATAAAGCGACGCCACCTCGTCATAACGGCCCTCATTGACCATGCCGAGATAAACCTCGAAACGGCGGAGCAGCACACCGAGCACCTCATCGGCGTCAATGTCGCGTCCCAATATCTGAGACAACGATACCGGATTGGGCGCATCGCTCACAAACTCACGCTGATTGAGATTAATGCCTGTGCCGAGAATACAGCTGCCTACGTGGCTTCCGCTGATAGTACATTCAGAGAGCGTTCCGCTGATTTTCTTGTCGCGCCAGTAGATGTCGTTCGGCCATTTTATCGTGATGTCGTCGACATATCCGGCAAGAGCGTCACGTATGGCCAACGACTCGGCCTCGAGCATGGCATACTGGCGCATAACCGGCAACGCCACGGGATAAACCTTTATGCTGAACGTAAGGTTCTTGCCGCGCTCACTCTCCCACTTGTTTTCGCCCTGACCTCGCCCTGCCGACTGAAAGGAGGCAACGCCCACGGTCATAAGCCGGCCTTCTTCACCGGAGTATTCGCGCATAAGAACATTTGTCGAGCTGGTTTCGTCAACCTTTATTATCTTTATATCTTCCATTTTTCAATAAGACAGGGGTAAGAAAGCATCCTCAATATGGTTAATCTCGCACGGCCCGCCGGGCACGCCCGTAACCGACACGATGTCGAAGCGCACGGGCATCTCGATGTTGTTGGCCCTGACAAACTTTGCCGCAGCCAGACTTAGGTTGCGTATCTTTCGGGCGTCGACAGCCTGTTCGGGCGCCATAAAGTCGGCATTGCGCCTGGTCTTCACCTCAACAACCACCAAACAGTCGGCGTCGATTGCCACAATGTCGATGTCACGGTGGCCGTCGCGCCAGTCGCGCCATATTATCCTGAAGCCGTGCTGCTCAAGATATTCGGCTGCCTTCTGCTCGCCCCAACGGCCTATATTGTTATGCTCTGCCATGAGTTTTTCATGTTGTTTTGAAATGTTGAGCCGCCGTGCAGCAACGTCTTCAGCAACTGCAATGCCGCGGCTGTAATGCAAAAATACAACTTTTCTGCTATACACCAAAGGCTGTTATTGCGAAATGTTGTATTTTTGCACAAAAACAAAGATATGACAAACAACGGCTTTAACAACCACGAAGACAACAAGCAGGAGACACAACAGAAGAAGGACGAACAGTTTATGCGCAAGGCTCTGGCGGAAGCAGAGGCGGCAGGAGAGGCCGGCGAAATACCTATAGGAGCCGTCATCGTGTGTAACGACCGCATAGTTTCGCGTGCCCACAACCTTACAGAAACGCTTTGCGACGTAACTGCACACGCCGAAATGCAGGCCATAACGGCTGCCGAGAACTTCATGGGCGGCAAGTATCTCACCGACTGCACGCTCTACGTAACCGTTGAGCCGTGCCCCATGTGCGCCGGAGCCATCGGCTGGGCACAGATAAAGCGAGTGGTTTACGGTGCAAGCGACGACAAGCGCGGATTTCACATCTACGCTCCAAAGGCTCTTCACCCTAAAGCCGAAGTTACTGCAGGCGTGCTTGAGGAGGAATGCAGAACCCTCATGCAGGAGTTTTTCAAGGGAAAGAGATAAACGTCAGTTCAGTCCGTCATCATCAGGCCATATCAAGTCTCATCCATCCTTGCCATAAATAAGATAAAAACATCTCATACAATAAACGCAAAGAATGTGCCGGCATAAGTTTGCCGGCACATTCTTTGTGTTAATATCAAGACTGTAAGGTTGCTGTTTATTATAAGCCTTGTATGGCTTAAACCCGGCGGAATCACAACGTAGGCGTCTGCCTGTGCATGCCGTCAGAAGTAGGCAGACTGGTCTTCTTTATCTTAGCGCCAAGACTGAAATTCCATGTTGCCGTAAGCATAAGGCGCGTTCTCGAGTGCAGCGTCAGGCGCGTAACCTCCCATCCGTCACCATACATTTTCATCTTATTCTTGTTGTAGAACACGTTGCCCCATACAAAGTTAAGCGACAGCTTGTCTTTCAGCAGCGAAGCATAGGCACCGAAGTCTATCGTATATGTCGCGTTGTTCTCATAGCTCAGCGTTTCGGTCTTGCTCGTAGCACTCATTGCCATGGTAAGGCCTATTCCCTTGTACAGAGTGAAATCATTGTCTGTGCTGAACGAGATGTTGGCGTTGCACACCTTTCGTCCCGGCATCTTCTCCTGCATATACACTGCCCCGAGAGTGTTGCGGCTGTACCAGAAGCCGAAAAGACGGCCCGAATATGTAAGCCTTAGCTTGTGATACATCCTGTCGCCCGCATTCTCAGGGCGCGTAAAATATACGCCCGGGCGGCTTCCGTCAGGCTGCATCAGCACCTTAACCAAGTCGTTGCCGAAATTCATAAGATAATCTGCCGACCACAACCTGTTCAGCGAGAAATATACCTGCAGCTGGTTGTACGTCTGCATCTTCAGCGACGGATTACCCACGCTGTAAAGTTTGCTGTTCTGCCATACCACCTCCGGCGAACGGTAATTATAGTTGGGATAAGAGTAATAGCGGAAATAGCCTATATTGAGGAAGCGCCTTTTCTCCCGATTTATGTCCCACTGCAGGACAAAAGTCGGGAACAGGCCTCTCTCTATATTGCTGACATTGTTTTCAGGAGCAAGATAGTCCTTATATATCTGCTCGCCCCATATATAGTTCAGCGCAGCCCTCATGAACAGTTTGCCTATAGTGATGCCATAGCTAGCCCATGCAGCGCAGTCGTGTCCCTTATTGACAAAGTGCATGTCTGAAACATAGCCCAGAGTCTCTGTGCCCCTGTTCTGATGCCGGTCTATAAGATAATAATAATTAAATCCGGCCGAAAGCGTCGACCTCTTTGTCAGACCGACCGAAACATAAGGCTCAACCGAAACGCCGTCGAGGTTATACTTGCTGTGTGCCTTGTCAGACGTGATGTCTACCACATAGCGGTTGTCTGTATTTTCGAAACTCTTGTTATATTCGGTCTTCAGCATGAAATAGCTTCGCCCGTCGGCCGACAGACCTTTCTGAAACTGCAGTCCGGCGTTATATTCTCTATGATTGTTGTCGGTGTTCATCTTCGTTTCCGAATCGCTGCCGATGCTGGTCTGACGGCTGTCGCCGCTGCCGACGCCCACTCCGCCGTAAACGTCGATGCGGTCGAACTTGTTGAACGAGTATCTGAACGAAAGATTCTCATCAAGCGACCTGCCGTAGTTGACGCCCTTTATATGTGTTTCGTCCTTCACACCTTCATATATGCTTGTCTCTGAATATTCCGGCCTGTAACGCTCATAAGGGCGCGAGTTAAAGAAGTTTCCGATGCTTATCTTTCCTTTAGAGTAAAGAAGATTAAATCCCGGAGAAAATCTTACCGGCGAATAATAATCGGCCTCGCCATACAGCGACACCGAACCGAGCAGTCCGCCTTCGCTGCGCAGATACACCTTCACTACGCCTCCCGTGGCATTCACTCCGTAAGACGCGTCGGCATGAGGTATTATCTCTATGCGGTCGATCATTGACGGAGGGATAGACTTGAGCTGCTCGAAGCTCACTTTACGGTCGTCTACATATATAAGGGTGTTTTCTCTGCCACGCACACTTATGCTGTTGTTTGTAACGTCCAGGTCGCGCAGATAGCGCATAAAGTTGATCAGGGTCTTGCCCTTGGCCATAGGATTGCCTTTCACCTTGACGACAACGTCGCCCGTAGGTTTCACTTTCGAGTAGTCGGCCATAACCGTCACTCCGTCAAGCATGTTCTTGTCTTCGCTTAACGTTATCGTGCCCATGTCGGTGTCTGCACCTACATTTACGCGTGCGGCATAATCCTCATAGCCTACACATGTAACAGCCACACGATAGCTGCCGGCGGCCACGCTGCCTATGCTGAACGCTCCGGCCTCGTCGGCCACTCCACGATACACCGACGCGCTGTCGGTGTCATTATATACTTTCACTGTGGCATATCCAATGCCCGATTTGCCGTCTTTCTCGCATATACGGCCTTTCAATTTAAATCCGCTGTCCTGTGCATAAATGCAGCCGAAAGCCTGCATGGAAACAAGCACTGCCAACAGCAGCTTACTGATAAAAATATTGCCTTTCATGGTCGATAAGTTTTAACTGATAAACTTTTATACATCGACGCCATAATTACTGTTTCGCATTACTCAAAAACACTTTCTTATCCCATATTGCTATCTTTTTAAGTTTTTGTATTCCACAGCACCTGCATCAGGCAACAAAGCCAATGCTGCTTAATGTGGTGCTTTCTGCACAGAGGCTTATGGTTATCACCTCTACAAAACGATGAACATCACTGGTAGGCTGATCCGGTGTTGGCCACATTTTGTCATATATGCCGGTTTTTCATTTTATTACATTTAAGCCAAGTAGCTTTTTACAAAGATAAGCATTTTTTCTAAAGCCGCCAACAATAAACTTTAATTTTTGACACAGAAACACGTTTTTTTGATAACGGATATAAAACACGCGCAAAAGTATAAACAACGGCATTATCTGCGGCACCATGACGAGGTGCATAAACATAATATAATATAAATAAAAATCAGAATCCGTGGAGGTCAAAAGGGCTTTGACTTTAAAAAGGACAAAAATCTGAAAGGGAAATGGGCTGTTTTACTTAACATCCAGCATAATTCTCAATTAATTAAGCACGGATGTTAAGCAAAACAATGCATATATGTTTCAAATCATTAACCTATCGTTTACGACCCGTAAATGGGCCACTTTTGATGCAAAAGTGGCCGAGTTTTTTATCGCAAACGAATGACTTATAACAGCTAAAACGCCGTTCGCCCCGTTTCATGCCTTACCATGCCGAAATAAAGCCATGCACGGAGCGGCATGAAACGGGCTATGAGGAGCTGCTAATTCAGCACATAGCATCAACTAAAACGTATGGCACAAAAAATTGGCGGGCAATACCCGTGCCGGATACTGCCCGCCAACAATGCTGACGCAGAAGTCAGAAAAACGTGTTCTCTGAATTATTCTGCCAATATTTATCTAACCTGCACCACGAGATACTTGCTTGTGCTCCAGAATATCTGCGGATTTGTTATGCGCAGCACATACTGGTCTTTAGAGTCGCGCTCAAGCTTGTAGCTGCTTGACGGGTGCATCGTAAGGAGTTTTGCAGATTTAGAATACAGCTTCAGCTCCTTGAAGTTTCTGATGTCTATCTTTGTGAAGTAGCTCTTGTTGAAGTTGCCCTGCAGCACCTTGCCGTTAACCAGGATCTGCTGTTCCTTCAGCTCCTTCTTTGTTCCGAACACATACCATGCCGTGTTGAGCTGCTTGTCCTGATTGCTTATTGTCTGCGACTTCTGCTCGCTCTCACCCTTCAGGTTGCTTACATCCTTGTTGAGCGAGTTGATTGTCATGTCGAGCTCCTCGATATGTATGTCCTTTGCCTCGAGCTGTGCGCGGAGATCTTTCAGCTGGTGGTCTTTGTCCTCAAGCTGCTTAACCAGATTCTCTATTGTGCGCTTCATTTCCTCACCCTTCACAGAGCTCTCGCTGACCTGCTTGCGCAGCTTCTCTATCAGCTCGCGGTTCTGTGCCAGGCGCTGCTGTATGAACTGGATGTTCTCGCGTATGCGCTGCTTCTTGTCGGCACCCTCGCCGTCCTTGGCCACGCTCACCCTGTTTTCAGCCTCGTTAATCAGACGGAAGCCCTCATCAATATCGTTCAGGATTCCCATCATGTCGTTTATCTCATTGTCCTTCTGCTCTATGATCTTCTGTAAAGAGTCTGTTTGGCTTACCTGAGGCAGATTAGAACCTGTTTTCTCGTTGTTACATGCGACCAAAGCCATAAAACATGCCGCGAAAAATAATACCTTTTTCATAATGCTATTAATTATTAGGTTTCCTTTCTTTAACGTTCTTGCCGGCCACCACGATGACAAACTCGCCGCGCGGCTCGGTTTCCTTGAAATGGGCTATAAGCTCAGCCAGTGTGCCGCGCACGCTCTCTTCGTGTATCTTGGATATCTCGCGGCAGGCGCTTGCCCTGCGGTCTTCGCCAAAATATTCGGCAAACTGCTCGAGAGTCTTCAGCACTCTGTAGGGCGACTCATAGAATATCATCGTGCGGGTCTCTTCGCGCAGACTGTCAAGCCTGGTTGCGCGCCCCTTCTTCTGAGGCAGGAAGCCTTCGAAACAGAATCTGTCGCAAGGCAGTCCCGATGACACCAGAGCCGGCACAAAAGCCGTGGCGCCGGGAAGACACTGCACCGTTACACCTGCACTGACAGCCTCTCTCACCAGGAAGAATCCCGGATCGCTTATGCCGGGAGTGCCGGCATCGCTTATCAGAGCCACCGTGGCTCCGGCCTTAAGCCGCTCCACTATCGACGCCGACGTGCCGTGCTCATTAAACTTGTGGTGGGCATAGAGCTGGTTCTTTATCTCAAAATGCTTGAGAAGTATGCCCGACGTGCGGGTGTCCTCAGCCAAAACCAGGTCGGCCTCCTTCAAGATGCGTATGGCCCTGAGCGTCATATCTTCCATATTTCCCACCGGTGTGGGTACTATATATAACAAGCCCATAATTCGCCACAAATATAAGTTAAATAATCCATGAGTGCAAAAAAACGCTATATTTCTTTGCAATTTTTAAAACGTCTTTGTAATTTTGCGCCATAATGAACAACAATCTGGCAGGCGAGGCACACCGCCCTGGAAGAATAGAAGTTGTGTGCGGATCGATGTTCTCGGGCAAGACCGAAGAACTTATAAGAAGGCTTAAACGCGCCGAGTTTGCAAAGCAGAGAGTGGAGATTTTCAAGCCCGCCCTCGACACGCGATATTCTGAGATTGAGGTGGTCAGCCACGACCGCAACTCCATAATGAGCACGCCGGTCGACTCGTCGTCGTCGATATTGCTGCTGTCGTCAGACATCGACGTGGTGGGCATAGACGAGGCGCAGTTTTTCGACGACGGACTCGTGGCCGTATGCAACGAACTTGCCAACAAGGGCATACGCGTCATCGTTGCGGGGCTCGACATGGACTTCAAGGGCGTGCCCTTCGGCCCCATACCCGCCCTGTGCGCCATTGCCGACGAAGTGACTAAGGTGCATGCCATCTGCGTAAGATGCGGCGCGCTGGCCTACGTCAGCCACCGTCTCGTGAACAACGAGAAGCGCGTGATGCTCGGCGAGCAGGCCGAATATGAGCCGCTCTGCCGCGAATGTTACCGCAAGGCGCTTGAGGAAGACAAAAACAAGGACAAAACACATTGACACGATAAAATATGCTTGAAGAGAAAATCACTTTCGACAAATTCATACGCTGGATGCTCATAGCCCTGCTTGTCGGCGCCGTGCTGTTCATAACCAACTATCTGAGCAACGTGCTGCTGCCGTTCTTCGTGGCATGGCTGCTGGCCTATCTGCTCTACCCCATCGTAAAGTTTGTCCAGTACAAGATGCACGTGCCCACAAGGGCGCTGTCCATCATCGTCGCGCTGATTTTCGTCATTGCCGTCATCGGGGGGATATTCTATCTCATAGTTCCGCCGATGATCGAACAGTTCGACAAGCTGGGCGATGTGCTCTCGCGCTATCTGCACAAGACGACGCACATAAACAACTTTCCCAGCACCATAAGGCAATGGATTGAGGACAACCGCCACGAGATACACCAGTTCTTCAAGCAGAAAGACGTAACAGAGGCCATCAGGAGTGCCATGCCAAAGCTATTCAGCGTGCTCGGACAGACGGCCAACATCATCATAAGTGTGGTGGCATCGCTCATAACGCTCATGTACATGTTCTTCATCCTGCTCGACTATGAGGCGCTCACCACCAAATGGATAAAGATATTCCCGCAGAAGGTGCGTCCGTTCTGGCAGGAGCTGATGGGCGACGTGGAGCGCGAGCTCAACAACTACATACGCGGCCAGTCGCTCGTGTCGCTCTGCATGGGCATCATGTTCTGCATAGGCTTCACCATAATAGACTTTCCCATGGCCATAGGCCTCGGCATAATGATAGGCATAATGAACCTTGTGCCCTATCTGCACACCTTCGCGCTCATCCCAACGGTGTTCCTTGCCCTGCTCAAGGCTGCCGACACAGGCCAGAACTTCTGGATAATACTGGCAGGAGCCGTGGCCGTGTTCTGCATCGTACAGATAATAAGCGACATGGTGGTAACGCCAAAAATAATGGGCAAGGCCATGGGCCTCAACCCTGCCATACTGCTGCTGTCGCTCTCCGTATGGGGCACCCTGCTGGGCTTCATCGGCCTCATCATCGCCCTGCCTCTCACCACCATCCTCATAGCCTATTATCAGCGATACATCACCAAAGAAGGCCATGAAAAGGTGCAAAACGAAGAAAAACCAAAAAAAATTGAAAAATAATTTGGTAGTTTAAGAAAAAAGCCGTACCTTTGCACTCGCTTTACAAAACGAATGGATAAGATGATCCGTTAGCTCAGCTGGTAGAGCACAACACTTTTAATGTTGGGGTCTTGGGTTCGAGCCCCAAACGGATCACAGAGGAGTACCAAACGGTACTCCTTTTTTATTGCATATACTCCATCGTCTAATCGTGCAGAAAAACCTACGATGCAGCTAAGCCAAAACAACAGAAAAGCAACTGACTTTTTTACACAGCGCGCCGGCATACCTTCAAGGCAAGTCTCAAAAAAAATCATTAAGCATAATGCAGTTCAACCGTCAACTTTATCAGCATGAGCAACTCTGACGCGGCATGGATATGTCCCAATGACATAACCTCAGCACGCATGGCCGGCACAGGCTCCCCTATGCAGCATGCCCACACGGAGCATTTCTGCGCCTTCTGACGGCCTTTCCGTCAGGCAACGGCATATCAGTCACATAAGCCTTATGCAGGCCCTTAAACGCGAATCTGCCATCAGCCCGCAGATAGCGTTATCTGTTTTGTGCGTCCATGCTTTCAGCCCGTCGTCTTGTTTACATTGCCGTTTAATCATGTTCTCGGCATGCCGCATCAGAATCATGGCGGACAGATGAAACTTCCGAAAACAAAAAATCCCATTCACTGCCAAAAAGACAGCAAATGGGATTGAACACAAAACTTTCAATTAGAAAACGAGGATGTGTACGAAGAGGGGCTATAGAAACAGACAAACTCATACCAGACTTGACGCTGTATGCCCGAAAACACATTCAGGCAGCAGAGCAAATCCGACTGCAATAAAATGAGCTAACCAGCCCTGACTCCTTGCCACACCCTCGCGCCACTGCGTTGCTGACGCAGGTACGCATCGCAACAAGTCAGACAGATATATTTACTTTGTCTTGGTGATTACGGCACGGCTCATGCGCGGGTCGTCATAGAACATATTGTCCACACCGCCCTTATAGTCAATCTGGAGCTGTGACTTGTTAACACCAAACTCTTTTACCAGGCAGTTATATACAGCCTCAGCACGCTTCTTGCTCAGACGCTCGTTGCCGGCCTTGGTTCCGGTTCCGGCATCAGCATATCCGGTGATGGTGTAAACCGTTGAAGGATCGCCCTGCTTGATTACCTCTGCAAGCATGCCGAGGTTTACGCGAGCCTGATTAGACAAGGTGCTCTTGCCTATCGGGAACACGATGAGGTTGGCAGATGTTATCTGCTTAACTATGGTCTCAGCCTTCTCCTTGTCGTTCTGGTTGAGAGCTTCCTGCAGACGTGCGTTCTCCTCGCTCATGCGGTTGAGCTGTTCGCGCATGGCGTTGATTTCGTCGTTGTTATACACAGTGCGTGTAACGACCTTGCTGCGCTCCCAGCCGCGCGGCTTAAACTTATAGGTAAGACCAACTGCAACGGTGAGCATGCCCTCACTGCTACGTCCACCAATCTCACCGTCAAATTCATCGTTAACCAGCGTTCCGCGCAGGTCAAGGTTGAGGTCCAGAGCTGAACACAGACGGAAGGTGTTAAGAAGACCGAAGTGTGCTGATATGTCTGTGGCTGACGGTTCTTCTGACACGTGCATCACGCCGAGACCTCCGTAAGCGCTGAGGTTATACAGGCGCTTCTCATTGTAGCCACATATCATGTTAGAGAGATTGAACAGCACATCAGCATGGAAGTTGAAGTAATTAAACTTCTGCTTCTCCAGCCAATAGCCGTTACCTCCCTTTCCGGGCACATCCTCACCGGTGCTGTGAGCCAAAGATCCCTTCTGTGTGGCACCCTTAACCGAAAGGCCGCTATACATAAGCCTTACGCCTATGCTCGGCGAAAACCACTTGCCAACAGCTACATCTAGAGCCGGCGAAATTCTGTCGCCAAACGAAGCCTGACGGTCATGATCGCCAAAATAAACCTGTCCACCAGCGCCAACACTGACAAACCAGTTGCTCCAGAAGCTATTAGTCTCAACATTGTATTTATCTGAGCTGTATTCCACATATTCTGTAGTACCAGCCTTCTGGTCAGTCTGAGCAAAGACTGAACCCGCAGCCAACAAAGCTAAAGCTGCAACAAATGTTTTCTTAATCATAATATGTCTTTTTTGTTAATTTTACAAATTCTATTACATATAGTAACAGACAACATTCTGTTTATATTTTCCTGTTTACTTTTTATAGGAGTATTCAAAACTTACTACAACTGGGAAATGATCGGCATAACCGTTCACTTTCGTATAGCTGACATTCTGATCAGATAAGATATTGCCATTAGCATCTTCTATTGTCACTCCCGAGAAAGAAACCTGTTCTGTACTCTTTGAGAAATGTTCCACATCATTCATGCAACTTACGGCTTTCAACTGTATGGCTGCTTCCGGTACGTTGATATACCACATTTTGTCTACTACCTCACCACGCTGGTCGTCCGCACACAAGATATCGTTCTCTACATCTCCTGCATACTTAGAACGAATCATCAGCGATTTGGTGTTCCATGTAGGATATACACCTCCACGATGGAATTCCACCCATGGGTCAACAATCTGCAAGCCCTCATTTGTAACCGGGTCTATCAGATTTGTCACAATCTGGTGACGGGTATAACGCATGTTGGTGTCACCCATGATAATAGCTGGGCGTTTGTTTTCTTTCGCCTTTGCAACCACATAGTCGCGCAACTGACGCAACTGCGAAAGTTGAGCTTTCACCCATTCATTATCTTCTTCAGTGTTACCCTCACCTTCATAAGTGTTCATATGAGTGATGTAGACATCCACTGTCACACCTTCGGCTACAGTAACTTCATAATGACGGAAGCCTTTTGCTATTAGTTCATTTGCACCTCCTGTAATGTCGCCTTTGGCATCGTTATACGCAACCATAGTTTCGCCAGTGGCTGTGACACCGTCTTTCTTCCAGAAAAAGCCAAGTCCGTCCGTGTTATTTTGTCCAAAAATATTAGACACAGAACCACGATAAGTACCAACGTTATAATTGGTCATGGCACCGGCAAGTTCATCGTGATAAGTGAAATCCTCGCTGACGGCTATAACATCATAACCAATACTGTTCATGATGTTACCGATAGTCTTTGTTCCGTCTGAACCGGGACCACCAGAATTAATAATACTAGGCAGTCCGTCCACATTCAGTGCTGCACAGGTAAATTTACCTTGTACGGCATTTCCATCCTTGTCATACACCTTGAGGGTTTCATACTTGTCTAGAACCACCGGAAAGGTGTAAATCTGTTCAGATGAAAAATTCGTCAGACTGTTTGCAGTGAACTCCGCTTTGTAATTTTCTGTGGATACGGTGATCGTGAAGAGGTCGCCAGACCGGATAACAGGAAAAAGACTCATATAGCAAGTAAATGCCTGCTCTAGACTTGGAGAATTTGTATTCCAAGTGAGCGTAACGGAATTTTTCCCTGCATCCGTCAGTTTCCAACTACCGTCCTCCGCATTGAATGTAAAGTTACCGGCAATAGGAACACCAGCTTCTCCACGATTTACACTTATCGTGATACTCTTCAGCGTTTCACCCTTCAGGGGGGTGTCTGAAGCATCAATGTTAATGCGTGCCATTGAGAAGAGATGCTTGAATTCAAACTCATAACTGCCATCCCCAGCCGGTGTAGTAGCACTGCCTATTTTATAGTCGCCATGCAAAGCGCCATCATCCATATTATGCTCTGAAGGCAGGTCACCCACAAGCGAATGAATGTCATTGGATGCATTAGCTTCATTGTATGGATAATAGGCATAAACCGGTTTGTCGAAAGCCGTAGTACCGAAAGCAGCAAAAGATGCCGTAGCTGCAGTACCTTGCCCTACCTTGGCATAACGTTTCTGAGAAGTGCCTGATGCATCGAACACGCCTATTTCGTCGCCGTCAGTCCATACAATGCCAACAGCATTCGACCCGTCTACAGCATTGCCCATGGCAGTACGTGTAGTAGCAGGCTGTGCTATACGGGCTACAATCTGGCCTTTGCCTTCTTCACCATAACCCAATACATCATTTGAACAAGAGTACAGTATTTGTGCTGCCAACAATACGGCAGCCATACCAAAATATTTACGCATAGAGATAGATTTCTTTTTCTTTAAAATGATTTTCTACGAAAGGACAGACATAAGCCTGCCCTCCGTAAAAAATAGTTGTGATTATCTGCATCTGGTCCAACCAATGGCATTTGTATTATTGTCCTTCATACCTGAGCTGTAGCCCGGAGCGGCAGTATGTACTGTTTTATTTCCTGTACTGCCGTCAATAAAAGTTCCGTCAACAGGCGAACGGTGCGGGTCGTAAGCCTTACGGTACTTGTTGTTCATCTCTAGGATATTCTGAATCAAACTTGTGTTGTTAAGAATTTCAGAATAGTCGTTTTCAACATCGTTGAAATATACAATTCCAATTGGATAGTAGCCTTCAGTGTCCATTGCAGCAACCTTACCTGCCATATAATCTAGGAAGTAACTCCTGACGGGGTCATTTCTATCACCGTCTACATATCCACCCAAACCTATGTACATCCAAGTATCATGAGCATAATTGACCATGTCGCTGTAATTTTGCTTTGATTGATTTAAAATATTATCCACTTTATTTTTGCGTTCAAGAAGTGTAGGTTCATATCCACGACCTGAATCATCTCTACCATTTGTTGTCGTTTGATCTTCCACTGTCAATTGAGCATGAGTAGCCAAAACCTTTATTCCAGTGGCTCCATTCTGAGTATCCCAATAATTCAGATTTCTTGTTAAATAAGGATTATTTTTGAACTCATCTTTGTCAAGTTCCATTCTTACATTCATGTAAAGGCACCTGCTGTCATTGATAGTAGCGCTGGTATAAGTATTTACAATAACAATAACCTTACCCAATACATCTCCAACGACACTGGTTGGTGTCAAGGTGCTTCCATCTACTATTTTATCCCTGAATTCATCCGAATTACATATCTCGCTGATTTTGTGAATCCATACTTTATTTGTACCATCTGAATTTGTACCATATACATAGTTAGCACTACCTTGCGCAAAGGTACATACCACAACCATATATTCGTCCGATTTTACATTACTAACAATTTGTCTTAAAGCTTCTTCAAAAGTAGGGGCACCAGATAGATACCCCATGTATCTATCTCCATCATCACCAGTTGAATTTCCACCGTTAGCAATAGCTAATTCAGGTTCACTCCATCCAATCAAACTTGTTTTTTTCCATCTTGTATCCAAATGAAAAGCACGGACACCTTTATTATATTGTTGCTGAATAGCCAGTGTTTGATAGTCAGAATTCAGTGAGTTCCATGAGCCAGGAATAGATATTTCTGACAAATATACATTACGTTGAATATTAGTCATCCAGTTGGCAGGATTCCAAGCTCCACCTTCTTCCAAAGCCGGCAAAGCAGGAAGATAATGTACCTTACCCGGAACAAGTGTAGAATTTCCACTTTGGGCACCCAAAGATTTCTTAAAGATGTGTCCATCAGTGGTTGCTATTTCCATATACCATCCTTCGCCAATTGTCATTTCTTGTGAAATCAAAAGGAAAGCACATAATTCAGCACTTTCATTTGGTTTCAGGGTCAGATATTCTTTAGTCTCAGGATCAGCAACATTCATGGTCACATAACGACGGCCATTCACAGGTGTAAGAACCGGCTTTCCTGTGCCCGAAAAATCCAAAGAGAAAGAACCATCTATCACTGTATTCTCAGGAGCGTAAATTCGAATATACATAACTCCCACCTCACCAGTTGAAGGACCGGTTAAAGTGAAACGAATGGCCGTAGAAAGCGGACTGTATTTCAAATTCACCGGATCTCCGGCATTTGCAACTGAACTGGCATACATAAAGCAAGCTTCCATATCCGGATTTACTTTTATCTTTGTGCTGCCATCTGTTGTTTCTTGCCCAACAATGTTGTTATCCTGCTGAGCCGGCATCGTCACGGTCATAGTTTTATAATCATTGTTAAGTTCTGCATGAGATGCCGGATAGAAAGAGTAGAAATTACCTGTCAGGTTATCACCCCAACGTACACCTATATCCCCTGTCTTGTCAAGACTTGTTGCATAGTTTTGCGTGGTATTATCACCCACATTCACTTTATAGGTTGCAGAGCCTACGCCTCCCCCCGTTGCACACTCAGGAGAACAGACAATGACCTCATCTCCATTCTGCCAATAAATTGGGAAAGCATCATTGGCTTTGTCCCCATAAATTGTACGGGTTTTACCTTGTTCGAGCGTAGCCCCAAACTGAACGTCCTGCCCCGGTGTAGGCTGAATATCTGCCAACTCCTCGGTCTGGCAACCACAAGCCAGGAGTGCAATGGCAGATAGTATTAAATACTTCTTAGTTTTCATACGCATATACTTTTTAAATTGTTATCGACATCATTACTTATCCCAATCTTGATCAGCGAAACCATAATCAAAACCAGTATTTACTTCATGTTCTTCAATTTGTCCTGTGCCGGCATCATTAGGGTTTTGTATATCTGCCGAAGCCGACATAAACCCGTTTTCCAGGTTTACCTGAGTCTTCCGGGTTGACGGAGACTCATACTTTTCTTTCTGTTCTTTTTTCATTGCAATAAAATTTTTAATAATTAAACTATAGTTTTAAGATCTCATTTTTTTCTTTTTTCCATGCTTGCCGTAACCATAACCGTAGCCATAGCCATAACCGTATCCGTAACCATAGCCATAACCGCGACGGTCAGGATCTACGCCGTTGAGCACCAAGGCCATGTTCTTGAGCTTCTTGTCCTCATAGAGAGCCTCGATGTCAGGAAGCTGTCTGCGGTCGAGTTTGCCGGCACGCACAACAAAGATTGTCAGGTCGGCTATACGGTTGACGATGCTTGCGTCGGCAATGATGCCCATAGGCACGTTGTCGGCAATGATTATGTCATAACGCTTACGCAGCTCTGCCATCATCTGGTCGAGACGCTCGTCCATAAGCAGCTCGGCAGGGTTTGGAGCAATTTCGCCTGAAGGAATAAGGTCGAAAGAGTCTTGATGGCGTATGATGTCGTCCAACGCCACTGTCGGGTCAGCCAGATAATTGGTAACACCATTACGATGGTCACCAAAATGGCAGCTCAGCGTGGCCTTACGTATATCGAGGTCGACCATCACCACCTTTTTCTTTGCAAAGACAAAACTCATGGCAAGGTTACAAGAGATGAACGTCTTGCCGGCACCTTCGTTAAACGAGGTAAAGGTGATGACCTGAGTCGGGTGGTCTTTCTTCGACATGAACGACATATTGGTACGCAAAATGCGGAAAGCTTCTGACACGACGCTGTCGTCATCGGGCTTTATCAGCTGATAACCGTGCTGACTGCGGTCTGTCTCCTTGTCCATCGGTATCTCACCGAGGAAAGGCACGCTAATAACCTTTTCAACATCCTTACGTCCGTGAACGCGTGTGTCCATAAAGAGCACGAGCAGGCAGCCTACGCCGGGAAGGGCTATACCGACGAGCAGTCCAAGCAGGATGATGCGGTTGCGCTGCGGAGCTATAGGCGCGCCGCTGCCGTCGGCGCTGTCGATGACGCGCGCATTGTTGTCGGCCATAGCCTGAGAGAGAGCATTCTCCTCGCGCTTGTTCAGCAAGAACAGATACAGGGCTTCCTTGATTTTCTGCTGACGCTCGATAGAAAGGATCTGACGTTCCTTACGCGGAATAGACGTTACGCGGTTCTGTGCCCTCATCTCGCGGTTTTGGGCATCGTTGCGTTTCACGTTCAGGCTTACAATCATATTGTCAACGGCACGTATGATGTTCTGCTTCATCGCACGCAACGAGTTGTTCAGCTCCTGCACCACCGGGTTGTTCTCGCTGCTGTCGTCTATAAGCCTGTCGCGCTTAAGTTTAGTGTTATTATATAAGCTTATCTGATTTTCGATATTCATGTCTCCGATACCGGTGTTAGCCGGGATGAGGTCGGTTTCCTTGGTAGGATTGGTCAGATAGTCCTTGATAAAGTGAGCAAGACGCAACTGCGTTTCAAGTTCCAGAGCATCGGCATTGTATTTCTGCGACTCGTTCATATACATATTTGCCGAAGACGAGATGTCAACAACCTGGTTGCGCTGCTTGTACGACTCGAGGCTTGACTCAACGTTGCCGAGTTCGTTCTCGATGATGATCAGACGCTCACTGATAAAGTTGGCGGTGTTTACAGCCACCTGGTTTTTGTCCTTGATTGCCTCTTCATTGTAAACCGTGATAAGCATGTTCAGCACATCCTCTGCACGTGTGGCCGAATTGTCCTTCAGCGAGAGTGTGAGTATAGACGATTCTTCATCTTCCTGCTGAATGCCGAACACAGACCTGTAATAGTTTACGACAGAGTTGAGCGGACGCTTGTGCACATGGATTGGCTGGTCTATCCACGAAGCATTATAATAGTTGGTGCGGGTTGCCACTACGCGAACGCCCTTTGCCAGCGTCACAGTGTCGTTCATGTGAAGAGTGTAGCTCGGCTTGGCGTCAAATCCGGATATATCAGACAGCACGACGGTGTTTCTGTCCTTTGGCGTCATCACAAGACTGATGCTATGCTCCGGCATGACATCAAGGAAGCGCACAAGCATAGGCGACTGCGTGTAGAGCTCGTTGGTACGGAGCCCGTCGTCAATCTGATAGCTGACATCAGCATGCACACGTTTTACCACCTCCTGCATCAGCCGCTTGGAGCGGAACTGAAGAATCTCATTGGCCACGTTGGTCTTGTTGATGATATTATCAAAGCGGTCCAATCCTGACGTTGCTGTCTTGTTTGAAGGGTCTTTGATAATAATTGTAGCCGAACGGAAATATACAAAAGGCGCACGGGCATACTTATACCATGCGATCCCGACGCATACAACAATGGAAACCAAGAACCATTTCCACTTTGAGGCTAAGTAAACGAACAGGTCAACCAAATTGACGCTCTGCTCGTTCTTGGGAGAATTATTAGTTTGCATAAAACTTAATTAGATGATGTTTTTTTACTTAATAGCCCATAAGATTGAACAAACTGCCGTAATTGCAGAAAGTATGGTTGTACCGATCTGCCAGCCGCGGTCTTCAGTGTCCTTCTTGCGGTACTTAGGCTCTACATATACGATATCATTCTGCTGAAGATAAAAACAGGGTGACTCAAAGATGTCCTTGCTTGTAAGGTCGTGCATGAACATCTGCCTGTCGCCGTTGACTTCTCTGATGACAGCCACGCGATTGGTCTGCGCCTTGGCGGTAAGGTCGCCGGCATTAGCTATTGCCTCAATAAGCGTAACACGGTCGCCGTTGGCTGTGAATGTGCCGTTGTGTCCTACGGCACCCAATACCGTGTACTTGAAATTGAGAAACTCTATCGACACGATAGGATCACTGATGTAGTTTCCGGCAATAATTTTGTCTCTTATCAGCTGCTTGGCTGCATTGACCGTCATGCCGGATACATGTATCTTGCCAAGGATGGGGAAATCAATGTTGCCGTCGACATCCACACGATAGCCCATCTGCTTGGCCCCGCCTGAAGCTGCGGCAGAAACATTACCGTCTGTTCCCACCTGAACAGCTCCGCCGTTGATGTTGAAAGGAATTGCCAACTCAGGATTTTTACTGCTGACTGTTATACTAAGCCTGTCATCATCATGGATAACGGCTTCATACTTTGTCTCAATGGGATATTTTGTACCCATCTGCATGTCTTGCAGGTAAACGAAACTTTTTCGTGACGCACAAGACGTAAGAATCAATACGGCAAGCAAACTTGCCCATAAAAAGTTTTTGCTCATTTTTTTATTTGATTTATCTGTTTTTATTGTTTTCTTGTAAGTTCTCTATTACACATTAGTGCTGCATCTTTGTCAGGAAGACAGTCAAGAGTACCAACCGTTACGCTCCCGGCCAATACGGTCAACGTGTCATACAGGCTGTTGCGTAGGTGCTCGTCTCTGGCAATAAAAGAGCAGCCGGGATAAAGTGCTACAAAGGCATCGGCTCCTTCCTGCAGCTGAAACGAATTTTCAGGTGCCTGATTCAAGCGCACCATACCGCCCACGGGGAAAGAAACATTTTTATAGCATGCCGTCTTGCCGCTCCACGGAGAGCCGTAGGCATATGCCTTACCGTTCAGAATCCTTATAGTAGGATTGTCGTCGTTCAACAGTTCCGTGCCAGGTATGTTCTCAATCCAAAGAGCCGAATGTGTGCTCTTGCCTGTTCCACTTTTTCCCAAGAACAAATATGCCTGTCCGTTACAGAAGACAGCCGAGGCATGTATCGAAACGGCATCGTGGCGCAATATAGCCTGAGCGTATGCCACACGGATAAGAGACGAGAGAGCGTTTCCGGCATTAACGTCATCCCACTGTATGTGTGCCTCTACTGATGAAAAATCAGACTTGGCAAACATTCTGTGCAAATAACCGTTATTGATGATTTCTATATAATAGCCGTCTGACAAGGCGTATAGAACAAGGTGCCCCATGTCATTGTCGGTCTCGTCAATCAGCTCCTTTGTCTCTGAACAAGGCAGCTGGCTCAGAGGCACGGCAAAGAACCGGAACAAAGGCTCTTCAGCACCAATACTTGTCTCATAAAAAGGAAAGAATGACGGGAGGAGCTCTTCAATATCACACGCCCCTGGCAAGGAGACGGAAAAAGGAAAGCCTGCCACCCGGAAATAATAAGTAGCTGTCATTTAAATTGTCCCTTCAACAGTTGAACGAAATACCAAAAAGTTTCCTTTGGTGCATAGTATGAAGCAAAATGCATATTACGCATGAATGAACGTATTGTATTTAATTTGCGCCTGTAAGCAACAGATTCGGAAACAAGCATACTGTCATACTGGCCAAAATTACCTCCACGCCATACGATCTCAGCAAGAGGAGCTGCCGACGGCGCTGTGTATTCATAAGGTAGACAGTCTTTAGGAAGGCCAAGATAATCCATCAGGAAAGTATGCAACAGCGGGCACCATCTGTGGAGTCCTATTTTCTTGCATACCGCCTTCATCTCTTCTGAATCTATTTCTCCATGCAGCTTGTAGCATGAGCGAGCCATGTCGCACATCTGCCTGAGCCCGATACCGCGGCTTACAGAATGCTTCAAGATATGCAGGCTTTGCAACAATATATCCAAAAATGGAGACGGCGTTGTTACTATGACCGACGGATATGTTGACAATGCTGTATGCCGGTATCCTTTTTGACCTTCTAACTTGCGAACAAAACCTTGCAGAAAAGGATTATATAAATCAAACAAGCGGCTATGATGCTCTATGTCAACACCTTGCCATCTGTATGATATGCCCTCATCTGCCTGTTTCGTAAATGTTATATTGTTTTTTCGCAAGAAGTCCAAGGCATCGTACCATGCCTTCTTATTATTGAAATACAGGTCGATATCACCACATACCCTCAACAGCGGACTCTCGTAATAATTGGCCACGCCTTGTCCTTTTTGCAATATAGGATTAAGGCCTTTCTCATGAAATATGTTATAAAGCTGGCCAAGTACGCCATTCATTCTTTTATTTCGGCGCTCAACGGCATCAGTCTCTGCCATCCATCTCACAAGAAGAGACTGCGGCGGAATTTGACTGTCAGGCAAATGCGAAACTCCCTGAAATGCAAGTCCCGTTACAGTGTGCTGCATGGCAAGGCGAAACACATCGTTCCAATCTTCTTCTGTAAGATTTAACCTCGTATTGTGTTCCTCCCGGTCGCCCCACAGCCCCAGTCTAACAAGCAAGAGCAGCACGTTTCGCAGCTTTTCTTGTCGGGCGCCGTCCTGTTTTATCTCCATTCAAATATAAAATTCAAAGCAACAGACCAAAAGACTTCCACTCGGCCATCTGCCGTTCTATGTCATTAATTGCCACTTCTTTGTCTATCTCAAAATTCTCGCATAAATAATCAGCCAACATATCCGGAGTGGTGCCGCCTTTCTCCACTTGCTGCCACAAAAGCGCAGCCGTATGGTTCAAGCTGTAGACATCGCTCATGTTTGCATTTTCTTCATTAGCCTCAACAATCATATACTGATTGCCAACTTTCCTAAGTTTAACCCCTGCTTTAGGGTTCAATACCATTTTATTCATTACATTAATATATTTAGAATTTCTTTCCAGAGATTATCGATGACACTGTAAGTATGATTATCTTTAAATCCAGCCATAATGAACGTTCACGCAGATACTTAAGATCCATTCTGAGCCGCTCAAGCATCTTTTCCATCGTATCTGTATATCCATTGTATAATGTAGCCGGAGAGAAAAGTCCCGGCCTTAGCTGATAGAGTAGTTCGTAGTCAGGGTTGATAGCCCTTATCTGGTCGACAAAGTATTTACGCTCCGGACGCGGCCCCACAAAACTCATGTCTCCTTTTAGGACATTCCACAACTGGGGGAGTTCGTCTAAATGATGTACACGCAAGAAGTTGCCGACCTTCGTAAGTCTCATGTCGTTTTTCTGGCATAAGGCAGGCTTTCCGTCTGCCTCAGACATGACGTTCATTGAGCGAAACTTATACAACGTGAACGGCAAGCCTCCATATCCGACACGTTCCTGTTTAAAAATAGCCGGACCGCCATCTTCACGTTTTATAAAGAAATATATTATCAAAAAAGCAGGCGATGTAACTATCAAGCCTCCAAGACTGCATATTACATCAAAAATACGTTTTAACATACATGCCCCAAGTGACATTTTCTTGTGCTGACAATTATTTTTATCATTCATGTTTATTAGTTTTTCAGTTATTGTTTAGTTTCTTTCATTAATCCGTCGTAAAGTTCTTTGCATTTAGCTATCATTTTCTCTTTAGTAAATAGCTTTTGGTATCTGTTTAAGGCTCCTTCTGAGTATCTGTCATAAGCGGCACCATTTTCGGCAATGGCCTCAATAGCCTTTGCCAAGGCATAAGCATCACCGGGAACGACATTGATGCCAGACTCTTCGTGTGCATTTACCCAAGACACTCCCGAATGAGGAATTTTTGTAGCAACAACAGGCTTTCCGCATGACATCGCCTCAATCTGCACAATGCCGAAAGCTTCTGTCTTCTGCACGCTGCTCAAGCAAAACACGTCGCAGGCTCCATAATATGAAGGCAGTTCCTCGTCGCTTACGTGTCCTAGCAGCTTGACTTTTCCACGCAAATGCATTGAGTTTATCTCTTCCTGCAACTTCTCGCGTAAAGCACCCGTACCGCCGATAAGTATCATGTAATTGTCTTTAAGATATTTTGTTGCCGCAATAAGGAATTCGTAGCCCTTATAGGTTACCAAACGTCCTAAAGAAAAAATAATCTTCTTTCCTTTATATCTGTCTTTTATCTTCCTTACACCGGCAGCATCCGGACACATAGGGTCGACGCCTATGGGCAGACACACTGTCTTGTGCTGCACTTTCCGTAAGAACGGAGATTCAGACAAATATACCGGTGACGTGCCGACAATCTTATCAGCCCTTCTTATCAGCCATTTTTGTAACGGAGAATATAATTTCAGCAATATCCTTTGTTTCTGAATATCGCTGTGCCAATGCAGTACGACCTTACCTTTATATCCAGACAACAGCAAAGCCAGGCAGGCCATCGGGTCAGGATGGTGCACATGTATAATATCATATTGGTCTTGTACTTTCTTTAACGCAAAAATCATTGCAGGAGAAATCATCGTGGCAGCAACCTTCGCCAACGTATGGCAACAGATGACTTTTGCATGCTCATTCACAGAAATAGTTCTACTTTCACCACTTGTGGCGGCACACATCATATCACAATACACATTCTGCTCCGACAATCCAGACATCAGGTCGTATGCGACTTTTTCAACACCACCACATATCGGGTAAAACTTACCCAACTGTAATACTCTAAAATTATTGTTAATCATATAAGTTTCTCTTTCGACATTTGCCGAAAAGCAGAATCAGCATCTGCTTAATTTAAGTTCAGTTAATTTGATTGGTAACAAACATACATCAAAGTAAATCACGATGACGACTAATCACTTCCGGATAATTACGCCGGATATAGCCTCCAAGACTATTATATGTCAAGCCCAGCCGTCTGGAAATAGATTTCAGACTCTCCGGCGTTGTTTCATACAGCTTCATCGCGACGAAATATTTTTCCTCACTCCTTCGGGATATTTTCTTTCCTGATGCAGAACACGTCATACCCTGTCTGGCTGCCAGCTCCGGCTCATGCTTATTCAAATATTCTCTGAATACATCCGGCCGGAAGCCAAATTCAACGGCAACCTTAGCTATCGGACGAGGATTTTGCCTGAGGCTCTCTATTGCGCCTTCATATTTCACAGCCACGGTCTTTAAACGTCTTTTCGCCTTACGCAAATCGATATTTTCATCTACATCGCCTGCAACGCCCAAACGTTCAAGAACCAAGTTCTTATGCCATTTATGCAAATAAGACCGGAAGCCTTCTGACGAAACGCCGGCATGCTTCGCAATGTCTTTCATGGTCATCGTCGTGTTTTTATATAAGTCTAAAGCCTCTGCATATTTCTTTTCCGTTGCAGGAGCAGGCTTATACATCCTTCCGTTGCCTGTCAGTTTGCCAAAAGTCTTGGTTGCCTCTGCCACTTTACGCCGCTGCCGTTTCTGCTTGAGAATGTCGCTATGATAAAATCTCATATGCTGACTGAAGCCGCTGAGCGAAACCTTGCACGCCTCGGCGATTTCCGACATTGTCATGTCTGTCTCTTTATACATTCTCACGGCCTCTGCGTATTGCTTGATACACTTCTTACGGGCGCCATGAGCTGTATTGTCATTTATTCCAAGCTGCTTGCGCACTTTCTCGCGCCACACTAATGTGTCATGATAATGTATACGCATAAAATTGGCCATCGCTGTTGCATCCAGACCATACTTGCGTGCAATTTGAGAAATGTTCAGATCAATAAATGTCAATGAATCACATGCAGCTACAGCATCCTTATACTTCATGTGGGCATTAATGTTCTGCTTTCCCGTCTCTATTATTTTCACATTCTGCAAACTGCTGTTATTCACAGATATTCCGTGGTGTCTAAAGACCAGTTCACGCCAGTAACGCCGCAGATAACTGCCTAATCCACCTACAGAAACATTACAGATTTCTGCTATTTCTTTCAAAGGTTTGTCCGTTTCGGCATATAGCTTCACTGCCTCCTCATATTTCTTATGTAAAGCCTGCCGGCGTTGGACAACCGACTTTTCCCTTTTTGTCAATGACACCAGGTCTTCTTGACAGTTTTTCAGTGTATTCATAGTAAATTATTTTTCACCGGTCACTCAAGAAAAGAGTTCAGTCGTTTCATCAGTTTACGCAAAATAAACTTCTGTCCGTTTTATCCAAAGTGCAGCAAGACATGCAATACAGACACCAAAAGGAAATAAAACGGAAAAAATAAATATCTGAATAAGCTGAAAAAACGGTATACTTAAACTCTTTAAACCGATCTGGTTTTTAAGTATTCATCAATTCCTCGTATAAACAAAAATAATCGGCATAGCGTTCTTCCTTCTTGAAATTCTGAAGGGCATATTGCCTGCATGATTTTTGATAAAAGTCTTTTCCACGCTGACAGATGGCACGCACAGCCTCAAGCAGTTCTTTCACATTCCCCTGTTCAACTATAAGTCCCGTAGAATCTGTTACAGCCTCAACGCTGCCTCCAGTACGATAAGTCACCACGGGCGTGCCACATGATATAGATTCTAAGTTCACCGTAGGATAATTATCCTGCCACGTGGGATTGACAAAGGCATCGGCAACTGAATACAACTGAGCAAGCTGATGAATATTTTCGGTCCTGCTTATTCCGATTATGTTCCGTGGAAGTTTCTTCTTTTCCTCTTCTTTCATTCCTACGAGCACAATAACCTCATCATCATTCAGCAGTTTGCTCAATTGCATAAAATCATCCAGCCCCTTCTCTCTGCTCCATATACTTGCCACACCTAAGAATATGCGTTTTCCTTTCAGTCCATATTTCTCAATAACCTCTTTGTCGGGACAGACATTAAAGATATCGGTATTTATGCCGTTATGAATCACCCGGAAACGATATTCACTCAGAAACGACTTTGACATCTCCGTCCTTATCCAGTCGGAAACAGGCACTATGACAAACTTGTCCCTGGGCATTGATGTGAAAGCAGCCTTTTTATCCTCAAAGTTTCGCTTACTTCTGTCAAATACAAGACTTGCAGGAAAATCCTTCCGCTGTGGACAATTTCCGCATCCAGTCTGCCACTTGTCGCATCCGGCATAAGAGTAATAATAACAATGCCCTGTGTAAAGCCAACAGTCGTGAACGGTCCACACAACAGGTTTGCCGCACTGCGACAGGTAATCGAACAAGACACGATAATTCAGGAAGTAGCCATGAATGTTGTGTATATGTATTATGTCTGGATTTATCTGGTCTATCTGTCTGACAAACTCATGAGTTGCGTGCGTTGAAGCCAGGCCATGCCTGTCAAACAAACGCGTCTGAACACCATGCCATAGAGTGCTGCATATACCGCCAACAGGAATAATCTCCGATTTGCAGGGTTTTATTCCGTCGCGTCCCTTGCCGTAAGCGATATAACTCTCCCACCCGTTCTGCAGGGCCAGTTCGCCTATTTCCTGCATTATGCGTCCCGTTGATGTTGAAACACGTAACACAGGATTTATCTGAAGTAGCTTTTTCATCTCTCAGTCAAAGAAGTAAACATGCTTATCCATTTATTCATTACCGTTTCTTCTGAATAAGCGGAAACAACATTTAGAGCGTTTTTCGATAGTCTCTTTCTATATTCCTGGTCAACCATAACCTTCATCATGGCATCTGCCAGTGCCTGAATGTCTCCGTTTCTGACCAGCAAACCGTTTTCACCATCCTTGATGATGTCCTTTGGACCGCACTTATAATCGAATGAGACTACAGGAAGCCCACAGGCCATAGCCTCTATCATCACCATCGGAAAGCCCTCATAGTTGGAGCTCATCACAAGCATCGAGCTACGCACATATTCATCGCCAATCTGTTTTGTCGGACGGTTTATTCTAATTGTGTCCTGCAGATTTCTTTCGTCTATCATTTGCTGCAGCATCTCCTGCCATTCTCCCTGACCGAAGATGTCGAGATGCCAGTAAGCAAAATAAGAGTTGCGCTGAACTATCTCCCACGCACGTATCAGTCTGTCAAAACCTTTCTGATAGTCAAGTCGGCCTACGGCAATTATCCTCTTCGCTGTTACATCCGAATAGCAGTCGCTCACATGCATTGCCGCATTAGGTATAACCTCTATGTTCGGCAGACAGCCCCAATAACCGCGGTCTTCGTTCGTCAGTACAACAAACTTGTCAAACCTTCTTACAATACGTTCATCCTGCCGTGTGCGCCATTTGTCTATCCATCCCAACAGTCCCTTTCGTCCGTATTGCAGACGGAAGAACTTGCAGTAATGCAGCTCAAGCACCTTCTTGCTGCCGTCCTTTATGTCGGGGATAAACGACGATTCCGACGGATATAGCGACACCACGATGTCTGCCTTCTCCCTTTTCAGCAGTTCCGCCAGCTTACGTTTATGTTCCTTTCTTTTGCGCAGATATCCTACTATCTTTCTCCATGCTCCCCTGTCGTTGTCATCCGAATAATTTATGTCCAGATCTGTCATCCTCACATTATCAGGAAACGGATAGAACGGCGGCCGCTGATGCTGGTCTGTAGTTACAATGGAAACATCCCATCCGCAAATCTGCGAGAGATACGTTACCTTGTTCAGCAGCACACGCTCCATTCCACCGGGGTTGTATGTTGAATGGGTGCAATATATGATTTTCATGATGTTATATTCATAATCTTCCTTAAGATATCTATTCGGAAATTCGTCTTATAATCTTAGCAGGATTACCTCCTGCAATACAATCGGCAGGTATACTTTTTGTTACAACTGAACCTGCAGCTATTATACTTCGTGCTCCTATTGTAACCCCTTTTAAAATAATACAATTTGTTCCAATAAAAACGTCATCTCCTATCACGATTGGAGCTGAAACGCCCCAATCTGTATATTGCCCACGACGAATAGAAAAGTCCGCATTGTGAGCATCAGTATCTATCAAAATACAATTACCACCAATCTTTACATAATTTCCTATAACAATTTTATTGTGAGCCCATAAAACAGTACTACTCATCCCCACATTGTCACCTATCTCAATTGATGCATGTTCTGTAGCATAAATCATTCCCCGTTTATTTGTACATAAAGCATTGATGCCCCAGCCTGACGAGAAATAAAGATTGTTTCCTATTTTTACATTAGCTGTCGGAAATAACGTTAGGTAAAGTTTTCCATGTATAACACAATGACATCCATGTTCTACACCATACATTTTAAGACGTAACAAATTATAATAAGAACTTAAACGATTTCTTATTCTTTTTGTAAATCTTATGATAGATCTAAAACTTTTCATTACATCACCATAATTTCTCAATACATTTATTAATAATTTTTAGTCATAATATATCATTTCATCTATTATCCAAGTTTTAAAAGATTAGGAAATATAGTCATATATCTCCATTGCCATGACACTTGAAAACTACTTGCTCGAAAGTCGTGACATGTCACCTTGCTTAGAAAAATACACCCACAATATTAATGCATTAAAGGAGTGAATACAATAGATGGTTTTCATGGCTCTACCATTTTTTTATCATCCACGCCCTCAAAAGTTGCTAAACACAAGAAAGGGGCAAATATTACAAATATATCTGTAGCAACTTTAACCCAAATACTGAAATTCAAAATGAGAATTGCAATAAATAGTATACTAGCGTTTCTGCTTTTTTGAGAGCATACAATACATACATTTACAAAAAACAACATAAAAGTAAGAAGTCCAGATAAACCAAAATAAAATATAAAACGTGAATATCCAGCATCTGTATTCATATAAAAACCATAATCTGCAGGACCAATATAGTATGGATCATTTGATCCACTAGCCATATATCCATCACCAATAATCCAAGTCTTAAAATTATTTGGGAATATCAAACCATCTGACAACATATTGGTAGAATGAGTTTCAAACTTACCAGTCTGAAAATAGTTAAAGAATGCTTCAAACCCGAATCTCAACAATTTTTGTATTTCCTGGTTTGTATTATACAGTCCGATGCAAACGGCTACTCCAATTATGATAACTAATACAGCAATAGACAGAAAAGTACGGATAGAAGAGGCCTCAATTTTTCTATCAAAACAAAGAGAAAATATTAAATAAATGATAGCTATAGCCCCTCCTACAGTTGCTGTACGTCCCATCATATTGCCTATTACTAAAATATAAATAAAAGCTCCTAATAAACCTGCATATACCCACCAAGCTTTCTGTCGTTTTAAAGACTGTAAAATAAGATAAGCCAATATGATTAATATGGCACCCAAGCGACCTCCACCAACATCTAATGCACATCCTATTCCATACAATCGGTTTTCAACTCCTACTCCCATATACTTCTCACCAGTTATAAAAGTATCAACTAATGCTTTCAAGAATGAGAAATGGTTTATTAATAAACCGAGAGTACATTGCAATAAAGCGACTGCTACCAAATAATATCCTATTGTTTCCACTGAAACTTCTCCATGCACTTTACGCATTAGAGACACACAAAAAAAAGCAGCAAAAAGCCACACCCACATGGATATTATATAACCTAAATAAGAATCATCAGGAGTACTATTTATTGTCATTGAAAAATAACTAAAAAAAGATACTCCTAATGCCCATAACGAAATCTTTAAAAGACTCTTTCCAAAACCAGGAATATACCCTTTTAAATAATCTAAAGGAAATACCATTAATCCTAATACCGCTAAAATCATTTTAGTATTTATAGACGGTAAAAAGGAAAAGAAAAAAGGAAAGCAAAAGAGACTCGTAAAAATTACGATGCTTGAAATTTGTAAGATTTTTATCATACTTTCTACATCAAATAGAATTTATAAAAGAATCGGTTCTATTTACTTATATATAAATCCATATATAAAGCGACAAACTATTTGATAGTGTAACCACACAACCCAATATTGGTGAAATCTGGCACACATCTGAACGAACCGGCTTCGTAAAGAAACATTTTTATTTTTTAAGATAAAACTATTCGCTTCTGGATACCATTGCTGCCACAAATGATAATAGGTAAAATCTGAAGACATTATCAATAGAGGAAATTTTGCTTCAAGTTTTAAGAAGGCAATATCCTGTCTCAATTTATCTCCATATATATTAAAAAGATAATCAGAAACACGTTCTACATTATATTTAAGAGAGTCAAAATGTGTTTGTGAAATTGTATGAGAGAATGCAGATGTATTCAATTTTACATAATGATAGAAGGCCTTTGATACATGACATACTTTTTGTGCATGCGCAAAAAGCATCATAATGGTCATATCTTCACCCATTCCATAACCGACAGGAAACTCAACAGAATTTTCCACATACAATGTTCTGCGTATCAGTTTATTCCATACATTATACTTCATCGCGCCGCCCAACATTGCTTTTAAGGCTTCTAAAGGAGTGTCATAAGCAGGTTGTTTCATATAACGTTCTGATTTCTCAAAAGTTAGATACCAATCACACCATACAATATCCGCATCACATTTTATAGCCTTGCCATAAAGCTGTTCAAGCATATCAGGTTCTACAAAATCATCACTATCGCAATGGAAAATATATTCTCCGGTTGCTACAGCCAACCCTGTGTTGCGAGCTGCCGGCAAGCCTTTATTCTCAGCATGAGTCAGTATCCTCACATTGTCACGGCGGTTAGGATAATCAGCAAGAACTTTTTGCAATATCTGTATACTGTTATCAGGTGAAGCATCGTCAACAAAGATATATTCTACATTATCTATTGTCTGCTCCATAAGCGACCGCGCACAACGCTCAATAAACTTCCCGACATTATAGACAGGTATTATCACAGAAACGCTATACTCCATTCTAATTTAATTTTATACAGACAGCCAGTCTTTACACAAGATTCTTTCAGATGTAAATTCAGAACAGCTGTCAGGATTAAACCACACCTTAGGTCCTATAACTATTTTTCCATTATGCTCATTCAGAAACGCGCTCCACCAACTGTATGTGCTGTTTGATATAACATTATGTTTACATACGCTCATCAGCTGCATATCAAAATGACTTCCCCAACCGCTAGCAGGATTTCCTTCTACCAATGTGTAAGGAAAATGCTTAAAATGTTCTTTCACCCATTCTGGATTATCCGTAAAAACATATAACTTAGGGTTATTCACCTTTTCTGAGATCAGTCGGATTGCCTTCTGATAATATTCTATCGGACATGTGTTCTGATACCAAATACGCTGTGCATAGTCCTTTCCTTTACGGACGTGTATGGCAACAGACTCACACGATTGCATTTCTTTTTGCAAATTTATGTTTCTCTCATCTGTAAAAGGCTGAAATTTAAAACAACGTTTCACATCATCTTCCACAGCCTCAACCATATTGGCATTTTGAAATACACCTATTATATATTGTAGCTTTTTATTCTCATCTGGCAAATTCGCATCAAATGCTGTTGGCATATTTACGACACTTGAAAGAATCGGTAAATATTTCCTACGAACTTTTGAGAACAAATCAGACCCGCCCCCTGACTTTAATACATCTAAAAATGATGCCTGCTCGATTTTTGCTTTTGGAAAAATATCATTCCATGAAACCTTTTCATGAGCCAATTTCGCTGAATTATAAAAATCAACTTTTACATTGTAGCCTTTATGCTTCAGAAAAAGATAATAGCTATACTGAAACATCCGGTTTGCTAAACCGCAGGCCATATTAACAATAACAGACATTCTGTATTCTTTCTAATTCCTATAATGATAATTTAAGCCACAATGCGACAGAAAAACATTTGCAAAATATTTTCTCCACAATAGAGGATTCTGCAATTATTCTCCATAATCGAATATGAAAATTAAGTTCATTAATATATTGATATAAGGAAGGAGCATTACCCTTAAACTCCTTATCAAAATTCTTAATAAGATTCTTATCAATTTTAGATGAATTAGAAAAATATGTAAGATAAATATCCTGTACATTAGGACGAATACGGGCATCCAAATATGATTTAATTGCTGGGGTTACTTTTTTATAATTTTTTTCATACTGAACCGCCATATCATATACACATTTTACACGATCAGCCATCTTCTTTATTTTAACCACAGGATCTACAGTTTGTCCTGCACGCCCGACTAAATATTTATAGACAGGTTTATTAAAAACTCCCACAGTTTTCACAAGAACCATTGGAGTAAATATCCATTGCTGATCTGTATATGAGATACCTTCAGTTTGAGTGTATCCATAATTCAACAATAAATCTCTTCTATAAGTAACGGCATGCATTTCCATATCCTTAAAACGCTCTGTTGAACATATCTGTTCCATTGGAATTAAGGAATTTCCAAAATTATAAGAAATCTTTTTAGTTTCTATTCTATCTTCATTGACCAAAGTAAAATCTGATAAAGCTAAATCCACATCATTCTCTGAAAGGAAGGAGAGGAAGTCGTCAAGATTATCAGTATTTACACTATCATCAGCATCTACAACCTTTACATATTTTGCTGTAGCCACAGGAAGAGCAGCGTTGATACATGAGCCATAATTACCATTTTTTTATCTATGATTTTAAATACATCATCAGCACGAGATACATATTTCTTGGCAATATCCAATGAATTATCGGTACTTCCATCATTCACAATCAAAACCTCAAGTTTACTAAGATTTTTGTGAATCAAAAACGAGTCCATACAATATGCGAGATATTTCTCCATATTATATGTTGGTACAATAATTGATAAAATTTTCTGAGACATTCTCGTTCGATTTATTTGATAATAAATCCCGTTTTCCTTTTATTTAAACGCTTTTCCCGTAAAAATTCCATCAGAATTTCCGGAATAAATCTCTTGATACAAGCATGAGGTATTTTTCTTGGAGGCACTCTTTTATATGGTGATGGCATGTTTTCTAACTCTATCTGTCTTGATTTAACATTCTGCATTATATTCTGTATTGCATCAGATATTTCTTTTGTCATTGGATCTTTATTCCAACTTTCTATACAAATTCTACCATACTTTTCGAGTATACCCATCTTGTCAAGTTCCTCACGCTGCGTGAAAAATGCGAAGTGTGCAACAATGGCATCTCCATTCCAAGCATTTGCAACCCCTTTTGATGTCGGATATATACACGACAAATATTCTTCATCGTCACCAGGAACATTGCCTTCTATTTTCTTCATATCATCTCCGAACCATAATATTGCATTAATGGAAAAACGGGTCATGCCCATTTCTTTCTTACCAAGATACAACTCATTCCATCTTCCTGTCTTTAAATAGTTTCGTATAAACCAAGCATGCAACTCACTGGCAAAAAAACCATTCTTCCAAAGTACAGGATGAGAAGATGCTGCATAATAGTATTGATCCAACTGTATCTTACCTGCTATTTGTAGCAAATAAGTAGACAATGAATTATTAATGACCAATGGAGAGACAAGAAAATAGTGAGGATTTTCAATTCTAAATTGAACCATTTTTTCTATTAAGCCCGGTTCCATCCACACTACATCGTCATCCAACTTAAAGTAAATTGTATTTGGCTCTACACATTTTTTGTAAAATGCATTGATACTTTCATTACCATTAACCACTCCATTTGGTTGCCAAACAAGATTCACGACAGGGAAGCGTTGCGCCACTTGTTTAAAAAATTCGATATCAGCACCATTATGAGTATTAACCCAAATGTCATATCTATCAACAATTGACGAAGCTACAATATAAGGTATCAGATACTGCATATATCTCCGACGTCCTGCTGCGGTATTTACTACCACTTTATAGTTCTTATACATGATAGATTAAAGTTTGAAGTGTTTAAATACAGACTCTATGGTAGGAGCCATATCATAATATTTGTATTCTGCCAATCTGCCTCCGAAGATAACGTTTGGCTCTTGAGCAGCTAAATACTTATACTTCTGATACAATTCAGAATTCCGGCTGTCATTTACAGGGTAATAAGGTTCCATACCCTCTGTCCATTCTACAGAATATTCTTTTGAAATTACAGTCTTCGGATTGTCATATACAACTTGCCCGAAACTTTCAAAATGTTTATGTTCAATGATACGTGTAAATGGGACGTCTGCTTCTGTATAATTTACGACGGCATTGCCTTGATAATTAGACATATTAAGAACTTCAGTATCAAACCTTACCGTTCTATATTCCAACTTGCCATAACAATAATCATAATATTCATCTATAGCACCGGTATACACCAGCTTGTCTGCTATGTCATGCCACGTACCTTTCAGTGTTGAAAAATCCACACCAATACGTGTCTCTACACCAGAGAACATTTCCTCAATTAATTTATTATATCCTCCGACAGGGATACCTTGATACTTATCATTGAAATAGTTATTATCAAAAATAAATCTAACGGGCAAGCGCTTGATGATAAATGCAGGAAGTTCTGTACACTTACGTCCCCACTGTTTCTCTGTATAGCCTTTAATCAACCTCTCATAAATATCCTTGCCTATGAGGACTTGTGCCTGCTCTTCTAAATTTCTAGGTTCAGTCACACCGTCAGCATTCATTTTAGCTACAGCTTCCGCTTTCTGTTCCTCTATCTTCGCCATAGCTTCTTCAGGAGTTGTCACTCCCCACATTTGGTAAAACGTATTCATGTTAAACGGCAAATTATAAAGTTTTCCTTTATAGTTTACTACGGGGGAGTTGGTATAACGGTTAAATTCAGCCATTGAATTAACAAAATCCCATACTTGTTTATTGGATGTATGAAAGATATGGGCACCATATTTATGGACATTTATACCTTCCACATATTCACAATAAATATTGCCGCCTAAATGGGCACGTTTATCAATCACCAGACTTTTTTTTCCTTGCTGATGAGCTAAATATGCAAACGTTGCTCCGAACAAGCCGGAACCAACTATTAAATAGTCGTATTTTTTCATAGTAAGATTTATAGAATTAAACTTTTATCTTATCGAGAAGATACAAGTGTTCTTTAATTCGTTGTATCCCCATTTTATGTATTAGTGCAAACAATGTACGCTGGAATAAAGTATTTACTTTCGGATCCATTTTGTTTAAAACCTCCAGATAATTCATTCTTAAGAATTTCTCAGGTAAAACAAATAATTCAGGATGTTCCATCTTAACTTTTTTTACTTTGTCACAGCAATAAGACCTATTAGCGTGTAAATGAAACCAAACAGGCCCTGCGAACATTACTTTATATGGATTATGAAAAAGTTCCGTACAAGAATAAGTAATTCTATCAGCGAAACGTCTTGAAAAAAAAGTTTTCTCCGTTAATTTAAAAATTACAGTATCACCTTCTCCATTATAAGGAGGATGTATATTGAATTTATCAAATGGAATATACCATTTATCATCTTTAAAAAGATTCAAGCCTGACAATGCAATACATGCTGTACCCCGTAGTAATCTCCATTTTGCATAACGGATATAAGTATTAACAAAAACATCAACAACCTTGTTTGGTAACATAAATAATCCAGGCCTATTCAATCTTACAGAAAGATGTCTATATACAGAGAAATATATCATAAACAACCATCCCCAAAAGTATGCAAACTTCCATTTTCGGGAAAACATTCCGGCACATACATCCCGCCATTTTTTTATCTCGTCTGCAAAATATATTTGGTCGGCATCTATCTTTACAGCATATTTATATTGCATTTTGGATAATCCAAAATTACACTGATTACAATATAGCCGTGGCGAGTCATCTGGTAAAGTTTTAGCATATTCAAACTCTTCATGCGTCAAATCAAAAGAAAGCACTTTATGATTATATGCATAAATCTTAAGTTTGTCAGGATATTGTTTTCTCTTTTCCTCTAAGACCGATTCCGTATCATCTGTGCAATCATTATAGACAACAATTAATTCATCCAGTGCATCAATACAGGAATCAATGCAAGGACCAAGAAGTTTTGCTTCATTTCGCGTCCTAATTAGACCAGATAAGCCGTCTTTTTTATTAACTATATTTTCCGTCATAAATTAATGTCTACCAATAACAAATCTAATTTTACAAAATAACAATACACATAATCTCATCTTATGTACAAGTAACCACATTAACAATTTTATTTTATTATTGCAAAATGAAGTTGGACAACTCAATATGTAACGATGTGATGGTGGATATATAGTTAGAAACAGGCCATGCGTTTTAGGGTTTAAAACCAAATCCTGCTTGCATTTTAATATACGCCACGAAATCTCCTTTTCATATAAATTTAGAATACCTTTCTTTTTAAGAAAATCTATGGTATCTAAATAAGACAAATATTCGCTATTACGTCTTTCTTCATTAAGATTATTCAAAATAGAATTTACATTTTCCCTATTATAATAATATAAAGGAGTATGTAAACTATATATTTTTTTAGCATAATAAAATAAGCGAGTTACCAACCAGAAATCTTCACAATTAATAATTTGTTCGGGTATTCTTAGTTTATGCGTATCATACAATGTATGATGCACCAACATATTCCATAAAGCTGTAAAAGACAAGAAACTGTCACGAAGGATTCTATTTTTGTCAGCTTTTTCAGAAAAAGTTCTTTTTAGAAGTTGTTTGTTGCAGCCGTAATATTCATAAAAATCACATAAAACTATATCTGCATTCGAAGATATAGCTTTATTGTACATTTTATAATACATATTTTTATCTATCCAATCATCTGCATCAACAAACGTAATCCATTCACCCACAGCTTTATCGAGTCCCATATTACGTGCTGAACTTACGCCATTATGTTTCTTATGAAAGACCTTAATACGATAATCATTATTTTTATAATTATCACAAATTATCCCCGAATTATCCGTACTACCGTCATCTATCAATAATATTTCGAAATTCGTAAATGTTTGTGACAAAATACTATCTATACAATGACTTAGATACTGTTCTACATTATATACAGGGATTATTACTGAAATCAAAGGATTTTTTTGCATAAACACATATTTGACACATCTTTCTTATATTGACGATATCAGAACCATGAACACATTCTTCATACGTACAAAGAATAGCACTTTCTTTAAATGACTTATTTCATGAATTGAGGTTTCTAACAAAATTTATAAATTTTGAAAAAAATCTATTTGACATTATTGCATAAGCAATTCTATACTTAAATGAAAAACTATCTTTTATTAAATTATAGATATACTTCACTCGTTCGTCCTTGTACCAAGAATTAACATCTTGATAAATATGCCTTTGACAAAACAACTTATAGTCAAAAAAAATTCTTCTTTCAAATACTTTCGAACGTATTTTTAATCCTTGATAAGATAAATATATTCTATTTAAACAATATATCGAATTCTCAATATCAAGATTATATTTTACAATAAAGTTATTCGGGACATGATACACATACACATCTTTATTTATAACTCTCAAATCAGCAACCCGTTGTAAATATTGCATTACAAAAAGAGTATCTTCTCCAATCTTCATATTTGTATCAAAGTTCAGTCCCTTACATTGTCTATTCTTAAACAATTTTCCCCATACGACTCCAAAAATAGGAGCACTTACATTTTCAATGTAAAACTCTAATATATTTTTTTTATTATATAAACCAGGACGTAAACACATATGGTGAAGTTTTTCACCTTCTCTAACATAATATGCTCCTATAATTAAATCTTCCGTAAATGATCTGCAATCATCCGTAAAAGCATCCTTTGGTATTTCATCATCAGAATCAATAAATGTAATCCATTCTCCCTTAGCATTATTTAATCCTACATTCCTGGCCGAACTTACTCCTCCATTTCCTTTATGAAAAACTTTAACTCGTTTATCTTTTATAGCATATTCATCACATATTTCACCTGAACAATCAGTACTACCATCGTCTATCAATAATAATTCCCAGTCATGAAAGGTCTGGCTCAAAATACTATCGATGCACCTATTTAAAGTTTTTTCCGAATTATAGACAGGAACAATGATTGAAATTAATGGCATGATAATGATTTTTTAAGAATATTAAGCGACTCATATCTTTTTCTTTCATACATATTATTAACTATAGTATAATCAATCTGATTTGATGATTTCATTTCATTGCCTAAATTCAACATTCTCTCTGATAAATTTAAATCTTCCAATAAAGACAAAACTCTTTCATTTATATTATCATTAACAGAAATCGTATTAAATGATTTATTAAATAATACAGAAAGTACTGTTCCGTGAAAAGAAGATGTTAGAATGTAGTCTGCATTAATAAAATATGATAAAAGCTGCTCAACTGATAATGTTTGCTTGACTGTACAATGAATGATTGTTTCACACATAGTTACTATCTCTATCAATTTAAGTCCCTTAAATTTGGCTATATTAGCTGCACAAGCTAAATTATCAAATGCTCTAATTAATTGAAATAATAACAAATACGGTTTCTTTTGACTTTGTTTTGTCACCTCTTTTGCACTTAATAGCTTATGTAAAACAATAGGTCCAGCCAATAAAACAGGATCGAATACGACTTCAGAAGTTATTGATAATTTATGGTTTATATAGTCAGCCAAAGATTTCTCTCTAATGGTAATTTTATCAAAACTTTGAAGCCTAGATAAAAAATAATCAATGTTCTCACCAGAAAAATTAGATATGCTTCCTGCACTTGCTGCGTATGCGATTAATTTTTTCCCTTTTGCCGCAGGAAAATCACCCAAATAGACTTTATCAAATCCGTTAGTTATTTTCGGATTCCAAATCTGATCGCTACCAAAGATGAATGCATCAAAATCATTTGATTCATCATTCAAGTCTAATTGAAAGAGATTCAGGTGATGATGTATAAACTGGGAGAAAGAGATATTACGTTTCCAACGAATGGGAACAACCATACAAGCCCTAATAAGTTCTTTACATTTAACATAAAATGAATCAAAAAATGTATGGTTATAAGAAAATGTTCTATATGGCTCAAAAAGATATTTCGGACGATAATCTATAACATAGACTTCATGTCCCATATTTTTTAAGACTTCCTGCAAGCAATAAGTCTGCAATACGGCTCCATAGTTAGCTGCACAATGAAATGTGAATATTCCAATTTTCATTATCCTAATATTTTATGTTTCACCTTTCTAAGGAAACTGTATATCCGAGATCTGAGACCAATGTCTCCATATTTCTTAGCACAGTAGACGAATCCTCGCGATATAAAACTCTGTTCAAATACTGTTCTTAATGAACTAATAATAGATGGATACTCCAAATTGTGTTGCAGACAATGCTTTGTATCAGTCGCCAAATAATGAATTTGATCTGCTATTTCAGAGAATAATTGTCTGCCTTTTTCCGTATTGACAAAAAGTAAAGAGACGCCTTTATTATCGGCATTAATATGTTGATCAACCTTTTCCCATCCCCAAAAATCACCAATAGTCAAATCAGCCGGACGTTTCAAATTAGCGAAATGACATACTCCGCAAGAATCACGGAACATAATACATTTACAGAATAAATCAGAATAAGTAGATGTACATACATATTTATCTTCTAATCTGAAAGACTCTTTATGCGCTGCCCACCCCAATTGCGACTTATCACGAAAATTAACAGCAGTTATTTTTGCATGATATTTCTTTTCAATATATTTGAGATAATCACGCCATACATAAGGAGCAGGCACTCCATGGCAAACAAGATCTACGACATATAATTGAGAGATATCTTGTTTCAATAGTTTCAAATAAGACAATAGGCCTGAGGTTTGACACGGAGTCCCGGAAAACATTACCTTATATCCCTGTTTCAAGTCCATTCTTATTTTGTAAAAGGTATCTTTCAGATCGCTTTGTACGTATTTGCTGCCCTTAAACTCATCACGTTGTTCTTTATTTGTGGCTCTTTTATGTACAACACGAAAGTGGTCTTCATAGCCAGCACCATACACGACACCTCCTTGTTCTAATATCCAATCAGACAAAGCTATAAAGACAGCACCGCTTCTACTAGTACTAATTTCATTTATATTTTTGTGGCGTACGGCATAAACATCTGGTTTTTCCAAGTTTCTAGATTTGTCATAATCATCGTTAAATGCACATACCTGATTACAGAGGCCACAGTCTATACATTTGCTTTTATCTACTTCGGGATATAAGAAGCCCATACCATCTGGCTTCATTGTGATAGCATGATGGGCACAAACACTGGCACATGCACTACATCCGCAGCAAGCAGATTTATCTTTTATTGTTATCATCTATTTAACCATTTTACAGATAAAGCATGCAACCTATCTCTCAGAAATCTCCGTTCAGAAACAGAACATCCAAATATGAAAAGAATAGCTGCCGTCCAAATCAGGCAGATAATGCAAGATATTATAAATCCATACAAATTGGCAGGTAATTTCCAACGTACGAGGAGAGGAATAATAACGGATAATACAGTTACTAAAAGAATTTTACCGCACACATTATGTAAAAAGCGGGATACCGGCAGTTGAATCATACCACGTAACATTATTAATCGTGCTACTAAGCAAACCAATGAAAGGGCAATAGCTATCATTACAACCACTTCCGGCAAGAAACCCATCTTAAGAAACAGATACGATAATGGAAAATTCATCATCTGCAATCCTCCCACGATAATCTGATAATTTCGGATTTTACCTGTAGCCAACATAACTGTGACCAAAGGGTTAGATATTGCTTCACACATGGAGAATATCAGAACGAGCTGAACAAAAAATACGGCATGTTCAGGCACTACATTCAACCAAATGGATAATATATATTGAGTATTCAATAAAACCGGAAGAGCCAACCATAACAATAAATAGAAGGAAAACCGTGCCCCCTTGAAAATTAATGAAAACGTATATTCATATTCAGCTGCTGCATATGATTTGGTTATTTGTGGATTTAATGCCACCATAAAGTTACCGACAAATGCCCCTATAGCACTACTAACTTGGTTTGCGATTCCACGTGCGGCATTTAAAGCCGGACCATAAAAGAGATTTAAGAGTATATTACCACCTTGGTCACGTAAAATTGCAGATGATGCTCCGATGAAATTCCAACCAGCAAATCCCGTCATGTCCTTCAATAAAGGTTTGTCCAGAATCAATCTAAAACGACATTCCTCAAAAGACTTAAGACAATAATAAAAATAGAAAAACTGAAACAACAGTCCTTTTAACACTAAAAGACCTGAATAAAGAATCAACCTATCTGCATTTATTCCACCATAAGCAATTAGAAGAACTATACACAGCTGCAAAATAGTGTCCCCAATACCAACAAAAGCAAAAATACCCATTCGTTCATGAGAAATGATAGATGCATTGTAAGGAACACTGAATAGTCCTAACAGAAATGAAAATAAAGAAAATTGGAATACCCAATTGGCTGCAACCATTCTGTCGGCAGGTATATTCATCTTATAATTCAAGAACCATAGTCCAATGGTTTCAGATAAGACAAAGACCACAAGAGCTAATATAGCATGTACACACAATGCAGAAGAAAAAACCTTCTTCAAACGCTCTAAATCTTTTCTCCCCAGCTCAAAAGTCAAAAAACGACTTACTGCTGCAGATAAGGAACCCGACAACAAAGAAAACATCGCAACCACACCGCCTACGACATTATAGATACCATAGTCTTCAACGCCCAAGGCCTGCAAAACCACACGCGAAGTGTATAATGATATCAACATGCCAAAAAGCATGCGGACATATAGCATCAATGTATTCTTTGCAATCCGTTTTGTATTTTCCTGTTGCGTGGTCATTTAATTTATTTACATCAATAATTTAGCACAAACCGACCGTTGGTCTGCATATCGTTTTATCTCTTTTGTGTATTTCTGCTTTCAGCCGTCTTTTTGTTTACTATTGAGTTCCGTATGTTTCTTCTTGACATAGCACGCTATGCTGCTAAAGAGCGAACGAAAGTCTGTTCAATATAAAGCGAAGATACCGGCTGAACCATAACGCCCGGCTCGGGTTTTAGTATTTATATATTTTCGTTTTATGGGATTTACGAAAGTAGTTTCATCATAACAATTTCTGCCTGTTGGCGCCAGCAGAAACAACAAAATGGCATAAGATAAAGATTCGTTATTTCTTATAATATCTGTATATATTCAGGCTGCACTTCAATAGATGCAGTCAAGAGGTTAGACAATTCAATAAAGATGCGCTTCACTTTTGAGCCTTGCATCTTCTGGAGTTTTCCTACATAGTCGTTCAGAGGGCCGCCGATGATGCGCACAGTTTTGCCTATCATACTTGGAAGGATATCCTTTGGAGCATAAAACTGCGGATTGTCCGCAGATTCAACTGCACGTATAAAACGCTCCATATCCGTGTCCCTTACCGTCATGGGAGTTCTAAATCCGTCGCGCAAGTAGCGGTATTGCAGTGTGCTGGTTCTCTCGACGATAGGATCAAGAACTTTTCTGGTGACATGCACGAACAGCAAGTCTTGCATAAAAGGAACTTTCTGGGGGATGCGTTTTTTCTCTTTGGTCACAATTTTCCACTTCATAGGAGTGAATATCTCGATTTTCATCTCGCTCAGCATCTTATACGCAGGAAGCTTGGCATTGTTTCGCTTCAGGTCGCGCATAACGAACCATTGGGGCGCGTCACTCCTAGAAAAAGCTATAATCTGCTCTTCTTTAGTCATAGTCAGCAATGTGTTGGTTACTAATATTAATGCCTTAAAGGCATACTCTCTAGTCCTGCGAGTTAACGTAAATTGCAGTATAACAAGCAGTTATGAGTTTTTGCATCTAGACTTCTCTCATTCTCGTCAAGCATTATTAAAACGCTTTTTTAAATGACTTTATCAGTGTAAAGCTTATTTATCACCTAGTTATTTTTGCTTATCTCCTAATAAGAGA